>Ga0070696_100001644_pt1 | contig 14657 bp, 8 predicted proteins | sample KBSK1253metaG_FD_65474 | JGI IMG/M metagenome (GOLD analysis project Ga0070696, IMG submission 65474) | Corn, switchgrass and miscanthus rhizosphere microbial communities from Kellogg Biological Station, Michigan, USA - KBS K1-25-3 metaG | ecosystem: Host-associated > Plants > Roots >... | reverse complement strand
GGGGTTTGACGCCCAGCACGTCATAAAAGTGGATATCTCGCTTCCACAATTTCAGTATTCCACGCCACAGCAGTGGGCCGCATTTTCCGAAGAATTGCTTGCGCGAATCCAATCAGACCCTGGATTGCAGGATTCGGCAGTGGTGGTTCCACGGCCGATCGCTGACCAAAACGTCACTCTGCCGTTCGATATCGCCGGTAACCCACCTTCGTCCGCGGGCGCATCCAGGACTGCCAGCTATGTTTCGGTAAGTCCGGATTATTTTCGCGTCATGGGGATTCCGCTGCTTGCCGGACGAGTCTTCAATCAGCACGACATCTCATCCGCGCCCCGCGTTTCGATTATCAGTGAAGCGATGGCGCGGCTTTACTTTCCAAATCAAGACCCCCTCGGAAAGCAAATTACGTTTGGTTATCCTCGGGGGAGTGGCGAAAGCATGCGCGAAATCGTCGGAATCGCCGGTAACGTGCGCGACGTTGGCTTAAGTAAGAGTCCCGGGGCGATCATGTACGTTCCATTTGCCCAGGCTCCTTTTTGGGGGGCGAATCTGGTCGTAAAGAGCACCTTGAGCACCTCGAGCGTGGCCGCCGCGATTCGCCAGGAAGTACAGAGAATAGATAAAGATCTTCCCGTGACCGATGTCGCAAAGATGCCAGACCTTATCGACGCATCGGTCGCGCAGCCCAGATTTCGCATGTTCTTGCTCGGCCTCTTCGCAATTATGGCGCTGGTGCTTGCCGCTACCGGAATTTTTGGTGTGATTTCCTATTCAGTGTCGCGCCGCACGAACGAGATTGGAATCCGCGTCGCGCTCGGAGCGTCGCGCCACACAATTCTGAGCATGATCTTGCGCGAAACTCTAATACTGACGCTCGCCGGCCTTGCCGTCGGGCTCCCCTGCACGCTCGCGGCTTCTCACCTTGTCGGCCACATGCTCTTCAACGTCTCCGCCAGTGACCCCGCCACGCTCGCCGTCGTTACCGTCGGTCTAGCCGCCGTGGCGGCGCTCGCCGGATACATTCCCGCCCGCCGCGCCATGCGCGTCGATCCCATGGTCGCCCTGCGATACGAATAGGGCGGCGCGCCCCGGCAATGTATGCGCATGCTCGGGCTTGTTCTCACTCGGTGCAGTGTGGAAAAGAACGAGAAACAGAGCCGGCAGCCGCGCGTCTAGCTACTATATCGTCGAACGACATAATATGGCGTAAGGCGCTATATGGGACAAACGGCTATTTCCCATTCGGAGGTTATGCCTGTTAGAGTCGCTTGGGGGGTTACCATGCCGAAGGTCATTGCTCTAATGTTCGTCGCCTTGTTCGTGGGAGCCATTGCGTTTCGCGCCTCTCGTCCATCGCCTGCCAGCGCGGCAACTGTCAACCCGGCGTCCCGCGCGCAATTCACCTCAGACGGCAAACTCGTCCGTCCAGAAGGCTATCGCAGGTGGGTGTATATCTCCTCCGGTTTTGGGATGAGCTACAACCCGGACGCAGGTGGAAACGGAGCGCCTGCTTTCACAAATGTTTTCGTAGCTCCTGAGGCCTACGATTTTTTCCTCGCCAATGGAACATGGCCGGACAAAACGATGTTTGTGCTGGAAATTTACGGTTCGACTTCTCGCGGTTCGATCAATCAAAAGGGAAGCTATCAAGAATCGTTCGTCGGCTTGGACGTCGAAATCAAGGACGAGTCGCGTTTCCCCGTTAAGTGGGCCTACTTTAATTTTGATGGTTCCGCGAAATCGGCGAGTGCCATCACTCCCGGCAAGAACGGCTGCTGGAATTGCCACGATCAACACGCCGCCGTCGAGCATTCCTTTGTTCAGTTCTATCCCGAGTTGCTGAAAGTGGCGCGTAAAAAAGGAACCATCAAACCCACGGTTCGTCTTGAAGAAAATAAGTAGTCCGGATGGTTGGACCTGTTTTCGCAATTTTCAAGGATAGCTGCTTGCTCGAACAGACGCGCTGAGACAAACTCGGAATCGCTTCCAGCATTCCATTCCGCTGGAGCCTTACCGAGGAGGTCTTCATGCACCGCGCGATCCTTTGCTTCCTGCTGCTGATTCCCTTCTCCGCGACAGCTCGGCAGCTGACTTCCAGGTCTTCAGAGCTTGCGCAAACACAGAACGCGCGCGCCGCAGTTCCAGTTCGGGCACAGAACGCGGATTCCTCAGAGAGCGCGAAAGAAGAAACTCCAGCAGCGGCGAGCGTGCAGGACAAGCCAAAAGGGCGGCTGCGCATTGGCGTGGCGCTGGAAGGAGGCGGCGCGCTCGGACTGGCGCATGTCGGCGTGCTGGAGTGGTTCGAACAGCACCATATTCCGGTGGACTATGTTGCCGGAACGAGCATGGGCGGGCTGATTGGAGGGTTCTACGCAACGGGGATGAGTCCGGCGGAATTGAGAAAACTGATCGAGGGAGTGGATTGGAATGAAATCCTCAGCGACGCGACGCCGTTCGAAGATCTTTCCTACCGAAGAAAGGAAGATCAACGAGCGTATCCGAACTCTTTCGTTCTGGGGCTGCGCAAAGGCTTGTCGATACCGAGCGGCTTAAATTCCGGCCACCAAATCGGATTGCTGATTGACCGGATAACGCTGCCCTACTTTAGATCTGAGCCGTTCGAAGAGCTGCCAACACCGTTTCGCTGCGTGGCAACAGATCTTGTGAGCGGCAAGCAAGTCGTATTCGAACAGGGCTCGCTCGCCGAGGCCTTGCGCTCGACGATGTCGATTCCCGGCGCGTTCAAGCCGGTCTTTGACAAGGACCGAGTGCTGGTGGACGGCGGGCTAGTGAACAATCTGCCGACCGACGTCGTGAAGGAGATGGGCGCGGACATCGTGATCGCCGTGCACCTAGACACGCAACCGATGGGAGCAAATGACATCAAGTCTCTGATCAATGTGCTCGATCAATCCATCCGCGTGGTGATAGCCGAGAGCGAATTGCGCGGGCTTGCGCGCGCGGACGCCGTGGTCAGCGTGCCCCTGGGAGGATACAGCTCGACGGATTATAAGAAGTACGACCCAATTATGCAAAAAGGTTATGAGGCTGCGGTTTCAAAAACGCCGCTGCTCGAAAAGTTCTCACTAAGCGAAGCGGAATGGCAGGACTACATGAGGGAGCGCGAGGCGCGGAAAAAGACACTGGCGCCGGTTCCACAATTTATCAAGGTGGAAGGCGCAGACACCGCGCAACAGACGCAGAACATCGAACATTTTCTTGCGCCGCTGACTGGCAAGCCGCTGGACACGGATAAGCTGGATCGGGAACTAACGCGGCTCACGGGCGTGGGACGCTATGACACGGTTGGTTACCGGATGATGGAGCGCAACGGGCAGCAGGGCCTGCTCATCCAGGTGAGCGAAAAAAATTATGCGCCGCCCACGATTCAGCCGGGATTTGAAGTGGATGGTTCGGAGAGCGAAGAAGTTGGCTTTACGCTGGGCACGCGGCTGACGTTTTTGGATGTTGCGGGATTCCGCTCCGAATGGCGGACAGATGTTTTGTTTGGAAACACGTATGGGCTGGGAAGCGAGCTATACCGGCCGTTCACGCCCTTGAGCAAATGGTTTATTGCGCCGCACGGAGAGGCGAGCACACGGGTCTTCAAGATTTATGACAAGAGCAATCCGCTGGCCGACTACAAGCTGGGCCAGGCAAAGTTGGGGATGGACGTGGGCTATGGATTCGATCGCTTCAGCGAACTGCGCCTCGGCTATGAGGTGGGCTATCTCGATGCAAACCTGCGGATTGGCGCCCCGGTATTTAATTCGGTCAGCGGGCGCGTGGGCGACGCGAAATTGCATTACCTGTTTGATCATACGGATAGTCCGGTGATTCCAAGAAGGGGCGTGCGCTCAGAGACGACGTTCCGATGGTTTGATACGAGCCCGGGCACGACGAGCGCTTTTCCTTCCCTGCAATCGAATCTCGAGTATTTTCAACCGGTCTCGGCGCTTGGTTCGGTGTTTGTGGACGGCAAAGGAGGAACGACTTTTGGATTTGCCAACACGGGAATTCCGCAATGCTTTCTGGGCGGGCCGCTGACTCTGAGCGCGTACGGCTTGAATGAGCTGCAAGGAAATCAATACTACTTGTTCCGGGCAGGTTATTTGCATGACCTGTGGACGCTGCCACCGCTGGTTGGGAAAAGAGTTTTTGTGATTGGATCGTACGAGTTCGCGAAAATGTACGGCGCGCCGAATGAAAGCAAATTCCCGAATGACGTTGCCGCCGGCGTCCTGGCAGAGACGGTCATCGGGCCGCTTTTTGTGGGCGGCAGCGTGGGCGACACGGGGCATCACAAATGGTTCTTCCAGCTCGGGCGGGTGTTCTGAGGCGGGGAGGAGCGGACAATTGTGTAAGCCGAGACTGTGGGAGCACTTCTCCAAAATCATGAGATACGGTGTGATCTTATGAGCCGCAAGATAGGGATTGTTACTCGTGCCGCGAGGCACGAGGGCATTGGCATTTGGTGGCTGCGACCGTGTGCCTGATAACTTCGTAGAACGCCACTATTTTTTTACGGAATACGTGCCGTCCGCGGCGGGATGGTAGTCCGAATAGGTAAGGATCTTGTACACATCGAGACTCTTTAGCAAAAGGATTCTGGCGTTTGCACGCATTTCGATGCGCTTCGGCACCCATAGTGCGTCACCGAGACAAGTCTGCTCGAGGAAGATGCGCGAGCCTCGCTGCACGCGGGCCACGAACAGTCCCATCGAGAACGACTGTGTTACCTGGCCCTCGGCTTTGACCCAGCCGAAGTCCTGCTTATCGACCCAAAGCTTGCCTTCCACCCTGGAGAACAACTTGCTGTACGGGCCGTGTGCGTGATAGCCCGGATGCGGCGTCGCTTGAAACACGTAGGCCGGCCGGCCGGCTATGATCTCATCGCCGATCAGACGGAAGTCGAAGGCCTGTAGCAAATCTCGGAGAACATCCTTGTTTTCCTGGCTCTTTTGGTTGCGCGCAGCCCGCTCCGCCGGCGTTTCGCGCTTCAGTTTATCGAGATCCTGGTTGCGTTTTCTCTGTTCCTCGGCCGATGGAAGCTGACCGTTGTGTTCCATGAGCTGCTCGAAGCGAACGCCGTCGACCAGGGTCATTCTGGTGACGTCGACATTTTCCGATTGCACCTTCCCCGTCGAGTCCATGCGGCGATCCTCGTCCCGCTCGACGTAGACGTACTCGTCACGCGCCTGCCAGCTGTGCTGGGTCGCTACAAGTGATTTGCCCACAATCTGACGGGCGTCCAGCACGCTTGCGGGAGTCGGAAGTTTGTCCGGCCCGCTATCTTGCGCGAAGAGCGCGGACGAGGCCGCGACCACAATCAGGAGTGCTCCGATTCGAGACTTAGCCAGAAATTTCATTTTTTTACTCGATGGAGCTGGGACTGAAGATCCTGGAGAATCAGGACCGGGAAACAGACTAACGCATCGAGAGTTGAGCGTCTGTACCAATAGGGACAGGTCAACGGGTTGGCGTATTTGGGCAGGCCTTCGAATTTCGCCTCTCGCGCGCACCAATTTCGCTCGCAGCCATCCAGTTTTCCTCAAGGCGAAGTCCGGCCTCAATCTGGGCCTGCGGACGGTCCATGTCTTTATGAGAATTGGGGACTATGGCCGGACGATCCCCAGCGGGGAGAAGACACGGCCAGGAGTAGCCGTGCAACCGCAGCGAGAGTTTTTCTGTGCGGAGTGAACGGGGGCGATTCGGGGGCTTATAATCCTTGTGGTCGTCGAACCGGCCGGAAGCGTAACGGCCGAATTTGCAGCCATTTGGTTTTGCTGAATTTGCGAACGTTCTTCGCTGTGGAGGATCCATGAACGCAAGCCCGGCTCGCGCCGAGCAAGAGATGTGGCCTGAGCTTCCTCTGGAAGCCTGGCAGGAGACTTACAGCACGCTGCACATGTGGACGCAAATTGTGGGCAAGGTGCGGCTGGCGCTGACGCCGAACATTAATCATTGGTGGGGCGTGCCGCTCTACGTGAATCCATTCGGGCTGACGACGTCGGCCATTCCGTGCCGCGGAGGAAATTTCGAGGTTCAGTTCGATTTCATACATCACCAGCTCGTGATTCGAACCAGCAGCGACTCGATCCTCTCGATGTCCTTGGCGCCGCGCAGCGTAGCCGATTTTTACCGTGAGTTCATGGCGGCTTTGGCCTCGCTGGGGATTGCGGTGAAGATATGGAAGAAGCCGGTAGAGATTCCTGACCCGATTCCTTTCGATCGGGACACAAAACATGCCTCGTACGATTCCGAATATGCGAATCGATTCTGGCGAATTCTTGCGTGCTGCGACGCGGTCTTCACCGAGTTCCGCGCCGGGTTCATCGGAAAAGCGAGTCCGGTGCATTTTTTCTGGGGAAGCTTCGATCTGGCCGTGACGCGATTCTCGGGGAGACGCGCGCCGGAGCGGGAGGGAGCGGACTCTATAACACGTGAAGCGTATTCGCACGAGGTCATCAGCGCGGGGTTTTGGCCGGGCGGCGGCGACATCAAAGGGGCGGCGTTCTATACATACGCGGCGCCCGAACCAGCGGGGTTTGCGCAGAGTCCGGTGAGACCCACGCAAGCATTTTATCATCCGCAAATGAAGGAATTTATTTTGATGTACGACGACGTGCGGCGGTCTCCTTCGCCGAGAGAAACGCTTCTCGCCTTCTTGCAAAGCACCTACGGCGCGGGAGCGGACCTCGGGAAGTGGAATCGCAAGGAACTGGAACGCGTGGCCAGCTAGGAACCTGTCAGCGATGACTGCGCGTTGCCAATGGCTTTAGGAAACGAAGTTGGAATCGTTGAAAAGATTGTTGAGGGACTCGGAAAGATTGGGATGAGAGAAGACTGCGTTGTGAAGAACGGTGTAAGGCAATTTGCCCATCATGGCTAGTTGTAGCATGGACATCACTTCACCTCCATCGAGACCGAGAACGGCGGCGCCGAGGATTTGTCCGCTGTCGGCATCGACGATGGCTTTCATGAAGCCGCGGGATTCATCGACTTCCAGAGCCCGGGCTACGCGCGACATGGGCATCCTGGCGACACGAATCTTGAGATTTTTTGCGCGCGCTTCCGTTTCAGTCAGTCCGACGCGGCCGAGTTGGGGATCGATAAAAACGGTATACGGAACGAGGCGTCCTTCGGTGCTGGCTTTGCCGTTTTCGATCAGATTTGCGCGGATGATGCGGAAATCATCGTAAGAAATGTGCGTGAACGCAGGGCCGCCCTTGATATCTCCAAGGGCGAAGATTCCAGCGACATTCGTTTCGAGTTTTGCATTGACCTGAAGGAAGCCGCGGGTGTCCGTGGCAATGCCTGCGGCGGATACGTTGAGAGTATCTGAGTTGGGGACGCGTCCGGTAGCAACCAGCAAATGAGAGCCGCTAAACGTGCGTTCTTCGCCGGAAACGGCGACGGCTAGTTTGATTTGCGGGCCTTCCTTGGCGAGGCGCTTCACGTTAGCGTTCAGAAAAACTTCGATTCCGTCCTGCTGCAGGATGTTCAGGATTTCGGCGGCGACATCGGAATCCTCACCGCGGAGCAATTGGGAAGCCTGCTGAAGGATGGTAACGTGGCTCCCAAAACGGCGGAAGAGCTGGCCGAACTCAAGGCCGATGTAACCGCCGCCGATAACGAGGAGCCGATCGGGGACCGCATCGAGTTCCATGATGGAAGTGCTGTTGAGATACGGAATATCTTGCAGACCCGGGAGAGACGGAACGGAGGGGCGGCATCCGGCGTTGACGAAAAATTTATCGGAGGTGAGAGTGCGCTGGGAGCCGTCTGGGAGGAGGACTTGAATAGAGCGCGGGCCAGTGAATGAGGCTTCTCCAAAGAGGAGATCGAGACCAGGAGTTTTTTCGATGCGGGCCTGGCTGCCGTCGCGGAAACTCGCGACAATATCGCGCTTGCGCTCGCGGACGCGGTGCATATCAACGGCAATGCTGCCGGTGTGGATGCCGTAATCAGCGCCCCTGCGCGCGAGATAGGCAACGCGGCCGCTTGCGACCATTGTTTTAGTGGGAGTGCAACCCTCGTTGATGCAAGTGCCGCCGACGTGCGCGCGTTCCACGAGAGCGGTGTGGACGCCGGCTTTAGCCAAAGCCTGGCAAAGCGGCGTCCCCGCCTGTCCGGAGCCAATGACAATGGCCTGATAGTGATTGGGTGCACTCATGTATGCCCTCCGTCTTCTGAGATGCTACGCCCGCTGATGATGGGAGGCACGAAGCGTTTCGCGTGATTCGTGCTATTCAGAAACGACAATATCGCGCTGGCTGTGAAACGCAAGGAGTCGGAACGCCGGGAAGGCTAGGGATTGCGAGCAGTTCCAGACTTAGTGCCGGGTAACGATAAATAGTCCGATGCCGATCGCAACGGCGTCCTCGAGGAGTGCGATGACGAAATCGGGAACCTTGAGCGCATTGACGAGGCCCGTGCGCCATTGATGGCCTGCAAAGGCTCCTGCAATGCCTCCAGCAGCGCCAAGGACGGCGCCATAGACGAGAGACTGTCCGGCCGAAACAACGACGCAAGCGCCAGAGAGAGCGCCGAGGACGATGCGGGCGATCAGGCCCACGGGCTTGGTGCGACTCGGCGTTGAAGGGAGCTTGTCTGCAATGAGCTCGATAATCGCCAGCACTGTGAAGATGGCCGCCGCGGCGATTGACCCCATGAAAGCGAGGCGAGAGCCGGCAAGGTTGAGCCAGTTCCGATGCGCGGCCCAAGCCGCGACCGCGGGAGCGGTCAGGGAGCGCATCCCGGAGACGACCCCGATCGCGAAGGCGAGAAACAAAACGAAGGTGGTGGTCATGCGGTGAGAGATGTATCTCTGATGATTGCGGGTGTCAAGATATAAAAGTAGAAAGGCGATGGAAACCGTTCGTGACGCTCAAGATTACCGCGAGCTAGTTCAGGCGGCAGCCCGCGGGGTATTCGTAGCGGGTGGAATCACAACTGGGCAAAGCTAGCCCTTCCACACATACTTGCCGCAAGAGCAGGGTACTGTCTCGGTGGGAAGTTTCTTTTCCAACAATTTCCGGCAAACTGGACAATTTCTCTGCCACATATTCATACCTGCTGTTTCTCCTGCGAATGGGGCCGATAACCAAGCAAGTCTATTAGCCCACGCATCGCCTGTCTGTACCAATACGAACAATAGTAATAGTGTTCTTATTTATACAGATGCTCCGCCCCCGATGCGTTAGCCTGCCTAGGAATACGGATTCGCCAGCGTTCCCGCATCGGGTGCGCGCAAGTCGAGAGCGGGAATCGCGGCTAAATTCCTGGATAGAACTACCCGCGTCGTATTCGCACTTTCATGATTACTTTTCTCTGCAATCAGCGGACTGGACGGCAAGCCAGGCGACTATGAAGAATCGTCGTTCAGAAAATCCGGCTTTTGTTGCCATGAAGAAGTCTCGAATACTCCTATGCTTGTTCGTGCTGACTGTCGCCAGCCTCTTGTTGGTGAAGGCCAGCCCCGCGCTGCCCGGACATGCCGGGGAAGAGTCCGGCGGGCAGAGCAGTCCACACGAGCCGCAGCGGGGCAAATCCACCATTGCAGAGCGTATCGCCGGCCCAGGTTCTGGAGCGGCGGCTTCCGTCGCCGGCCAAAGTCCGGACGTTGGCTCCGCGCAGACTGCGGGCGAACTTATGAATGCGGTCATCGCCAATGAACTTTCGGACCGTGAGAAGCTGCGCAAGTGGATTTGTACGATCGAGAAACGGGCTGGGAAACAAACCCTCACCGAACTGCAAGTAGAGAGCAAGGACGGCCCTTTATACCGTTTGCTGGCGATTGACGGCGCGGCGCTTAACGCCGGCCAGCGGCAGCAGGATGATGCACGCATTGGCCGGCTGATGAAAGATCCCAGGCCAGTGTTGAAGCTGAAGCAAGCGGAGGACGAAGATGAGCTCAAGCTCCAGAGGCTCTTGAGCTTGATGCCGCAGGCCTTCGTTTACGAAATGGATGGTGTCAAAGAAAATCTTCTGCGCGTCAAGTTCCGCCCCAATCCTGACTACAATCCGCCAACGTACGAAGCTCGGGTAATACACAGCCTCGCGGGAACGGTTCTGATCGATGCAGACCACAAGCGGCTGGCAAGAGTGGCCGGGCAACTTGTGAATCGAGTGGAGTTCGGTTACGGGCTGTTGGGGCGAATCGACAGCGGCTCGGTGGAATTTGAGCGCGTGGAGGTCGGCCCCCAGCAGTGGAAGACCGCCCTCATCAACATCCACTTTTCAGGACGAGCAGTGATTTTCAAGACCATCAGCAAAGAGCAATATGAGCGGCGCTCCGATTTCCGCCCGGTTTCCAACGATCTCAGCCTCTCCGACGCCAAGGATTTGCTTTATTTCTCGCACCTTTCCGTCTCCTCAAATCCTTAGATATGTGAACGATCTGATTGACCTGTACTCACGGAAACTTTTCTGAACAGCGCAGCGCTATTCAATTCTCAGCGCGTTCATGGGCGAAATAGACGCGGCGCGGTTTGCAGGAATCATGGCCGCGAAAAATGAGCAGATTGCAAGCGCCCCCGTGGCCACACTCAGCGCCAGCGGGTCCCACGAGGAAACGCCGTACAGCTGGGCGGAAATCAGTCTCCCGGCGCCCACTGCCAGGGGCAATCCCAGGAGCAGTCCAATCAACACTCGCTTGAATGCCCCGGCCAGCACGAGTTGCATCACTTTCGCACGGTCAGCTCCAAGCGTCATGCGAATGCCGATTTCGTTGGTCCTCTGCGCAACCGTATAGGCCGTGACGCCGTAAAGTCCAACGGCCGCCAGTACCAGAGCCACAATCCCAAACAAGCCGGCCAGGCTGGCAACAGCGCGCTCCTGATCGAAGGATAGCTCGACTTGCTGTTGCATCGTCCTGATGCTGTTGATCGTCAGGTTGGGATCGAGCTCCGCCAGCGTCCTCGTGAGCAATGGCTCCAGTGCGCCGGGCGACATATTTGTCATCAGCATGATTCCGCTAATGAAGTGCGAGCGCAGCTCGAGTTTCTTCATGAGAGCGTCGTGATAATCCACAGTCTGGGCCAGCGGCACGTAGAACATCGGACGCGCCGGCCTGCTCAACCCCCAGCCCGCAAATTTCGCATCGCGCACCACGCCGACGATACTGAATGTGCCGGCATATTCGGGCATGTCCAGCCCGAAGTGCTGTGCCAGCGGGTCTTCGTCGCTTTTGAAGAAGCGCTTCACGAAGGCCTCGTTCACGATGGCCACCGGCGCCGTGGTTTCGTTGTCCGCCGCGGTAAACGCGCGGCCGCGCAGAATCGCCATGCCCCAGTTCTGCAGATAGTTGGCGCTCACGCGATCCCACGACGCGCCCGATTCACCGTCAAACTTTCCCGCGGGATGGCCGGCGACCATAATCAGTTCGCCCCAGTTGTCGGTAAGAGGGTTATACAGCGCCATCCCGGATCCCTGCACTCCCGGGAGGCGATTCAGTTGTTCTTCAAGCTGGCGATACAGTGCTTGTAACCTGGGCTGCGTATAACTCGCTGGCAGATTGTTGATATCGACCTCCACGCGCCCTTGCAGCTGATACCCGAAATCCTGATGTTCGAGCTTATTCAGGCTTCGCGCCAACATAGTTGCACCGGCGACCAGCACCACGGACAAGGTGGCCTGCACAACCAGCAGCGCTTTACGAGCGAAGGAAGAACGGTCGCGGGTGCCGCGGCCCGAACCTCGCAAGGCCTCCGCCGGATCGGTGCGCGTCGCAATCCACGCAGGAGCCGCCCCGAAAATGATTCCCGTCACCAGCGCCAACCCGAAAGCGAACCCCAACACGATGAGCGACGGCGTCGTGCTGATGGGGAGGAAATGAGAGCTGTGGAACGCCAGCGCCAAAAGCAGCCGTGCAGCTGCCGTAGCCACCAGAAGTCCAGCCAAGGCGCCGCCAATGGCAAGCAGGACGCTTTCCGTGAGCGCCTGGCCAACGATCTGCCCCGGGGTGGCGCCCACGGCCAGCCGAATGGCCGTTTGCCCACGACGCGCTACGCCCCGTGCCAGCAGCAGGTTCGCGACGTTCGCGCACGCGATCAGCAGCACCAGCCCGCACACCGACAGCAGAATCTGCAGGCTGCGCCCGTACTCCTCCTTCATCACTGCCACACCCGCTCCAGCAGGAACGATGTTGACCACCTGCTTGGGCAGCATCCGGATCACATCCGGCATCCAGTTGGCGGGATATCCGGAATCGTTCTGCATCCACTGCCGCAATACGCCGGTGAGGCGCGGAGCCATTGCCGCCGTCGAAGCTCCCGGCCGCAATCGCCCGATCATGCGCAGCCATGCAGATACAGACTGATGCAGTAGTCCGCCTTCGCCATCCATCATGGGTTCCTGTTGCAGCGGGAGCCAAATGTCCGGAGGGTCGCTTTGCAGCGTCTCGCCGAAAAAGCCGGGAGGCGCCACGCCGATCACGGTGAAGGGATGGCCTTCCACCACGAGCGTTGAACCCACCATCGACGGATCGGCCCCATACGTTGTCTGCCAGACGCGGTGACTCAATACGATGACAGGAGGGGCGGCGGGAGTGTCATCCTCCGGAGTAAACACCCGGCCGCCGAAGGCCCCCACTCCAAGCGTGGCGAAATAACTGCCGCTGACATATTCCGAGCGCAAAGGCCTGGAAGCCGACTCGAGCCCTTGACGCCGCACGCTCATTCGCCAGCGACCAGCCTGGAAAGCCGCAACGTCTTCAAATTCCGGCGTTTCTGTCTTCAGCCGCTCGTACAAAGAGAACGAAAACATTCCCCACTGGTCTTGCGGACCTCCTTCCACGCAGCAATCGTCCCCTTCGCCGACCCGGTACAGTCTGCCGGGATCAGTCACCGGCAGCGAGCGGAGCATGACGGCGTGGATCAAGGTAAATATTGCCGTGGTCCCGCCAATTCCCAGGGCCAGCGTTAGTACAGCCGCCGCAGTAAAAACAGGCGACATGCGGAACTGTCTCAGGGCGTACCGAAAACTGCCGGGAAGGTTTGGCATGCAACACCTCTTTAGTGGTTACGTAACTCGACGGCTGAGGGTTCCCAAATCCAGCAAACTTCTTTCGAAATGAAGCCCTCAGCCGGCACAATTTCGTTGGTGCTGCTCTACTGACGTTTCAGGCAGTCGTTTGTCACAGACCGGCATTGGCTAGGACAATCCGGTGCGGGGCTGATACTCAGTAAACGTGTAAATCGGGTTCTCGACAGGGCAGGTGTTCTGGGAAACGGCCTATTTTTTCAAGCCGAGTCACCGCGGCTATGCGACATTTGGGTAGTGGTACAGTTTGAATTATCTAAGAATCCAGAAGGCCAGTGCCAATAAGGATCCCATGATTAGTATGATTGCGACAATCGCCCAAGCAATCTGGATAGATTCTTGCTTGAGCAATTCGCGCTGACTGAGGTTCTCCCTTTGTCTTTTCTCGCGAAAATATTTTAGCCATCCAAATAACTCTATTAGTGCCAATCGATTCCCTTGAGGCCGCCGCCTCAGCTACTTTGCTGACCAATAGTGCCACCAAATTCATCGATGCTCCAAACGTGGTCCGCGATTCCCGCCTCCATCGCAGGCGTGACGCGCAATGGTGAATCCGACAGAAATTATAGATGCCACGGAAGCAAGAGCTATTCAATGGGATGGAAAATCAAACTGTACCACTACCCGACATTTGAAAGCTCTTGACTTTCGCTTTTTGTTCGCCTATAGTGCGGGGCGGTAGAGGAAACGGGAAACGGGCGGCGTTCGGCTCCATTGCCTTTTTGGCTCTCACGAACTGGGCGCCGCCCGTTGAAAATTCCGAGCCCTAAGCGGGGTGAGGGGTCGGCTTGAAAAAGCGATCCCTCGATCCCGGAGAACTATCCGGGACGCAAAGTACGCGCTCCGGTCAGCATCGCTCGGATGACAGTGTAGATGATTCGCTTCCCTACCAGGAGCCGTTATGGACGTCTGTGTCGAAAACGTATTCCCCGCAGTGGCGATGCCGTTCAATCCTTTTCACGAAGACGCGCGCGAAGAGAAAGGCCGCGGGACGGACGCGCCGCGCTGCAACTCGTGTAACGGGGCCATTCCGAACATTGTGCATGTGGATGTGGACGCGTTTTTTGCTTCGGTCGAACAGGTGCTCAACCCCAAGCTGCGCGGAAAGCCGGTGCTGGTGGGGCGCGGCGTGGTCGCGTCGGCGAGCTACGAAGCGAAGGCGTGCGGCGTAAAAACGGCCATGACGTTTCGCGAGGCGCTGCGCATTTGCCCGAAGGCGATGGTGGTGCCGGGTCAATATGAGCACTACGCGGATTATGCGGAGCGTGTGCGGCGGATTCTGGAGACGTACACACCCGCGGTCGAGACGGCTGCGCTCGACGATTTTTATCTGGATTTCGCGGGGACGGAGCGGCTGTACCCGAATTACGAGGCGGCGCTGCGGCGCGTGCAGTCGGAAGTGCTGGAACAAACCGGATTAAGCGTAAGCGTAGGCGCGGCGCGGACGAAAGTGGTGGCCTCGATTGCCTCGCGGCTGGAGCGGCCACGCGGCTTCCGCATGATTGCGCCGGGAACGGAAGAGGATTTTTTGACGCCGCTGCCGGTTGAGAAGTTGCACGGAATTGGGCATGTCCACGCAGGAATGCTGGCGGAGCGCGGGATTGCAACCATCGGA
>Ga0070696_100001637_pt1 | contig 14706 bp, 14 predicted proteins | sample KBSK1253metaG_FD_65474 | JGI IMG/M metagenome (GOLD analysis project Ga0070696, IMG submission 65474) | Corn, switchgrass and miscanthus rhizosphere microbial communities from Kellogg Biological Station, Michigan, USA - KBS K1-25-3 metaG | ecosystem: Host-associated > Plants > Roots >... | reverse complement strand
GTCCCACCACACGTCGCGCTCCGCCTGCCACGCGACATCGGCGCCCGAGTGACGGACGACCAGGCAGCGTTCGACCGATGGCACCGCGGCCAGCGCCTCGTCGGCGGTCGCCTTCATCGGCACCGGCTTGCCGCGCCGCGCGAAGCCGTCGGCGGTGATGAGCAGCCTGGCCTCGCAGTCGGCGAGGCGGCTGGCGACCGCATCGGCGCCGTAGCCGGAGAAGATCGGGGTGTAGATCACTCCGAGCTTGCCGACGGCGAGGACCGCGATCACCGCCTCGGGGATCATCGGCAGGAAGATGCCAACCCGATCGCCACGCTCGACCCCGAGCCCGGCCATGGCGCGCGCGGCGCGATCGACCGCCCAGCGCAGCTGCGCGCGGGTGAAGTGGCGGACCTCGCCGTCCTCCCCCTCCCAGACGAGCGCCATCTCGTCCGGCCGGGCGTCGGCGGGCTCGTCGACCGCCATCCGCACGTAGTTGAAGCCGGCGCCGCTGAACCAGCGCGCCCATTCGATGCCGCGGGTCGTGTCCAGGATCGTGCCCGGCTCGGGGTCGAAGCGGACCCCGATATCGGCGACTGCTGCCTGCCAGAACCAGGCGGGATCGGCCACGGCGCGTGCCTGCAACGCCTCCAGGTCCTCGCAGCCCGTGGCCGCCAGGAAGCGGCCAAGACGGCTGCGCTCGAGGTAGGCCGGCGAGGGACGCCAGGCCGCGGCGTCGGTATCGGTCCCGAAGAGCGGACCGCTCACATCGCGCGCACGCCGAGCAGGTTGCGTGCAATGACCATGCGCTGGATCTCGCTCGTCCCCTCGCCGATCTCGGTCAGCTTCGCGTCGCGGAGGTAGCGCTCGACCCGGTACTCGGTGATGTAGCCGTAGCCACCGTGCACCTGGACGGCGTCGTTCGTGACCTGGCGCGCCACCTCGCTGGCGAAGAGCTTGGCCATGGCGGCCTCGGTCGAGTACGGCTGACCTCCATCCTTGAGCCAGGCGGCGCGATACACCATCAGCCGCGCCGCGTCGATCTGGGTCGCCATGTCCGCGATCTTGAAGGCGACCCCCTGGAACGAGGCGATCTGCCGGCCGAACTGCTGCCGCTCCTTCGAATACGTGGCGGCCGCCTCGTACGCTGCCTGGGCGAGGCCCAGGGCCATGGCGGCAATCCCGATCCGTCCTCCGTCGAGCGTCTTCAGGAAGAGCCGATCACCCTCGCCCTCCTCGCCGAGCAGGTTCGCGGCGGGGATGCGGCAGCCGTCGAAGAGCAGCTCGCCGGTATTGCTGGCGTGGAGCCCCATCTTCTCTTCCATGCGACCGATGGAGAAGCCGGGCGTGTCCGCCTCGACGATGAAGGCGCTGATCTTGCCCGTGTCGGCGTTGCGATCGGTGACGGCGGTGACGATGTAGGTGTCCGCCACGCCAGCGTTGGTGATGAAGCGCTTGCTCCCGGTCAGTACCCACTCCTCGCCGTCGCGGTGGGCACGGGTCTTGGTGCCGCGCGAGTCCGACCCGGCTCCCGCCTCGGTCAGGCCGTAGGCGCCGAGCTTGGCCCCACTTGCCAACGGGCGGAGGTACCGCTCCTTCTGCTCGGGGGTGCCGGCCATGAAGATCGGGGCGCATCCCAGGCTGGTGTGGGCGCTGACGATGATCCCGACGCTGCCCGAGACGCGCGACAGTTCTTCGACCGTGATGGCATAGGCGAGCGAGTCGAGCCCGGTGCCTCCGACCTCCTCGGGGTACGGCACGCCCAGCAGCCCGAGCCCCGCCGCGTTGCGGATGATCTCGGAGGGAAACTCGGCGCTGCGCTCCATCTCATCGGCGACGGGTGCGATTTCCCGCTCGGCGAAGTCGCGAACGGTGCGCCGAATCTCGACATGCGGCGCGGAGAGAGCGAAGTCCATCGGTCCGGCGAGTCTAGCAGCCCGGCTCGTTGACACCGCCGCGCGGCGCGGTCCTATACTCCGGTCTGGCCCGCGCGGCCGCCCTTTCTCCGCTGGATCCCCACTTCGCACGAGGGACCCCGGTTGCCGCAGAGCGTCGACGTTCGGCTCGACCACATCACCAAGCGCTTCCACGAGGTCGTCGCAGTCGACGACCTCTCGCTGGAGGTCGAGCGAGGAGAGTTCTTCTCGATGCTCGGCCCCTCCGGCTGCGGCAAGACGACGACCCTCCGCATGATCGGCGGCTTCGAAGAGTCGACCTCCGGCACGATCTACCTCGGCGAAACCGATGTGACCGGCCTGCCGCCCTTCAAGCGGGACGTGAACACGGTCTTCCAGAACTACGCACTCTTCCCGCACCTCTCCGTCTTCGAGAACGTGGCCTTCGGCCTTCGCCGGAGGAAGGTGGCAGCCAGCGAGATCGCCACCCAGGTGAGCGCCATGCTGGAGCTCGTCGAGCTGCCCGGCTACGAGGCCCGCAAGCCGGGGCAGCTCTCCGGCGGCCAGCAGCAACGGGTTGCGCTCGCCCGGGCGCTGATCAACCACCCGCGCGTGCTGCTCCTCGACGAGCCGCTCGGGGCGCTCGACCTGAAGCTGCGCAAGCAGATGCAGCTCGAGCTGAAGCGGATCCAGACCGAGGTGGGGATCACCTTCATCTACGTCACCCATGACCAGGAAGAGGCCATGACCATGTCCGACCGGATCGCCGTGATGCGCGCCGGCCGGATCGAGCAGCTCGGCAATCCCGAGGAGCTCTACGAGCGACCGCGAACCGCCTTCGTGGCCGGCTTCCTGGGCGTCTCCAACCTGCTCGAGGGCGAGGTTGCCGGTGCCGATGGGTCGCTCGTGACCGTCAAGCTGGCCGACGGGACGGTGTTGCGCGCCCCCGCCGATGGGGCCGCCACCAGCGGACCGGTGCGGATCGGCGTTCGGCCCGAGAAGCTGCGCGTGGATGCCCGCCCGGAGGCAGGCGCCGGCAACGGCCTGAACGTGCTGAGCGGGACCGTCCTTGACGCCAGCTACATCGGCGTGAGCACGCAGTACCTCGTCCAGACCGCCGAAGGGCATCGACTGACGGTCTATGCTCAGAACCTCGACACCGCCGGAGCCGGTGAGCTGCTGGCAGGGGGCCAGCACGTCAATCTGACCTGGAAGCCACAGCACACATTCGTGATCAGCGGGCCTGCCGAGCATGTCGCCGGCGATCCGCACCTGACGGAGGAAGGAGAGGCCACATGACCGACCCGGAGGAGCGAGGCCAGATCGAGATCGCGATCGACAGGATCCTGCGCCAGGACCTGATGTCGCGGCGCACCTTCATGCGCCGAACGGGTCGAGGTGGACTCGCGCTGGGGGCAATGCTGACACTCCCCTCGCTCCTCGCGGCGTGTGCGCCGGAGAAGAAGAAGCTGGAATGGGCGAACTGGCCGCTGTACATCGACATCGACGATGAGGCCGCTCCGGACCCAACCCCGTATCCGAGCCTGAACAAGTTCATCAAGGACACCGGGATCGACGTCCACTACGTCGAGGCGATCAACGACAACGAGGAGTTCTACGGCACCATCCAGCCGGATCTGGCCGCCGGCAACGCGACTGACTGGGACATCGTCAGCCCCACCAGCTGGATGGTGAAGCGGATGGCGGACGCGGGGTACCTCGAGGAGCTGGACCACTCCAAGCTTCCCAACTGGACGGCAAACTGCGCCGATTACTCGAAGGGCCTCTGGTTCGACCCCGAAAACAAGTACAGCGTCTGGTGGCAGGGCGGGATCACCGGCATCGGCTACGACCCGGAGCTGACGGGGGGCGAGATCACGAAGTTCGACGACCTGCTCGACCCCAAGTTCAAGGGCCGGGTCGGCGCCTTCAGCGACATGCGCGACATGATGACCCTCACGCTCGCCTCGCTCGGCATCGATCCCACCACGGCGACCGTCGCTCAGGCAAAGCAGGCGAGAGACAAGCTGCTGCCCCTCTCGCAGGCGGGACAGTTCCGAGGCTTCTACGGCAACGAGTACTACGACGCCCTGTCGGCGGGCGACCTCGTCGCCTCCGTCGCCTGGTCGGGCGACATCGCCCAGATGCAGCTCAACGACAACGACAAGGTCCAGTTCGTGGTTCCGGCTGACGGTGCCCCGCGCTGGAACGACAACCTCGTCATCCCAAAGAAGGCGGCCTGGGCGGAGCAGGCGCACAAGCTGATCGACTACTACTACGACGCGGCTGCCGCCACGACCCTCTCCGAGTGGATCGGCTACTGGTCGCCGGTGAAGGGTGTCTCCGGCCTGATCAAGGCCGACGCGGATGCCTACCGCGCCGACGGCGACACCGAGAATGCCGACTACTACGACGCTGTAGCACCGACGGTGGAACCGACCGCAGACCAGCTGGCAGGCACGTTCGACTACCCGGAGTTCGAGAATCCGGATGACGAGAAGGCCTGGAACGACATGTGGCTGGAGGTCCAGACCGCAGCCGGATGAACCGATCCGGGCGACGCTGGGCGCCGTACCTGCTGCTCCTTCCAGGTACGGCATGGTTGCTGGTCTTCTTCGCCGTGCCCATGGCCCTGATGCTGGTCATGTCGCTCCAGGAAGGCTCGCTCAGCACCGGCTACCACCTGACCTGGAACTGGGGCATCTACCCCGAGGTGGCGTCCCAGTACGGGGGCCTCTTCGTGCGCTCGGTCTCCTACGCGCTCGCAACCACGGTCCTGACCCTGGCGATCGGCTTCCCCATGGCCTACACGATCGCCTTCTACGGCGGCAGGCTCAAGAACGCCCTGGTCCTGGTCGTGATCATGCCGTTCTTCGTCAGCTTCGTGATCCGCACCCTCAACTGGCGGATGATCCTCTCGGACAACGGCCTCGTCTTCGGCACCCTGAAGGACGCGGGCATCCTCGAGCAGTCGTTCCGCTTCCTGGCGACGCCGGGAGCGGTGATCTTCGGGCTGACCTACAACTTCCTGCCCTTCATGATCCTGCCGCTGTACGTCGCCCTCGAGAAGATCGACCGACGCATGATCGAGGCCGCCGCCGACCTCTACGCCAGCCGCGCGCAGGCCTTCTGGCGCATCACCTTCCCGCTGGCGCTGCCGGGCGTCGTGGCCGGCTCCCTGCTGACATTCATCCCGGCGGTCGGGGACTTCATCAACGCGGACATCATCGGCGCGCGCAGCCCCGAGGTGGCGATGGTCGGTAACGTGATCCAGAGGCTCTTCCTGAACGTCAATGACTTCCCGGCCGCGGCGGCTCTCGGCTTCGTGCTGGTGGCCGCCACCATGGTGCTGGTCGGCGTCTACACGCGGCTGGTCGGCACCGATCGATTGACAACCTGATGAGCCGCATCTCGCGCTGGCTGCTGCCGGGCTTCACCACCCTGGTGATCGCATTCCTGTTCGCGCCGATCCTGGTCATGATCGCCTTCAGCTTCAACGATCCCAGGGGCCACCAGAACATCACCTGGCAGGGGTTCACGCTCGACAACTACCTGACCATCTGGAACCGATCGGATATCACCGATCCGATGGTCACCAGCCTGACCATCGCCGTGATCTCGACGATCGTGGCCACGGCGCTGGGCACGATGATCGCCCTGTCGCTGACCCGGTACGACTTCCGCGGCCGCGGAATCCTGAACCTGCTGATCTTCATCCCGATGACCGCGCCGGAGATCATCCTGGGTGCCTCGCTCCTCACCCTGTGGGTCGCGATCGGGACGGCGCGCGGGCTGCCGACGATCCTCGTCGCGCACATCATGTTCAACATCAGCTACGTGGTCGTCACCGTCCGGGCGCGGCTGGTCGGCTTCAACCGGTCGCTCGAGGAGGCCGGCATGGACCTGTACGCGACCGAATCGACGACCTTCTGGAAGGTGACTTTCCCGCTCATCTTTCCCGGGATCCTGGCGGCCGGGCTGCTGGCCTTCGCGCTGTCGATCGACGACTACGTGATCACCCTCTTCAGCGCCGGCCACACGGTCACCTTCCCGCTCTGGGTGTACGGTGCAAGCCGAATCGGCATTCCGCCAGAGGTCAACGCCCTGGGCACGATCTTCTTCCTGATCGCGTTCGTCTTCATCGTCGTGCAGATCTGGGCCCAGCGACGGACCGGACGCGCCGCGGGCGCAGAGGGCGCGCCCATCGCGCCGGTGGCCAGCCGATGACCGATTGGCTCGAATTGCGCAGCGGCGTCGCGCCGGTCTGGGCGCGCTACACCGACCTCGTGGTGGAGCGCGGCATCGGCTCCTGGGTCGAGACCATCGACGGCGAGCGCTACCTGGACTACACCTGCGGGATCGGCGTGACCAACACCGGCCACGCTCATCCGCGAGTCGCGGCCGCGATCGCCGAGCAGGCCGGCAAGATCATTCACGCGCAGCAGAACATCCTGTACCACAAGCCCGGCCTGGAGCTTCACGAGCGCCTGCCGCGCACCTTCCCCGGCCTGCTGGACGGGGAGGAGGCCGGCCTCTTCCTTTCCAACTCCGGAGCAGAGGCGATCGAGGCGTCCGTCAAGCTGGCCAAGTACGCCACCCGACGGCCGGGAATCATCGCCTTCCGCGGCGGCTTCCACGGCCGCACACACGGAACGATGGCGCTCACCAGCTCGGCCATCAAGAACCGCGGCCACTTCGAGCCGCTCCTCGGCGGCGTGCACTTCGCGCCGTTCCCGTACGTGCTGCGCAACCCGACCGGTCGAGATGCGGACGCAGCCGTGGCGTTCAGCCTGGCGGGGATCGAGGAGATCTTCGCGACGCTCATCTTCCCCGACGACGTGGCAGCGTTCCTGGTCGAGCCGATCCTCGGCGAGGGCGGCTACGTGGTCCCGCCCGACTCGTTCCTCCCTGCGCTCCGTGAGCTGGCCGATCGGCACGGGATCCTGCTCATCGCCGACGAGGTGCAGTCCGGGATGGGCCGCACCGGCCGCATGTGGGCGAGCGACTGGCACGACTCGCGCCCGGACATCGTGGTGATGGCCAAGGGGATCGCATCGGGGATGCCGCTGTCGGGGATCATGGCCCGCCGGGAGCTGCTCAATCGGTTCGCCCCCGGCTCGCACGGCGGGACGTACGGCGGCAACGCCGTCGCATGCGCCGCTGCGGTCGCGACCCTCGACGTCATCGAGTCGGAGGGCCTGCTGGCCAACGCCGCGCGGCAGGGTGAGCGGCTCCTCGCCGGCCTGCGCGAGGCGGCGGAGGGGCACACCTGCGTCGCGGAGGTGCGAGGGCGCGGCCTGATGATCGGCATCGAGTTCGCCCAGGGCCCGGAGCTGGCCCCGCGGCCGGACCTTGTCAAGGCGATCCTGCACGAGGCCTTCGAGCGCAAGCTGCTGCTGCTCAGCTGCGGCACCTACGGTCAGGTGGTGCGCGTCATCCCGCCGCTGGTCACCACTGACGAGGAAGTCGACACCGCCATCGGCGTCATCTCCGAGTCCCTGGAGGCGGTCGGAGCCTAGCCCTCGAGCGGCTCCGTCGCGATGCGGCGGTAGCGTGACCCGTACCACAGGAGTGGCTCGACCCCCTCCTCGTAGCCGGCGGCCACGATCTCGCCGATGAACATCGTGTGCGTGCCGGCGGCGTGTGACTCGTACAGGCGGCAGTCGAAGAAGGCGATCGCCCCGTCGAGGATCGGCGAGCCGGTCTCGGCCTCGTGCCAGGGCGCGTCGCAGAAGCGCTGCAGCTTTCCCGCGGTGGTCGGCAGCGCAAAGCAGTCGGCGATCGCGCGCTGCTCGGTGCCCAGGACGCTGACCGCGAACGAGTGGCTGCCGACGATCGCCACGTGCGTCTCGCTGCTGCGGTTGATGCTCGCCATCATCAGTGGCGGGTCGAGGCTGATCGAGGCGATGGCGTTGGCCGTCATCCCCGCCAGGAGCGGGCCGTGGCGCGCGGCGACCACCGTCACGCCGGTGGCGAAGCGGCCCATCATCGCCCGCAGCCAGGGGCCGCGATCCTCGTCCATCGGCTCAGCGGTAGCGCTCCAGCCGCTCGACGATGGCATTGGCGACTGCCCAGTCCTCCTCGGTTGGCAGCTGGCCGCGATGCAGGTGCACCAGCGGAACGGTGTTCCACGAGGGGCCATCCACTTGGGGTATGTGGGTCGCCAGGTCGCCGAGGTCAAGCACCGCCACCAGCGTCGCTCCACGCTCTCCGCCACGCTCGATCGCGCGTTCGAGCGACCGCGCGAACTCCTCGGGTGGGCCGAACTCCTGGCCGATGCGCATGGCGATCAGGCCAGAGGTGGGCGGCGTCAGAGCCATCCCAGCGTCCGGAACAGCCAGCCGAAGAAGGTGAGGCTGCCGAGCACGGTGAAGCCAACCGCCACGATCACCAGGCCGAAGCCGATCGCATTCGCCCAGACCGGGACATTGGATGGAGCCGGGCCGATCGAGCCCTGCGACAGCCAGATGGCCAGGGCGTCGCCATCGACCCGCATCTCGACGTCGTTGTCGAGCGGCACGATGATCACGCGCTGGCGATCGGGACTGCCCACTTCAACCGTCACGAGTGCTCGTGGCTGGTCACCCTCCCGCACCAGCACGGCGTGGTTGCCGACGGCGTTGGTCAGCGGCTCGGCCGCGAGCCGGCCATTCGGGCCGAGCGGGAACGGAGCCGGGGTACCCTCCACCCGCCGAGCATACCGCCCCGTGCCAGGTCTAGGAGCGCAGCTCCTTCAGCATCGGCGCAAGGCCGGCGATCGTCTCGGCGTTGATCGGGTCGAGGACCAGCTGGACATGGGAGACCCCCTCCGCCTCGAATGCCCGCAGGGCGGCCGCCAGGGCGGCGGGGTCGTTGGGGAATCCCTCGACGTCGGGATCCTTCAGGTCGCCCATCGACCTGCCCTTTGCATCAGGAAAGTTCACGAGCAGCGCCAGGGTGCGCTCCACCTCGGCCGGGTCGCGTCCTGCCGCCGTGCAGGCGGCATCGATCCTGTCGCGCAGCAGCCGGTAGCCCTCCACCGTGTTGCCGAACCAGGTGTACCAGGCGTTCCAGGCCTGCACCCAGGGCAGCGTGATGGCCAGCATCCGCTCGCCCATTGAGCCGACCAGCAGCGGAGGACCCTCGCCGTGAGCGTGGCGCGGCCCGCGCGGCAGCAGCTCGCAGTCCTGCAGGTCGAAGTAGGTGCCGTGGAAATCGCAGCGCCCCTCGGCCAGCAGGGTGCGGATGATGGTGAAGGCCTCCTCGAAGCGGCTGACCCGATGGTCGAACGGGAAGCCGTAGGCGCTGTACTCCACCTCGTTCCAGCCGGCGCCCAGGCCCAGGATCAGACGCCCGCCGCTGATCTCGTCGACTGTGGCCGCGTGCTTGGCGAGCATGGCCGGATTGTGGAAGCTGGCCGCGGCCACCAGCGGACCGATCTGGATCCGCTCTGTCACCGCGGCGAGGGCGGCGAGGCTGGTCCACGCTTCCCACGGCCCCCGCGACGGCAGGCCGTCGTCCCGGTAGAGCAGGTGGTCGCCCACCCAGATGGAGTCGAGGCCGATCTCCTCCGCCGTGCGGGCCATCTCGCGCTGCTGCGGCCAGCGCGCCACCCACTCAACCTCGGGGAGCTGGACTCCCACCTTCATCAGGCCACCCGCTTGCGCTTCTTGCTGACGTAGTCAACCAGGACGTACTCGCCGAGGTGCTCGGGTTCGACGTAGAAGGCCCGCCCGCGGTTGATCCGGCTCATCAGGTCGACGAACTCGGAGAGGTAGCGCGACCGCTCCAGCATGAACGTGTTGATGACGATCCCCTCGCGGGTCGCGCGCCCGACCTCGCGCAGGGTCGACTGCATGGTGCGCATGGTCGGCGGGTAGGCGAACTCGACCTGCCCGTTGGCGATGTGCGCGGTTGGCTCGCCGTCGGTGATCACCACGATCTCCTTGTTGCCGCCGCTCCGTCGGCCGAGCAGCTGGCGGGCAATGATCAGCGCGTGCTGCAGGTTCGTGCCGTACTCGAACTCGTAGGGAGACAAGGTGGCGATCGCCTCGGGCTTGATCTGGCGCGCGTAGTACGCGAAGCCGACCACGTACAGCCGATCCCGGGGGTACTTGGTGTGGATCAGCGTGTGGAGCGCCATCGCCACGCGTTTGGCGGCAGTCGAGCAGCCGCGCAGGAGCATCGATCGGCTCATGTCGAGCAGCAACACGGTCGAGCTGACGGTGGTCTCCTCTGACCGATGCACCTCGAAGTCGGCCGGCGCGATCTGGACCGGCGTCCCCGGTCCGTTGCGCGCCATTGCGTTGAAGAGCGTCCGGTTCAGGTCCACCGCGAACGGGTCGCCATGCTCGAACGCCTTGGTCTCGTCGGTCTGCTCCCCGCCACTCCCCGATGTGGGCAGGGCGTGGCCGCCCAGCGACTCGCGTCGCAGCCGGCTGAAGATGTCGGTCAGCGCCCGCATGCCGAGCTTGCGCGCCGCACGCGGCGTGAGCTCCAGCCGATCGTCCCCGCGCTCGAGGTAGCCGGCCTCCTCCAGGGCGCGGGTCAGGGCACGGAGCTGCTCGAGGTCCTCGCTCACCTCGTCGCCCCCGAGAGCCTGCAACGCTTCGGCATCGATCTGCTCCAGTGAATCGGGGTCGCGGGCGCCCAGGAGCTCCTCCTCCATGGCATCGAACTGCTGCTGCCGGTCGATGGCGGCGAGCGCCTCGGGCAGCCCCAGCGGCTCGTCGCCGCTGAACGGATACGGCTCGCCGAACGGGGAGTCGGGACGAAGTGCCTGGAGGGTCCCTGCAAGGCGGGCCATGTCCCAGCGCAGCCGGTCGTCGCGCAGGAGCTCGTCCATCATCTGCTGGAGCTCGGCCCGCATCTCGGGGCTCAGGGAAGCCATCAGGGACGCCATCTGCGAGGCCTGCCGGTGCAGGTGGTCGATCAGCTGCTCCACCGTCTCGATTCCCGGCGGGAAATACTGCCCGTGGCGAGCCATGAAGCTCGCGAAGTCGGCGCTGGTGTCGGATCCGGCCGCGTGCTTGTCGAGGAGCTTGTTCAGGTCGCGCACCATGGCGCGCACGCCGTCCAGGTCCTCGGGCGAAATCCCCGCGACCCCCTCCTTCAGCCCGTTGAAGTAGGTCTGCAGCAGCTGCTGGCGCAGCTCGTCGGTGAGGGCGTTGAAGGCATCTCGCGCATCGGCGTCCATGAACTCGTATTCCCGTAGCCCGGAGAGGCGGCCGGCGAGGTCGTCGGACAGGGCGTCCAGCCGGTCGCGCCGCTGCTGGGCGGTGCGACGCAGCACCTGCTCCGCCAGGCGAGCCTGGTCCTGCGGCGGTCCCGGCGCCGCGTCGAGGGCTCGCTGCTCGGCCTCGTGGACGCGGCGTTCGATCCCCTGCCGCTCCTGCTGGACGATCTCCTCCAGCCGCGAAGCGACCTCGTCGAGCATGCCGTCGAGGTTCGCCCGCGAGAGCTCCTCGGCTCGCCGCGCCCGCAGCTGCTCGACGATCCGCCGCAGCCCCGGCACGTCGCCGCCGCGCGTGCCGCGCATGCCGCGCTGCATGAGGCGCTGGAGGGCGCGCCGAACGTCGCCCTCGGCCAGGATGTCGTCGGAGAGCGCCTCCAGCACGTCATCCGCGTCGAATGGAGGCAGGCTCTGGCTGCCGTCCCAATGGGAGTAGCGGTAGAGGCTCATCGGCTTACCGCGCGTAGCGCACGCCGCCGCCGCGCCGCTCCTTGTTCAGGCGCCGGTTGAGGTGCAGCCCCTCGAGCACGAACTCCACGCCGCTGGCCACCCCGGCCGGCGACTCACCGACGTCCAGGCGGCCGACCGCGCGGCTCAGCTCCGGCAGCTCCGCCACGATTCGTTGCAGCTGGTCGGAGGCGACCGCGTCGCCCACCTCGACCTCCGCCCCAGCCTCGAAGCGCTCGACCAGACTCACCAGCTCGGAGAGCGAGAAGTGGCGGTTGAAGACGTTCACCACGGCGCGCTGCACGAGCTTCTCGATCACCTTCTCCTCGCGCGTCTCGTCGCCGAGCGTCTCGAGCTCGATCTTGCCGGCGGTCGAGGCCACGATCGCCCCCAGGTCGCTGACCCGCGGCGCGCCGATCGGCTCGCCCAGGCGAACCGCCCGCTTGAGCGCCGCCGCCACCAAGGTCTCGTGGTTGGCGATGGTGACGCGCACGCTGACCCCGGAGCGCTGGCTCACCTCCGACGAGCGGCGGGCGAGCTGCGACAGCTCGGCGACGATCTCCTTCATGAACGACGGCACCTGCACCGGGACCGATGTCGCCGTCTCGTCGTCAAAGGCCAGCCACTCGGCCTCCATGATCGCGATCTCGGTCTCCGGGTCCTCCGGGTAGTGGGTGCGGATCTGCGCCCCGAATCGGTCCTTGAGGGGCGTGATGATGCGTCCGCGGCTGGTGTAGTCCTCCGGGTTGGCGGAGGCCACCACGAACAGGTCCAGGCTGAGCCGCACCTTGTAGCCCCGGATCTGCACGTCGCGCTCCTCCATCAGGTTGAGGAGGCCGACCTGGATCCGCTCCGCCAGGTCCGGCAGCTCGTTGAGCGCGAAGATCCCTCGGTTGGTGCGCGGCAGCAGGCCGTAGTGGATCGTCAGCTCGTCGGATAGGTAGCGCCCCTCCGCCACCTTGACCGGATCGACCTCCCCGACCAGGTCGGCGATGGTGATGTCCGGAGTTGCCAGCTTCTCCCCATAGCGGTCCGATGCCGCCACCCAGGCGATCGGAGTGGCGTCACCCTGCTCCGCCACCAGCGCCCGCGCGAAGGGGCTCGCCGGCTGCAGCGGATCGTCGTGCAGCTCCGCGCCGGCGACGACCGGCATCCATTCGTCGAGCAGCCCGACCAGCGAGCGGGCAATGCGGCTCTTGGCCTGCCCCCGCTCGCCCAGCAGGATGATGTCCTGCCCCGCCAGGATGGCGTTCTCGACCTGCGGCAGGACGGTCTCGTCATAGCCGATGATCCCCGGCAGCAGCGACTCTCCGCGGCGCAGCCGGTCCACCAGGTTGGCGCGCATCTCCTCCTTGACGGTTCGCGAGCGATACCCGTTGGCCCGGAGCTCTCCAAGGGTGGCGATGGTGGGTCGGTCGGTCATGCGGGGACTCCTTCGGGCAACGACGGGTACTGACTGACGGCGTCCGCGACCGAGGCGGGATCGCAGACCCCGCGATCCGCCAGCGCGGTGAGGTATTCGGAACGCGCTGCAAGCTCAGCCTCCAGCTCGGGCGGCCGAAGGCCGAGGCTCGCGGCCAGTACAGCGTACGCCCCCGAATCGTGGAGGAGCGCCCGTGCCGAGCGGCCGCCGTCGCCTGACAGCATCGGTGGCTCGGGGTCGCGCTGCGCTCCGGTCAGGCTCGGCGAGCGGCCGCCATCGAGCGCCGCGAGGCGGACCGGAGCCAGGCTCCCGGCGTCGCCCAGCCGGAGGTGCCACGCCTCCTCGACCCGCCGGTACATGCCGGCCGGCGTGCGGTAGGCGGAGTACTGGAGGTACATGGTCAGGCCGGCGAGGTCGGCATCGGTCGCGCCGAGCTGGCCCTGCAACAGTGCGGTCGCCTCATCGAGCGAGTCGGCGTGCATGGTCGCGCCCATGCCGTAACCGCGCCCGGCCAGCTCCAGCGCTCCGCGCGCGTTGCGGCCCCAGACGTAGATCGGGAGGTGGTCGCTCATCTCGTTGACCAGCAGGTAGCCCCGCTCCGGCCCGATCTCATCGGTCCATTCGAAGTCGCCCCGCCATCCACGCAGGAAGACGCCGACCGTGCCGGGCGGCAGGAAGTCGACGAGCGCCGAGAGGGTGGTCGTCTTGCCGGCCATCGGCGCCTCGGATGCGAGCATGACGCTGCCCCGGCGGCTGGTCACGGCCCACAGGGTCGCCATCAGGCGTGCATCCACGCTGCCGCTGCCGACGATCTCGACCGCGCTCATCGGTCGTGGCGGGCTCCAGTGGTACCCCCACCAGCCCTCCGGGAAGCGGCTGTACCACGCTTCCAGGCTGGCTTCGGTCGAGGGGTCCATGGTGGCGGCCACGGTACGCGGCCTCATCGGGGTGCGCAACCGGACCCGCGCGCGTCGGTATCATGCCCGCCATGACCGATGGAGAGATGCCCGCGCCGCGCCCCATGATCCGGGGCGAGAAGGTCTGGCTGCGCCCCACCGAGCCCGCCGACATCGTCAACGACTCGGTCTTCACCGGCGATGCCGAGGTCGGGCACCTCCTGGGCGCCAAGACCCCATGGAGCCGCGCCTCGGCGGAGCGCTTTTCCAACGAGTTCATGAACCAGATCGGCGAGACGCACTATCCGTACACGATCTGCCTGCTGGGCGAGGAGCGGAGCATCGGCGCGGTCTTCCTGCGCAGCGTGGACAAGGTCAATGGCAGCGGCGTGGTGGGCATCTTCATCCACGACCGCCGCTACCTCGGCAAGGGGTACGGCACCGATGCGCTGAACGCGCTGCTCGACTTCGGGTTCGGCGAATTGCGTCTGGAGCGCATCGAGCTCGAAGTCTTCGACTTCAACCAGCGCGCGATTCGCTCGTACCAGAAGGCGGGGTTCCAGACCGATGCGGTCATGAGGCGCGCCCGATTCCATCGCGGCGACCACCACGACGTGCACATCATGTCCATCCTGCGTGAGGATTGGCTGGCGATCCCCCGGACCCGCAGCTGGGAGCTGGCCGACTCCTCCTAGCCGGCGAGGGGCAGGGCGATCGAGAAGGTCGTCCCGTCAGGCCCGGTGTGTTCCACCGCGATGCGGCCGCCGTTGGCGGCCAGCAGCTCCCGGGCGATGGTCAGGCCGATGCCGCTGCCGCTTCGCGGCTCACCGGCCCCCCGAGCCTTGTCCGCCC
>Ga0070696_100001634_pt1 | contig 14718 bp, 16 predicted proteins | sample KBSK1253metaG_FD_65474 | JGI IMG/M metagenome (GOLD analysis project Ga0070696, IMG submission 65474) | Corn, switchgrass and miscanthus rhizosphere microbial communities from Kellogg Biological Station, Michigan, USA - KBS K1-25-3 metaG | ecosystem: Host-associated > Plants > Roots >... | reverse complement strand
GCTAACAGCTAACAGCTAACGGCTAACAGCTAACGGCTAACAGCTAACAGCTAACAGCTAACGGCTAACAGCTAACGGCTAACAGCTTCAGAAGCGACGCTCTTGCTGAGCCGCGCCGGGAGTGGTCACACCGTGGACATTCTCCAGGCCATCGGCAACACCTCGATGGTTCAGCTCCGCAAAGTCGTGACATCCGGGTGCGCCGACGTGTTGGTGAAACTCGAGTGGGAGAACCCCACCGGCAGCATGAAGGACCGGATGGCGCAGGCCGTGATCTCGCGGCCGGAGCAGGACGGTCGCCTGCACCCCGGCGACACCATCGTCGAGTACACCGGCGGCAGCACGGGGGCATCGCTCGCCCTGGTCTGTGCCGCGAAGGGATACCGGATCCAGATCGTGACCTCGGATGCCTTCAGCCAGGACAAACTGGTTCAAATGGCCGCGCTGGGGGCTGAGCTCACGCTGGTTTCCAGCGAGGGCGGTCTCACCACCAAGAAGCTGATCCTGGACATGATCGAGACCGCCCGTAGGTTGAGTCGGCAGCCGCACACCTACTGGACCGACCAGCTCAACAATCACGACAGCATCGCGGGCTACTACGCCTTGGGCGAGGAGATTTGGAGTCAAACAGGGGGAGCAATCGACGCCTTCGTCCACTGCGTGGGGACGGCAGCCTCCTCCCGCGGCGTTGCCACCGTGCTGAAACGCCGTAAGCCGACCATCAAGGTCGTGGTTGTCGAACCCGCCGAATCGTCTGTATTACTGGGAGGCCAGGCCGGGCCTCACAAGATCGAAGGAGTCGGGATCGGCTACACCCCTCCGCTGTGGGACCCGACGCTGGTAGACGAAATCATGCGGGTTGCAACCGACGATGCCAAGGCCATGGCGCGGAGGAGGCATCGCGATGCTGAGTCGCTGCGCCGTGAGATCAGCCGTGGCGCTCGCAGCGGCTACCTGCTTGGTTGCCGCCTGCGGGGCTCCGGAGGACCCGTTCACTTCGGGTCCGGGCCATGCCACCGTCACCGGTTTGGTCACGGCGGCCAATGGAACCGCGATCTCTCAAACCACAATCCGGATTGCCTGCGCCGGTGGTGGGATACCGGTGGTGGTTCCGACCGATTCGGCGGGTCGCTATGTCGCCAACCTGGAGACGGACTCGGATCCCTTCGACGGCAGCAACGGCAGATTGCGCTGCCAGTTCACCGAGCCGGCTCCCGCTCCTACACGGGTCCAGGTCGACACGTTGTTAGGGTTTGTCCGGGGCCCGGTCTTGGTGGCCCTCCAGTTCGTTGACCTTCACGAACCGTAAGCTCACCCTGCCGCCCACCGACCGGTCCCACAGAGCGGAGTTCGCCCGACCCTGATGCCCCCCTCGCCCCTAATTCGCCCAATCCGACCGGAGGACTTCTCCAGCTGGAAGCCCTTATGGGACGGATACAATGCCTTCTACGGTCGGAGTGGAGCAACCGCGCTGCCCTCCGAGGTGACCGAGGCCACCTGGGACCGCTTCTTCGATCCGGCTGAGCCGGTCTTCGCCCTCGTGGCCGAGCTGGACGGCAAGCTCGTGGGTCTGGCGCACTACCTCTTTCATCGGAGCACTACGAGAATCGAGCTCACCTGCTACCTGGAAGACCTATTCACCGTACCGACGGAGCGGGGCCGGGGAATCGGGAGAGCGCTGATTGAAGGGGTCTACCAACGGGCGAGGTCCGCCGGCCTGACTGAGATTTACTGGCAAACCCAGGCGTCGAATGCGGCCGGACGTCTCTTGTACGAGAAGGTGGCAACCCACGCAGGATTCATCGTCTACAGCCACGATGTGAGCCAGGCTTGACCCGGGTGAGCCGCTCCATCGCATTCGAAACCGGCTCAAGACGATGAGCCAGCCTGCCTGGTCCGTGAGACGGATGCACCAGCTCGATGAGGAGCAACTCCTGGGGCTGGCGGATGTGCTGATCGACTGCGTCGACGGCGGGGCGTCGGTGAGCTTCATGCACCCGCTGACGCGCGAGCGCGCGCTGGCCTTCTGGCGTCATGTAGCACAGGATGTAGCGGAGGACAAGAGCGCGGTGCTGGTCGCTGAGGATGCTCTAGGTGTGTGCGGCACGGTGCAGCTGGCGTTCGCCCCATTCGAGAACCAACCGCACCGTGCCGACCTGCTGAAAATGCTGGTCCATCGCCGCGTCCGCCGCCAAGGACTGGGGGCGGCGCTGCTGAGAGCCGCCGAAGCCACCGCGCGCGAGTGCGGCAAGACCTTGTTGATGCTCGACACCGCCAGCGACGCTGCCGAGCGACTGTACCAACGCGAGGGCTGGGTCCGGGTGGGCGTGGTCCCGGATTTTGCCCTACTACCCAAGGGCGGGTTCTGCGACACTACCTTCTACTACCGCAATCTCGCCGCTACCCCTGCTGGATATTGACCGTCCAGTTGATGCCGAACCTGTCCACCAGCCAGCCCACCTCGCCTCCCCAGGGCTGCTTCGCCAGTGGCATGTTGACTCTGCCGCCTTCCGCCAGCGCCTTGAAGATGCGGGTGAGCCGGGCCTGGTCCGTGCCACTCAGAGAGAGGGCCAGGTTTTCGCCAACCTTGGCGGGATAGTCAGGGTGGCCGTCCGAGGCAATGATGAGTACCCCGTCGGCCTCGAGGCGTGCCTGCCCGATGCGGCCATTCGGGCCGGCCTGCAAGTCGAGCTTGCCGCCCAACACCTTCTGATACAGCTCCATGGCCTCCCGGGCTCTGCCCTGAAAGTTGATAAAGGGATTCAGCTGGATCGTGCTCATGCTCGAGATTCTCCTATTGGTATCGCCAGTTCGTCACATCGGCCGGATTCGGCTCGTCACTGCTTTGACGGAACGCGACGAGGGAATGTGACCGATGGAGCAACACCAATGGCTGGCTGAGCGGTTCGAGGCCAATCGAGCCCACCTGCGGGCGGTGGCGTATCGGATGCTGGGCTCGCGCAGCGAGGCCGACGATGCGGTGCAGGAAGCCTGGCTGCGCTTGAGCCGTTCCGATACTCGCGAGGTCGAGAACCTGCGCGGATGGTTGACGACGGTAGTCTCGCGGGTGTGCCTGGATATGCTGCGCTCCCGCGCTTCGCGACGGGAGGAGCCGCTGGACCTGGACGCGTCGGGGCCGATCCCGACTGTAGCCGGGACCAGCATGGAGACCGGGAGCGACCCGGAGCGCGAGACGCTCCTGGCCGATTCGGTCGGGCTTGCGCTGCTCGTGGTATTGGAGATGCTCACGCCGGCCGAGCGGGTCGCATTCGTGTTGCACGATATGTTCGACCTGCCTTTCGACGAGATTGCCCCAATCGTCGGGCGCTCAACCACCGCGGCCCGGCAGCTCGCGAGCCGGGCACGTCGCCGGGTGCAGGGAGCCGGCCCAGCCGGCGACGCCGATCGGACCCGGCACCGGCAGGTGGTCGATGCGTTCCTGGCCGCGTCGCGAGGCGGTGACTTCAATGCGCTGCTCGCGCTGCTGGACCCGGAGGTCGTGCTTCGGGCGGATCAGGTCGCGGTGCAGACAGGCGCGCCGAGTGAGGTTCGCGGCGCGACAGACGTGGCCAAGACCTTCGCCGGTCGCGCTCGGGTCGCAAAACCGGCCCTGGTGAATGGATTGGCCGGACTGGTATGGGCGCCGAGCGGGCGACCGCGGGTGGTCTTCGGATTCACCATTACGGACGGAAAGATTGTTGCCATCGATCTGGTCGCAGACCCAGACCGGCTCAGCCAGCTCGACCTGGTGGTCCTCGACGACTGGAGGAGGGCTGAGGAACGATCATGAAATCATCCAAGACCCATGCGGTGCGACCAATAGGCCACGTCCACTCACCCCTGAAGCGGCCGGCCGATGCGCCCAAGCAGGGCTATGAAGGGGCGCCCAACGCACGGGTACAGATCGAGCCGTCCTTTCGGCGAGGCCTGGATGGGATCGCAGCCGGCCAGTATCTGCTGATTCTCACCTGGCTCCACCAGGCGGACCGCGAGGTGCTCGCGGTTCATCCGCGCGACGATCTGAGCAATCCCTTGACCGGCGTCTTCGCCACCCGCTCGGCAGACCGTCCCAACCCCATCGGGGTGCATCGAGTGAAGGTCCTGGAGATCGAGAGCGACGGGTCGCTCCTGGTCCAGGGGCTCGAGGCGATCGATGGTACGCCGGTCATCGACATCAAGCCGGAGATCAAGGTGACAGGTGGAGACGTGAGACGTTAGAGGTGAGGTACCTGTCACCTGTCACCTTTCACCTGTCACGTCAATACGCAATCCCAATTTCCCGCCTGATCGTCTCCGGCTGCCCGACCGCCGCGAGCATGGCGTGGGCGACGTCCGCGCGGGAGATCAGCGCGCCGCCGCGCAGGTTCTGTCCCACTGCGGTCCGGTAGATACCGGTCAGCGCCTGGTTGGTCAGCCGTGGCGGTCGAAAGATGGTCCAGTCCAGGTCGCTGGCACGCAGCACGTCCTCCATGAGAGCCAGGTCGAGGTAGCGCTCGTGCATCACGGTCTTGGCGAAAGGGGTGAGAAGGTTCCGCATGAAGAACCCCTCGCCCGGATCTCGCCTTGGCGGGTTCGGCCGGCCGGGTGAGGCCACCGTTGAGATCGGCGCCGCGCTCACCACCAGAATGCGCCGGCTCCCGGCAGCTTCCATTGCCTCGACTATCGCGCGGGTGCCGTGCTCTCCGACTCCGGCCTTGGCCATCGCCCTCGGACCCACGCCTGACAGCACCGCATCTGCACCGGCCACGGCTGATTGCAGATCGGCCGCTTCCGGGGCAGACAAGTCTGCCTTGACAACCCGGGTACCGTTGCGGTTGAACGAAAGCCTGTCCGGATCTCGTACGACGGCGGTAACGGTGTGACCGGACGCGATGGCCTGCTCCAGAAGCTGCCGCCCAATGCCTCCGGTGGCGCCGAATATCGTGAGCCTCATCGCCCGCTCCCAGCCATTGGTGACACAGTTCCTCCTTTGCATAAACGTCGGGCCCGTTGCGGACCCGCGATTCATGACAAGGTGGCCGGTCGATTTGTGACAGGGCGAGCGAGGGGTTGAGGGATGGCGCTAGCTGGTGGACAGGCTCTTCAGCTTGTCCGGGTTACCGACGGCATAGATGGCCTGAATCCGCCCCCCTCGGATATCGAAGATGAGGGCAGACAGGGGTCGGCCACTCAGGTAGGCAATGAAGCCGGGCTGCCCATTGATCTCGGCCGGATGGATGGTGGTCTCCGCGGGAACCACCCGGCCCATGATCCCGAGGGCGAATCGGGCAACCGGTACCGCTCCGCGCACCGGCTTGAGGGCTGCGCCGGGGACCTTGCCGCCGCCGTCCGCCCAAAGGGTGATGTCTTCCGCCAGTACCGCGAGGAGGGCATCCAAGTCGCCGGCGAAGGACGCTTCGGTGAACCGCTGCACCAGGCGCCGAGCCTGCTCCGGATCGGCCTCGAAGCGGGCACGGGGCGTACCCACGCGTTTCTTCGCGCGCGTGAAGAGCTGCCGGCAATTGACCTCGGTCTTGTCCACTATTCGGGCGATATCGCCGTACTCGAAGTCGAACACCTCGTGCAGCAGGAACACGGCCCGCTCGATCGGAGAGAGGCGTTCCAGGAGGACGAGAAATGCCATTGAGAGCGACTCAGCCAGCTCCACCTTATCGGGGGTATCTTCGGTCACCAGCGGCTCCGGGAGCCATGTCCCCACATAGGTTTCCCGCCTGGTCTTCGCGGAGCGCAGGTGGTTGATGGCGAGCCGCGTGACGATGGTCGTTAGGTACGCTCGAGGCGAGCGGACGTCGGTCTCCGTCGCCTCCTCCCAGCGGAGGTAGGCGTCCTGGACCAGGTCTTCCGCATCCATCACGCTCCCGAGCATCCGGTAGGCAATGGAGAAGAGCAGGGGCCTCACCGAGGCGAATACTTCTGCGCGCGTTTCCATGCTGCGGAAAGATGACAGGACAGGACGACGATTTGTGACAGGCGACGTGAACGAGGCTCTGATCTGGGCGCTCGAGAGTGCCCGACGGCACACGCTCACCCTGGCCGGGGACATTCCGCAGGATCGCGCCTGCCAGCAGTCGGTGACTGGAGAGCACCATCCAGTTTGGATCCTAGGGCACCTGCTGCTGGGCGATACCTACCTGTTGAGCCTGCTGAGTGTGGAGCCGCTTTCGGAGGAGTTCCCCATCCTGCTGAGCAGGTACGGTCCCGGAGCGTCTCCGCTTCCGCTACCGGACCGATATGATGCGCTGCCCACGCTGGTCGAGCGATTGAAGCTGATCGGCTCACGCCGGCTGGAGGCGATTCGCAGCATGACCGGGGCTGATCTGACGCGGCCCACTCCGGACCCTGGGCTCGCCCGAGCCCAGCCGACGATCAGCCATCATCTGCACGGGTTGGTCTGTCACGAGGGATACCATGCCGGCCAGCTATCGGCCTGGCGGCGGGCGCATGGCCTTGGCCCCAAGCGCTGGGCCTTTGCGCCGACCTGAGCCGAGCCCACCCCTAGCCGCGAGGCCCACCAGGCAGCACATTCTTACCGACTCCAAGCCCTTCTTCAATCATTCAATTCGCTTACACGGCGTGGCTGCCCGCTCGGGCGGCCGAACGCTTCGCATTCCTCTAGGAGGGAACATGCCGTCTTCGAACCGGCGGTCCATCACAGTTGTGCTGGCACTCATTATCGCCACGCTAGTCGTGACCCCGCCCGCGTCAGCCCAGTTCGGCGCGATCAAGAAGAAGCTGAAGGGGGACGCAACCGCCAAGGCCGCGGAGAAGGCGGGAGAAAAGGCCGGCGTGGAGCCGACCGCGGCTCAGGGTCCCGCCGCTCCCACTGATCCCGCCACTGGCGGCACCGTGGTCCTGACGTCTGAGGTCGTGGACCGCCTGATAGCCGGGCTCAAGGCCGGCGCCGCCGAGCGGGAAGCCGCCAAGAAGGAAGACACCCCTTACGGCCGGTACATCAAGGCCAAGGCGGCCTATGAGGTGGCCAAGCCCAAGTGCGAGGCGGCCATGCAGCCCGCGATCATGCGGATCGCGGCCGATGAGAAGAAGAACGCCAGGTACACGAAACTGACTGAGAAGATGATGGAGGCGGGGAGCCGCCAGGACACCGCAGCTCAGCGGGCCTACAGCGACTCGTCGATGGCCATGATCGACGCGAGCTGCACGGTCAAGCAACCGCAGGAGCCCAAGGACTACTACGACCTGCAGCGCGGGATCGACAACCGCGCCGAGCAGGCGACGCTCAAGGCCTCGGGATTCTCCGGCAAAGAGTTTGGCCAGGTCAGCGACCGCACCATCGCGATCCTGGCCCAGAATCCGCCGCCAACTGACGTATCGGCGAGCGAGAAGGCGGCCGTCAAGGCCAAGGACCCGGAGCTCAAGTCGCTGCTGGGGATCCGCGAGGCACAGGAGCAGAGGGTCGCCAAGCAGGCGCCGGCCCCAGCTCCGGCGGCAGTGGCTGACACGGCTCCCCCGCCGACTGTGACCCCGCCCACCGGCGCCGTCGCGGTGAACGAGTGCATGGTGAAGAACGTGGAAGCGCACCAGGCCGAGATCCAAGCCCTGGGCGACCGCGGCAGCGCGGCACAGCAGGCCGGCAATACTGCACTGATGATGGCGATCGCCGACAGCATCCAGCAGATCCAGTTCAAGGGCTGCAAGAGGCAATAGTCGCATGAAGCTGATCCTCCGTGCGGCCGTCGCCATCGGTGTGGCGGCCGCCATTGGGGCCGGCGCCATCGGCGCCGGTTTCGGCGCCCACTCCTCGCCACCTTCTGGCGGTCTTGCGGTGCGCGACGGCGACAAGTGGGTGACCTGGTGGCGTCCCGACCGGGCACCGGCTCGCTGGGATGGCGACTCGCCCCTTGCGGATCGGGTCCCCTGGCGGCCCGGTGCGGCTGGTCTCGAGTGGGGTGACCTGCAGCTCAGCGGCGCGAGCGAGGCCTGGCGGACACGGGTGGTGGTGGTACGGCTGGATCCGCGGCACATCGGTCTCGAATTAGCGCCGGCGTTCACCGAAGACCGGGGCTGGACCGTTCGGCAGGTGGATAGCAGCGCAGCCCTCGCGCTCGACGCCGGTCAGTTCCGCGGTCGGTCGCCGTGGGGGTGGGTTGTGACCCGCGGCAAGGAGTTGCTGAGCCCGCAGCTCGCCCCCCTTGCCGGTGCCGTAATGGTGGACGCGACCGGTCGGGTTCGCGTGGTTAGGCCGGACGGTGTGGAAGCGGAGCGCCGGGCCGGAGCGGCGGTCGAGGCGTTCCAGAGCTATCCGATGCTGCTGGAGAACGGCGTGGTGCCAGCACCTTTGGCAGAAGCCGGGCTGGGCGTCGATCTCAAGCATCGCGACGCGCGGCTCGCGCTTGGCGTGATGGATGATGGCCGAGTCATCGTCGCACTCACCCGATTCGACGCTTTCGGTGAAACGCTAGGACGGGTGCCTTTCGGCCTGACCTCGCGGGAGATGGCGGCGGTGATGGGCGCGTTGGGCTGTCGGGATGCGCTGCTGCTGGACGGCGGCATCTCGGGCCAGTTGCTGGTGCGCGACTCGACCGGATCGCAACATGTCTGGAACGGAACCAGAAGCGTGCCGCTCGGGCTGGTGGGTCGAGCTCGGCGCTAGCCTATCGTCACCCTCGCTGGGCAGCAAGAGCCGCCAGCGGCGCCGCGTCCAGAACGATCGTCTTCGCCCCACGCTTCTGCGCGGTCTCGACCATATCCTTCGTGCCGCCTGGCCCGTCTCCCGGCTGCCCGTTCCACAGCGCGATCAAGCTCACGCTCGCCGCCCCGTAGACCAGGGCGTTGTTCAGCATCCAGCGATTGCTGCGCTCCCACACGTTGTAATCCGGCGCCGGCTGCAGCCAGCGGGGCAGGTCGATTGTATCCTGCGAGTTGCCCAATACTCGCGACGGTAGCTGCTTCAGAATCGCATCGAACCGCGTTACCCACTCCGGCCCGCCGTCCTGTACCGACTCCCGCACGTACGCATCGCGTGACCCCACGATATACAGCTCGGTCTTGATGTCGAGCTCGGCGCACACCTCGTGAAACAGGATGTCTCCGCCGCTTGCGCCACCCGCGAGGCCGCGGACCTCTCCACCCGCCGCCGCGGCGCGTTCCCGCTCGACCGCCTCTGTGATCATACGGCGGGCTTCACCTTCTGCCGCGGCCGGGAACCGCGGAGCCCGACCCTTGGCGACCCGATCCTCCGCGTCGAGCCGGTGGCCGGTGAACAGCAGCACCCGCGCCGGCGCCGTTGACGATGTCGGTGTTGCCTGCCCGGTAGGCTGGGCCGGCCCGAGCTCATTCACCACAGCAAGCGCGGCCGCGACGACATCGCTGAGCACCCCGATGTTGCGGAACATCTCGAGCTGCCGCCGAACAGAGTCGAAGTGAAACGGCTTTGCGCCGGCCAGCGCCACGCGATAGCGGTCCTGCACCCGTGCTGTGCTGCTGCCTGACACCAGGGCCAGGTCCGCGACGCTGATATCGAGCCACTTGTCCGGCTGCTTGGTGAACTCGGCTCGAAGCTTCGCGCTCTGTTGTGACAGTTCCACCGCCGCCGCCAGTTTCTCGCGCTCCTTCTCGAGCCGCCGCCGCTCCTGATCAGCTTCCTCATTGCTATCGAACATCGCAGCCCACGCCTCTGCTCTATCTCTGGCGAGCTGGAGACGGATGACGAGGAATGCAAGGGCATTGAACCCGGAATAGAAGTGGTTGCGGTCGTCGGCGAACGCCGCGGCATACACATCATATGTCTGGCGCAACCAGGGCGAGCGGAACGCAGCGTCACGCCGAGGCTCGAGTTCCTGGATCTTCGACCAATCATCCATCCAACGCTGCTTCATGTTGCTGCCCGCCAGTGAACGCAGCTCGGCGCGCTCCGGGCCACGGACCTCGGGGTCGGCAAGGACCCGCGCCACCGCCTGATCGGATCCGACCAGGTCCTTTAGCCGCTGATAAATGGTGGCCAACCGCCCGTTGACTACCACGTCACGCGGAGCCTGCTCCCGCACCGCTTCCCAGGTCACCCGCGCGGCCTCGAAGGACCCGAGCTCGAACTGCGCGTTGCCGACCAGGCGGCGGCCCTCCAGTGCCCAAGCCAACCGGCCCGCTTCCTCCGACAACAGGGCCAGGTCCCCGGTGCGCTTCTCGGCGGCCGCGCGATGCACCTCGTCGCGAAAGTCGTCGGGGGGAACCAGGAAGCGTGACAGGTCCTGCGGGATCAGACCGGGGCCCAGCAGCTTGAACACGGGGCTGTCGATGCCATCCGAGGCGATCGTGGCCTTGAGACCGGCGGTCAGTTGGTCGAGCGAGGTGCCGGGGTTAGCCGGGTCGTACTTGAGATAGCGATCGGTCTTGAGATCGAAGGGCACCTCGTCGCCGCCGCCATAGATGAGGAACGTGCGCTGCGCCCGCAGCGAATGACGCACGCCGAGCTCGTAGAAGGCGTTGGCGTTGTGGATCGTGATGTCGGCAATGACGAGGTCGGCTGTCAGCAAACCGTGGAACATGTCCTCGCGGATGTTTCCCGCCTGGACGATCTGGCCGGTCGTTCCCCCTGGGATGCCGAGCTGCTTGAGGGCTGGGCGGATCAGCTTCTCCTCAACGGCCTCGAAGTCGATCCCGCTCTTGATGCCGAACGGCCGGATGATGAACGCTCGCATGCTCAGCCCAAGCGTTGGGGAACGAGCTTACCGAACCGCTCCAGGTCGACGTGCTTCGCAGCCGCCTCCCCGATCTTGATCAGGTTGGCGATGTTGCCTACCGCGTCCAGCTTTTGCACCGCCTCGGCATCTACGCCGGTGATGTTCAGGCGCTTGAGTCCTTCCTCGCTGAGGTCGGCGTTGTACCGGGCGTAGAGGAAGTGCCGCTCGAGGTCGCGATCGAGCGGGATGGGCTGAGAGTCGGGTTCCGTCGGATCTTCGCGCGGGATCAGGTCTCCCACCTCGCTGTCGATGGCCTCGCCATAGACACACCGACCGATCACCCGACAGTTGATGTCCTGGTCGACCGACGCGCCGCCCATGAGGGCGCCGGGGAGGCCCACCAGCGTTGACGCGACGTTGGTCTCGGGCTGCAGGGCGTCGGGCCCGCGGTCCGCCGCCGAGCCGGTGCCGACCGACACCAGCATCAGCTGGGACTCCCCCTTGGGCCAGCCGAGGCGATACTCGGGCGCGGTGGCCATGCGGTACAGCAGGAAGGCCGGGTTGTTGTACGGCGTCATGCCGCCGTCCACGAACACGAACGACTTCTCCGCGTTGCCCTTCTCCCACTCGAGCACCTCCGGCGGGAAGTAGATCGGCGCCGCCGTGCTCGCGCGGACGAGCTGCCAAAGCGGAATCTTGAGATTGCAGTCGGCCCGTTCGGTGGCGTTGTACTTGGCCGGAGGTACGCTGCTCACCGGCCAGGGGGAGTCCGTGGTCACATTGCGCGTTACCACTAGAAGCAGACACTTCAGGTCGGAGGGTGAGAGGGTGGTCCTCTCGCCGAACGTCTCCTTCAACTGCTCGGCCAGCGGGTCGGACCGGTACAGATTCCTGAGGCGGTGCAGCAGCCGCTCTTTTTGAAACATCTCAGGTCCGATACTGGTGTAGAACGAAGTAAGCTCCTGGACCGTCATCCCACGCGCCAGACCGGCCGCGATGATCGCGCCGGTGCTGGTCCCGCCTATGTAGTCGAAGAAGTGGCACAGGCGGAAGGCATCTGGTCTCGCGGTTCGCGTGGCGAGCTGCCGTTCGATCTCTGCCAGGATCGCAAGCGTCAGGATCCCGCGAATCCCACCGCCGTCGAGTGCCAGGAGTCTGCGCGGGCGTTGGTTCCCAAGGTATCGATCGGCAAGCGGCCCCCAGAGCTCGGCTTGATCGACCTGCATCGCCCCGGGCACGCGGGAGGGGTTCGACGTTGTCATGAGGATGGCCTCCTTAGCACCTTCACACCTCAGTCGCGTCGTCGCTACTGCTTCGAGCTGCAGCTCGAGCCCGGGCGAGGACCATTCGCCCGGGTGAGCCTCTTGCTAACTGGCCGTTTGTCTGGATGGAAGGGACTATATGCTGCGTGCGCTACGGGTTGGCAAGAGCGCGACTGCCCGACCGACACCCACTGCTAGGTACTTGAGCTCGGCTGATTCGGCGCGGGCTCTCCAGGATGGCTCTGCATACGGCCGGGCGAGCGCCGGTGCCAGCGCTCCTTCCGCTCCGGGACAGTCCAGGTCACCGTAATCCGCTTCTTCTGCCGCATGACATCCAGCTTCGGCTTCTCTCCCGGATCGTAAGACCGAAGGATGCGCATTGCCCGTGAGGCGGACTGAACGCTACGGCCATCTATCGCCAGAATGACGTCTCCGCCTCTAAGAGCGAGGCTCGAATCGGCGGGGCTGTGCACGACCAGAACCCCTTCCTTGGTCCCAAAGTACTCGCCCAGCTCCGGATTCAGCTCCACCAGCTGCAGTCCCATCGCATCGTGTCCGAAAAACATCTCGAAGCCGTCAGGTCCGGTGCCGAACTCGAATCGCCGCATGTTCGGCATTGGCGGTAGATCGGGCAGGTGCATCCGCATGTGGGCAAAAGAGGGACTCAGGCGCTCTGCCACCACGGTCGCGTGCTTGGTGTCGTTCCCGTGACGGTACTCCAGCTTGACCGTATCGCCCGGCTCGAGCTTGCGAGCCAGGGACACCAGCTTCCGGCCGGGCCCGGACTCGTCCTCATCGGCTGACTTAATGCCTCCGAGCGCGACGCCGTTGAACTTGGTGATGATATCGCCCTCCTTGAGCCCGGCATCGGCCGCCGGGCTATCGGAAACGACGTCTTCGACCTCCGCTCCGGTCTTGTCTCGCTCGGCATCCGCTTTGAGCTGAACCATGACTCCGATCCTGCCCTGATCGTCGTCGGCGAAGGCGAAGGTGCGGTGGTCTTGAGCGGAAAGTGCCAGGGGAAGCGCCAGCAGAAGAGGCGCGAGCAGACAGGACCGGCCTGACATAGGACCTCCAGCGAACGATGGAGTCCGCCGAAATGCAGCGGCGCATTGGGGGTGTATCCCCAGAATGCGGGTGCGCTCGCCAAGGTCGCACGACGGTAGGCTGACGCTACTGCGAGACCGACGCCGTTTGCTTCTTCGCGGCAGGCGGCTTCCGGGTCCAGAACTTGGGATCCCGCGCGACAAACTCATCCGACATGTAGCTCATCTGCGGACTCACGGTGAACACGATGTCTTCCACCGAGGTGTACCCCTCGGCCAGCGAGCTCAATTTCTTCTGGGCTTCCTCAGTAAACGCCTTCCCCAACTGGGCGCCGACGCCCGTCGCCGGATCGATCTCGGTCAGGGTCAGGTGGGGCAGAAAGACGAGGTAGACCGGACCCGGCATTCCCGCGAGCACCTCGTACGTGGCCCAGGGGAAATCGATCTTGCCCTGTTCCACCGTGCTCTTATACAGCTTCGCCGCTTCGTTGAAGTCGGCCTCGTGACCCGGCCGGACCTGAAATACCAGCACCTCCCACACTCGGGTTTTCGCTACATCCACCTTCCCAGGGTTGCTCAGTTCAGCGCGAAAGCGACCCAGGAGCCCTCGGGCGCCGGAGATGTTAGCCGCGTCCGCCTGCGCGAGCTTGTCGAGCTCCGCAGTGAGGCCCGGCGCCGATTCGATCGCTTTGTTGGATTCCTCCAGCTCGGCCATCGACTCGTGCCCCTCCATGAACCATGCCTCGGGCGGCCCGTACACCGCGGTCATGGCGATGTAGTAGTTCTTCATCTTTGCCTTGGCGAAGGCGCGGGGCCACCCAGCTTCGGTAATCACGTGCGACCCGGCGCGGCCCGGCTTGACTTCTTCGCGAAAGATCTGGAGGTAACCTGGCGGGGAATCCTGAGCAGCGAGGGGAAGGGCACTGAAGAGAAGGAGTCCTGCGACACCAATGCCACAGCGGAGTACGGAGGGCTGCATGTGGGGTCTCCGGGAAGGGACCACAGCCCGAGCTTCGGGCATTCTCCCGTCGGGCTGCGATCCATGAGTTGGGGACAGAAAGCGGGGATAATGTATGGTGCGGTACACAGGGCCACTAGATCGGGCCAGGCCACATCCTTTCCACGGCTTGCAGCGAGCCGACTCCCCTTGCAGGCTTCTGCGGAAGTAATCAGTCACTTTTTTGGCCCGCTGCCGTGGCCAATCGCCCAGGAGGCGCATATGCCGATCTTCGTCGATACCGACAATAGTGATCCCAAGAACAAGCTGTACAACGGCTCCAAGGCGGGTAACTCCGCAGCCAAGGTCGAGGCAAAGATGCAATCGGTGGTGAAGGGAATCCTGGACAAGACCCCCGGGTTCACCACGGCCAAGATGGGCGACCCCAAGGGCTACACTATCAGACTGGAGATTTCCAAGCTCGATACTGCGGATCACAAGACTAAATGCAGCTTGTCCGGCTCCATCGTGAGATATCCCAAGGGCGTAACCATGAAGGGAGCCAAGGGCGAGGAAATGCTCAGCCTGGGCTGGGCTGGCAGCGCTGAAGCGACAGGTACCTCCGAAGGCTCACTCATGGATTGTGTCGAGGCGATCATCGAGAGCATGATGAAGAAGGGTATTCCCATCATGACCGCCGACTTCCCGAAGCGCTGACCTCCCCTGGACGTGGTGCCTCGCCAGCTACGCGTCCTGCTGCTCCTGGCGGCCTGTGCCCGGACTGCCCCCAGTCCTGCAGCCTTCGAGCCCGAAATCCGCGCCTTCGAGGCGGCCGA
>Ga0070696_100001633_pt1 | contig 14720 bp, 12 predicted proteins | sample KBSK1253metaG_FD_65474 | JGI IMG/M metagenome (GOLD analysis project Ga0070696, IMG submission 65474) | Corn, switchgrass and miscanthus rhizosphere microbial communities from Kellogg Biological Station, Michigan, USA - KBS K1-25-3 metaG | ecosystem: Host-associated > Plants > Roots >... | reverse complement strand
TATCGCCGAAGAGGACCTGTTCAATCGAGTCCTCTGGGCAACCATCAAGGGACGGAGCGCGCCGTATCCCGGCCCCCGGAGGGTGACCGCCCTCGAGCTGAAGCGCTAACGGTCATCCTGAGCGAAGCGATGGATCGAATGGAATTACGACGAGATTCTTCGGTCGCTGCGCTCGCTCAGAATGGCAGGAATCCTCAGACCTTGTGGCGGAAGGTGATGCGGCCGCGGGTCAGGTCGTAGGGCGAGACTTCCACCGTGACGCGGTCGCCTTGCAGCACGCGGATCCGGAATCGGCGCATGTTGCCTCCGAGTGTCGCGAGTACCGTGTGCCCGTTCGGGAGGGTCACGCGAAACGTCGCGTTCGGCAACACCTCGGTCACCGTGCCTTCGAGTTGTATGGCTTCTTCTTTGGCCATTCCGTCCTTATAGAAAACGCTATGGGCTCTGAGCTGTGCGCCGTGAGCGGTAGCTCAAAGCACAGAGCCCAGAGCCCAAAGCTCAGAGCTAACTAGGATAAAATCAAACCTTGGTGACGTTTTCCGCCGCAGGTCCCTTCTGACCCTGCACCACGTCGAACTCGACACGGTCACCCTCAGCGAGCGACTTGAATCCGTTTCCCTGGATCGCCGAGTAGTGGACGAAACAGTCCTTGCTACCGCCATCCGGGGTGATGAAACCGAAGCCCTTCGAATCGTTGAACCATTTCACTACGCCTTGGGTACGCATCACTGCACTCACTGGTCAAGAATGTTGAACGTGGACCTCTGGGACAGCCAAGAAAAAAAGGACCTCGCGCGAAGCCAGGTCCCTTTGTGTGATCGCTGGTACGGCACGAACGACCTGCCGAATCGCGCAGGTAACGTAGTGGTATCGTTCGTTGGGCGCAAATAAAGTGGGGGGTCGGTGGTCGGTGGTCGGTGGTCGGTGGTCGGTGGTCGGTGGTCGGTGGTCGGTGGTCGGTGGCGAACCACCCTCTACCACCATCACCGATCACCCATCACCCACCACCCATCACCCATCACCCACCACCCATCACCGATCACCCATCACCCACCACCGACCACCTACCCTCACTGCGGCGGTCTCTTTTTCGTCTTGTCGACGTTGTTGCCGATGACGCCGCCCAGGACGCCTCCGACGACGCCGCCGATGACGGCTCCTTTCAACTTGTCTCGGCTGGTCGTCGCTCCGATCACGGCGCCCGCAGCCGCTCCGATCGCGGCATCACGCTTGGTGTGCTTGACCGTCACTTCCGCCGGCTGCGCGGACACATTGCCGCCGCTCGAAGTCACAACCCGGCCACTGCTGCCGCTGCTCGAGGTGCGGCGCGTCGTCGTTCTCCGCGTCGGCGAGCTGGAGGTCGAGCGCGTCGTGCTGCGCGCGGTGGAGCGCGCGCCCGGTGCGACGGCGCCCGCCGCGAATCCGTTTTCAGCCGGGGACAGCGTGTCCTGATACGGACCCACTTGGTTCGCCAGATTCAGGTCGCGATTGAGCGCCGAGTCCGCTGAGGCTCGGTCATCCTTTCTCCCGCAAGCGACCGCGAGAATGATCGCGGGCGCGAGTACCATGATTTTCGAGAAACGCATTTGACTGCCTCCCTTTGTGCCCGTTAGCGGGCAGACGATGTGCCAGGCGCTCGCGTCGAGTACATTTCTCGTTGACCGGGGTGCGTTGCGTCGCAACGCTGAGATCACACCCGTGGAACCTGATCCGGTTCGCACCGGCGTAGGGAGTCGAGGAATGACAAAGCTTTGGATCGTCGCGGCGATTGCGGCCGCGCCCGCCGTCCTGCTTGCGCAGACACGCCAGGATTCTACTCGCGTTCGCCGTGACACGACGCACACGCTCGAGGCCGTTACGGTCGCCGCAATTCGCGCGCGTGAGGACGCGCCCGTGTCCGCCAAGATCGTCGACGCCGCCGAGCTCCAGCGGCGCTCGTTCGGCCAGGACGTCCCGCTGGTCCTGCAGGGAACTCCGTCACTCTCGTCTTACTCGGAGACGGGCAACTACTGGGGATACAGCTACATCCGGCTGCGTGGCATCGACCAGTCGCGCATCAACCTGACGCTGGACGGCATCCCCCTGAACGACCCGGAAGATCAGGTGCTGTATTTCGCGGACTTCCCCGACCTCACCAACAGCATCAGCTCCATTCAGGTCCAGCGCGGCGTCGGGACGAGCGCGCCCGGAACAGCGTCGTATGGCGGATCGATCAACTTCGAGACGATCCCGGTCGCCGCCACCGCGCGCGCTGGCCAGCTCCAGCTCCAGGGCGGTTCATTCGGGAGCGGTCGCGCCAGCGCCGAATACGCGTCCGGTCTCGGTCCCAGCCGTCTTGCGGCATATGGCCGATTCTCGGCCCTGCAGTCCTCCGGATTCCGGCGGCATTCCGGCACTGAGGGACGATCCGCGTTTCTCAGCGCCGCGTACGTCGGCGAGCGAGAGATTCTCAAGGTCACCGCGCTCGCCGGGCTTTTTGCAGACACGCTCGCGTATGTCGGGGCCACGGAGGCCGAGCTCGCCCAGGACCGGCGTCACAATCCGTTGCGGAGCGACGAGGTGGACCGCTTCGGAGAACAACTCGCCGCGCTCACGTACACGCGTTTCCTCGGCGCGCGTTCCTCGATGTCCACCACGGCCTATCGCATCTCTGCGAGCGGCAACTACGACGTCTGCATCGATCGGTGCGACCAGCCGCAGGGCGACCTGTGGAACTTCCGGCTTGACTTCGCGTGGTATGGAGCGACGAGCGTCTGGTCGTTCCAAAGCGATCGATTCCGGGTGAACGCGGGGCTGAACGGCAACACCTACGCGCGCGACCACTACGCGTACGCGCGTCCCGACCTCACGCAGCCGTTGTACTTCAACACGGGGCACAAGGGGGACGCGAGCGCGTTCGCAAAAGTCGCGTACGACGTCGGATCGCTGACGCTCTTCGGCGACTTGCAGGGACGGCGCGCGGAGTTCCGCTACACCCCTGACGTCCGCGCCGGCATTCCCGGCAGCTCGATCGCATGGACGTTTGTGAATCCGAAAGCCGGCATCACGGTTCGCGCGTCGCCCTCGTTGAGCCTGTACGCGTCGCTTGGGGTGAATTCGCGCGAGCCGGCGCGCAGCGACATGCTCGGTGGGCTCGACAATCTCGATACGTCCAACGTCGCGTTCGTCGGCCCTTTCGCGCGCGTCCGGCCGGAGCGGGCGCACGACCTCGAGGCGGGAATTCACTCTGGCGGCGCGCAGTGGTCGCTGGACGCGAACGCGTTCGCGATGGAGTTCAGAAACGAGATTCTCCCGGTGGGCAGCCTGACCTACATTGGAACGCCGCTCCGTACCAATGTTCGCTCGAGTTGGCGACGCGGAGTCGAGGCGGACTACTCGGCGCAGCCCCACAGTCGCCTGCGGTTGGGTATCACCGCGACCGCGATGCGGGCGAACATCGCCGAGTTCACTGACGACGCAACCGGTGTGACCTATCGCGACGTCGAGCCGCTGCTCACTCCGAAGTTTCTCAGCGCTCAGCGCGTGTCAGTGGATCTCACTCGCCAGTGGTCGGTGACGCTGAACGGCCGTTACTCCAGCGCGGCGCAGCTCAGCAACACCGGCGATCCGACGCTCCGCCTTCCCGCGTACTACGTGGCGGACGTATCCGCTGACTGGTCGCGCGGTTCACGCGGAGCGTCGCTGTGGGTCAACAACGTCGCGAACTCCCGCCGGTACGCGGGCGGTCACGTGAGCTTCGGCGAAGCGCGCTACTACGTCCTCCCGCCGCTGAGCGTATTTCTCCTGGCCCGGATCGGGATGTAGACTCTTCTCTCCTCCATGGCGAGAAAAGAGCGAACAGCAACGTCCCAAGCCGACGCGGAGGCTGCCTATCCGGCCATCGAGTCACACGGCGTGATCGGTGATTTGCAAACCGTCGCGCTCGTCGGACTCGACGGCCGCATCGGATTCCTGTGCCTGCCGGAGTTCGATTCGCCGACAGTGTTCGCCAGTCTCCTCGACGCGCGACGCGGCGGATCGTTCGACATCGTGCCGCATCTCGAGCACCCGCGGTACAAGCAGATGTATTTGCCGGATACGAATGTGCTGCTCACGCGGGTCCTCGCGAGCGCGGGGGTGTGCGAGATCTCGGATTTCATGCCGATTCCGCGGCGGCCGGCGCCCAGCCGCATCGTGCGTCGCGTGAAGGCGGTCCGGGGCTCGTTCGACGTGGACCTGCGTTGCGCACCGCGGCCGGGATACGGAGTGCTGGGACACTCGGTCGAGGTACGCGACGCCGAGGCGGTGTTCACGTCGGCAGACGGCTCGATGCGGTTGCGCTTCGCGACCCAGGTCGCGCTCCGCAAAGACGGGGATGACGTCGTCGCCCGCTTCAGCCTGAAGGCCGGCGAGAGCGTTGCCATCGTCCTCGAGCAGCTCGCCGACGGCATTCCACCCTTCACGCTCGATCGCGCTCACGTGGCACGCGCGTTCAAGACCACGGTGAATTTCTGGCGCGGGTGGATTGGCAAGGCCAATTACGAGGGACGCTGGCAAGACGAAGTGAACCGTTCCGCGTTGGTGCTCAAGCTGCTGCAGTCGCGGCGCACCGGCGGCATTCTCGCCGCGCCCACCTTCGGTCTTCCGACCAGCATCGGCGGCAACCGCAATTGGGACTACCGGTACATCTGGGTGCGGGATTCGGCGTTCGCGATTTACGCCCTCCTGCGACTGGGACTCACCGAGGAAGCGGAAGGCTTCACCCGCTGGGTGGAAGCCCGAAGCGCAGAGACAAAACACCCCGGGCGGCTGCAACCGATCTACGCGCTCGATGGCCACTCGCATCTACCGGAACGCGCGCTGACCCATCTCGACGGGTATCGCGCATCGCGACCCGTACGGATCGGCAATCGCGCCTCGGAACAGCTGCAGCTCGACATCTATGGGGAGCTCATCGACGCGCTGTATCTCTTCGACAGGTTCAAGGAGCAGATCAGCCACGGCTTGTGGATCCGTGTCGTGCAGCTGGCGGATTGGGTTTGCGCGAACTGGGAACAGCCCGATGAGGGCATCTGGGAAATACGCGGGGGGCCGCAACACTTCCTGTATTCGCGCGTGATGTGCTGGGTGGCCATCGACCGCGCGCTGCGCATCGCGGAGCGGAGGTCCTATCCGGCTCCGGTCGCGCGCTGGCGCGACGCGCGCGACGCGATTTACCGGGACGTCTTCACCAACTTCTGGGACGAGCGGCGACAGACGTTCGTCGGCATTCGCGGCACCGACGTCATCGACGCCGCGTGCCTCATCATGCCGCTCGTCGGATTCATCTCTCCAGCCGATCCGAAATGGGCCAGCACGCTGCGGATGGTCGAAGAACGGTTGATGGATGACTCTCTCGTGTACCGCTACGACACGCGCACGGCGGCCTTCGATCCGCTTGGTGGTGACGAGGGCACGTTCTCGATCTGCTCGTTCTGGTACGTCGAGTGTCTATCGCGCGCCGGCGATCTTCAGCGGGCGCGATTGGTGTTCGAGAAGCTGCTCGGCTATGCCAACCATTTGGGACTGTTTTCGGAGCAGATCGGACCTCGCGGCGAACTTCTTGGCAATTTCCCACAGGGGCTGACGCACATTGCCGTGATCAGCGCCGCGTACGATCTGAATCGGAGGTTAACGAAGGCGGGCTGGAGCGCTTAACGCGCTGTTGGCCTCCGACAGTGGCGATGGCGACCTCAGCCAGTTAGCGGTCGTCGGACGAGGGTCGGCTTAAGCACCACTATTGCACTCTTCTGTTTGCGCGGGACACCCGCGGAGGCAGATGGAGATGACACCACCGAACCAGAAGCCCTCGTCCGGACGGAATCGTACCCTGAAGCGGATCGCCCGCGACGTCGTCGCGGTCGTGACGCTGCTGGCGGCAATTGGGTATACGGCGTCGCTGATGCGGCCGATCTATGCGGGCAAGGCTCCAGTCGTAGGAGAAGTGCTCCGCACTGTAGCGCCTCCGAGCGAGGCGCCTGCTGCTGTGTCGTCTGCCCTGGATACGCTCGGCACGCCGACGAATCTGTCGAGTGGAGCTCTCGCGGACTCGGTTGCCGCCATTGAACGGTCGCCGGAGTTCGCCGAGCAAAAGCGCCGTTTCGCCTCGGACCTGGTGCGAACGGGTCGGATGAGCCAGGAGCGCGCCGATTCCATCGCGCACTTCGCCGTACGCGAGGCGTTCCTTCGCGGCGTTCCGCCGGCAGTAATCTTCGGCGTGATGCTCACGGAGAATGCGCAGTTCATTTCCCGCGCGCAGTCCAACGTGGGCGCAGTGGGATTGATGCAGGTGTATCCCAAAGTCTGGCTCAAGGAACTGAGCAAGAGATTTGGCCAGAGCGACATCGCCTCGGATTCGACGAATCTGCGATACGGCGTGTTCATTCTGTCGAACTACCTGAAGCCGAGGGCGAAAGGAAGGCCGGTGCAACACGTGGCGTCCGCCGAGCCAGGCTCACTGATGAAGGGACTCCTGCACTACAACGGATGTGTGCGTGGAACGAACACGCCACGCTGTCACGAGTATCCCAACAAAGTCCAGAAGTTCGTCGAGCGGGACGCGGAAGCTCTGTGCGGCAACCAGAGCTTCTATCAGTGCATCGCGAAACCGTTCATGGCCGGGCTGCTCGGACGAACGAGCGCAGACTGAGCCTTCATGACTTGAGCACGATCTTACCGAAGGTTTCGTTGCTCTCCATGAGAACGTGCGCGTCGCGAATCTGCTCCAGCGGGAAGACGCGATCCACGACAGGATGAACCTCGCCGCGTTCCAGCAGCGGCAGCACGTCGCGCGCGAACGCTTCGGTGACCGCCGCTTTCTCTCTTGCGTTTCGGGCGCGCATCACGGTGCCACGGATCGTGAGACGCCGCGACAGAATCGTTCCCAGATTGAGATTCGCCGCGCGGCCGGCTAGCAGCCCGATCAGGATGATCCGCCCGTGCAACGCCAAGCATTCGACGCCGGCGGGCAGATACGGTCCACCGACGAGGTCGAGAACGACGTCGATGCCTTTGCCATCCGTCCAGCGTTGCACGAGCTCCGTGATCGCCGCGGGGTCACCCTCGATCACCCCGCCATCCTTCAGCCCCAGCTTTGCTGCGCGCGCAATCTTGTCCGCCGAGCGCGCGGTTCCGTAACACGTCCCCTGAAAGGCACGGACGAGCTGAACGCAGGCAACGCCGACGCCGCTGCCCACCGCGTGAACCAGAACTGTTTCACCAGGCTGCATCGCGGCCTGCGTGATCAGGGCATCGTGCGCGGTGATGAAGGCCTCGGGGACGGCCGCGGCCGCTTCCCAGGACAGGGTGTCGGGAATGCGCGCGAGCTCTAGCTCGTTCGTGACGACGAATTCGGCGTTGCCTCCACCCCCAACGATGCCAAACACCCGATCGCCGATCCGCCAACGCCCGACGCCACTTCCCCCACCCAGCTCCGCGACTTCGCCGGCGATCTCCATCCCCGGAATGTTCGCGGGTGCTCCCGGTGGCGCCGGATATCTCCCCTGGCGCTGCATGATGTCGGCGCGGTTCAGTGCCGACGCGTGCACACGAACGAGGACTTCGCCTTCCCGCGGCAACGGGCGAGGAACCTCGACGACCTCGAGAACCTCGGGTCCGCCGGCGCGGGTGATCCACGCGGCGCGCATCGGCTAGTGGTGCGGACTGTTCACCAGCGGCGTCGCTGCCACGGCGGGATCACGATCCAGGCGATACGTGACGCGCAGGTCGCGGAGGTATTCGGGATTTCCGCGCGCGACTGACGGCCACTTCGTGAGCTTGGTCGGGACCATGACTCCACCCAGCGCACCCATGCCACCGTCGGGGATGACCCTGCCGGTTGGATTGTCGTACACCGCGGTGAGGCGGTACACGTGCGACGAGTCCAGTGGAACGCCGAGGCGCCGGACGAATTTCTTGAGCGGCATGCCGACGACGTTCCCCGCCGAATCATATGCGGGCTTTCCCGACCAGATCACCTTCTTCGCCGTCATGTCCTCCAAACGGAGCTCCACGCCGTACTTGTGCAGATGACCGCTGACGCCGAGCATGCGCCCCGCGATCGCTGGCTTCCCTTCCCAGTATTTCTCCGATCGCCCCGGTGGCAGATCGTACGAATGGGTTCCCGCTGGAGGCATGACGTCGAGGTAGAAGGGATAGATCGTGAACGGCTCGATCCATGTGGACGCCGGCGTATACGGGACGCGGATTCGAAGCGTCGTGCGTGGATAGCTCGTCATCGTCCCGTTGTGCAGCATGGAGCTCACCAGCACCGTGTCGCCCGCGGACGCGCGGTAGCCGATCATCCGCGGCAGTCGCAGGGGAGGCGTCTCGGTTCCCGCAGCGCCGATGCGCAACATGATGTTGCTGAACAGCTCGCGCCGCTGAGGCGCGATGATGTTCACGTGATGAATCAACGAGCCGGGCAGCCTACGATTCTGCTCGTCGACCAGCTCGATGGTGTAGCCGTGGAGCCACGCGTTGATCGGAATCAGCGCGGCGCGCGGCGGTGGCGAGCCGTCGGCACCCCCGCTTCCATCATGGCCGCTGTGCGCGGGCAGGTCGAACGGGCCGACGTCCATCACCATCTCGTGCGCGGCGGTGTCCACACGAATGCGCAGCTGGACGTCCTGCGCACGCAGTACTGACGAAATGAGAAGGAGAAGCGCGAATCGGGTCATTAGGCCCGAAACTTATGCCGCGTCCCGTCCTTCGTTGTGTGGCCGGTCGATCGCGTGAGCGAACTGGTCGCGCAGTATCGGATGGGCCCGCAACAGGTACACGCCCATGGCGGTCGCGGCCAGCACGTTCCCGATCATCACGTTGTACCAGGCCAGCGCTCCGAGCGGCGTCGCTTGCTGCAGCAGGCCGACAAAGGCGTAGAAGCCCACTTCGATCGCCGCGAAAAGCACGACGAGGCCGAGGAGAATCGAGGGCTCTCGGTTGGCGAAATTCACGATCATCGCGGCGATGAGTCCCAGGAGCATGAATGCCCCGAAGTGAAAGACCGTGTAGAGAAGGACGAGCATCGCCATGGACTGGCCCGAGGGAACCGGACCGAACACGCTCAGCAAGCCGCGTCCCAGAGTCGCGGGGGTAAAGAAGAGGTGACCGGCGATCAGGTCGACGAAGAAGAACCAGACTGCGATGACGGTCGCGCCGATCACGCCGGCGATGATGCCCTCGCGTGCCAGCGGGCGCGGGGTATGCACCGCGGCATCGTAACCGGCGCGGACGGCGGCCGGGTTGCGACGCCAGGCCACGATCAGCAGCAGCACGAGCAAGACGATCGGAACGAAGACTCCGGGCTCACCGCTGATCCACTGCGTGATCGTCGCGGGAATCATCAGCAGAGCGAGCAGCGCCGCGGCCACCGATGCGACGGACGGGATCAGCAACCCCAACGCGCCCACCACCTCGACGACGCCGACGACCATGCGAATCCAACCCGGAAACCCGCGCATCGCGGCCGCTTGGAGCGTGACCGGTTCGGCGCCAATCAACTTCGAGGTGCCGGTCGTCGCGAAGACCGCGGCCAGGAGCACGCTCAGGATCCAGACGACGACGTTGTCCGCGCTACGCTTTTGGGGCTCCATGCGTGCCTCGAGTCTCGTTCGCGTACTGACAGTATACTGCGCAAATCGTTCTCGGCCAGCGTCTATGCCGGAACGAACTGCCCCTTCGCGCCTCGCAGCGCCGCCTGAACCATCACGTATTCGCCGACGTTGTCCATCGTCAGGACACCAAGGAGCTGTCCGTCGCGAATCACCGGAATCGAGTGACCACCGCTGGACTTGAGGCGCGTCAGAACGTCGTCCGCAAGCTCCGTCGGGCTTGCCTGCGAGAACTCGCGTTCCATCACATCGCCTACGCGCGCCTGTTCCCCGCGCTCACGCAGTGCCCTGAGGAGCGTCGCGCGCGGAAGCATCCCCTGGACCGTGCCGTTGGCGGCGAGCACGGGAAAGTCCTGCTGAAAGCCGTCGAGGATGAGGTCGACCGGACGCGACAGGGGATCATTGGGAGACAGCGTTCGCACGTCGGTGATCATCAGCCGTTGAATCGGTACGCCATCGAGTGTCGCGGTCGTCTGCGCCGCGGCGGCCTCCCCCGCCGCGCCCAGCCACACGAAGAGCGCGATGAACACGAGGAATGGATTCCCGATGACGAAGAGGCCCATGACGCCGAACACCAGCGCGAAAAACCGACCGACGCGCGCCGCCGTCTCCGTCGATCGCGCGTAGTCGCCGTTACGCATCGCGAGCAGCGCGCGGAGGACGCGGCCGCCGTCCATCGGAAACGCTGGAATCAGATTGAACAGCACCAGCCAGAGGTTCACCGCCAGCAACCGCGTCAGGAATCCGCGCTGCAGAAAGCCCGCGCTCAGCGACGCGGAATCGAGAATCGTGGGGATGCCGCCGGTGACCTGCAGCCACAACCACAGCAGAGCCGCGATGACCACGTTCACCGCTGGCCCCGCCAGCGCGACCACCAGTTCCTGTTTTGGATCGCGGGGCATTCGCTCCAGTCGCGCGACGCCGCCGATCGGCAGTAGCGTGATGTCCTTCGTCTTGATGCCGTAGCGCCGGGCGGCGAGGGCGTGACCCAGCTCGTGTAACACGACGGTCGCGAACACCGTGAGCACGAACAGCACGCCGTTCAGCGCCGAGACCGCGCTCCCCGAGCTTTGATATTCGCCGATGGCGACCCACGCGAGCAGCAGAAGAAACGTCGCGTGCACGTAGAGCGCGATGCCCGCGAGCGATCCGAGGCGCCAGGACCATTTCATAGGTTAGAATCTAGCCCATGACCACTCTCATCTTCGTCGTGATCGGCCTCGCCGCCGGGGTATTGGCCGGCATGTTCGGGATCGGCGGCGGCATCGTGATCGTTCCGGCGCTCATCCTCATCTCTCGCCTCTCTCCGCAGATAGCCACCGGTACATCGCTGGCCGCGTTGCTGCTGCCGGTCGGCGCCCTCGGCGCCTGGGCCTACTATAAGGAAGGCATGGTCCGGATCGGTCCGGCGCTCTGGATTGGCCTCGGCTTGTTCTTCGGCGCCTACGTCGGAGCCAGGATCGCGCAACAGATGTCGGCGATCGCGCTGCAGCGCGCGTTCTCGATCTTTCTGATGCTCGTCGCCGTGCGCATGTGGTTCGGCAAATCGTGAGTTCTCGACGGCGCCGAGAACGCTTTGACCTAACGATTCCCCTCTTGAAAGCGTATTTCTAGGTTGCCTTACCGGATTCAGACCTCAGGAGGTCCGATGTACCGTACCACGAGCCGCGTGCTGCTATCCATAGCGCTCCTCGCCGCGCCGGCTTTCGCCCAACAGGCGAACGATTCGGCCTACACCGCGAAGATCAAGCAATACCTGCAGGACCCTCGCATCACCACGGAGCTGGTCGATCACCTGCCTGCGTCGGCGACCGTGCCGACCCCGCTCAAGTTCTTCGGACGGATGCCCGGCACTCCCGGGGAGCTTACCTACGCGAAAGACATCCATCGCTACTACGAGGCGCTCGACAACGCCTCCGAGCGAGTAAAGGTCTGGAACATCGGCAAGAGCGAGGAGGGACGCGACATGTTCGTCCTCGCGGTCGCGGACGAGCAGACCATTCGCGATCTCGACAAGCACAAGCAGGCGATCGCGACGCTCACGGACACGCGCAAGATCTCCGACGCCGACGCACGGCGCATGATCCCGACGACGAAACCCATCTACTGGGTGACGAGCGGGATGCACTCGCCGGAGACCGGCGGCCCCGAGATGCTGATGGAGCTCGCGTATCGCCTCGCCGTCGAGGAGACCCCCTTCATCCAGAATATCCGTAACAACATCATCACGTTCATTACCCCCGTGATCGAGATGGACGGCCGCGAGAAGCAGGTCGACACCTACTACTTCAACAAGAAACGGGCGACCGGTGAGGCTCGACTCCCGCTGATGTATTGGGGGAAGTACGTCGCGCACGACAACAACCGCGACCACGTGGGACAGTTCCTCGCCCTCTCGAAGAACGTCACCAACTTCTTTCTCGAGTGGCACCCCCTTATCCTGCATGACCTGCACGAGGCCCAGTCGTATCTCTATGCCTCGACGGGAACGGGACCGTACAACGAAGCGATCGACCCGATCACCGTGGACGAGTGGTGGATCCTGGCGAAGAACGACGTCGCGGAGATGACCAAGCGCGGCGTGCCCGGAGTGTGGACGTACGGCTTCTACGATGGCTGGACACCGAACTACATGTTCTTCGCGGCGCACGCGCACAACGCGACGGGCCGCTTCTATGAAGTGCAGAGTTACGGGCCCGACACGAACGCCAATTTGCGCCTTCCCGCTACGACGACCAGCAAGGAGTGGTTCCGGCCCAATCCGCCACTGCCGAGCATCAAATGGGGCCCGCGGAACAACGTCAACATTCAGGAGTCGGCGCTGCTGTTCTCGCTGAGTCACGTCGCGAAAAACCGCGAAACATACGTCGAGAACTACTGGCTCAAGAACAAGCGCGCCGTCGAGCGCGGCAAGACGGGTCCGACGTTCGCGTGGGTGATCCCCGCGGGCCAGCGCCGCAAACAGGAAGCGGCGGATGTCGTGAACTCGCTTCGTTTCCAGGGACTCGAGTTCCATCGCGCCAACTCGAATTTCACGGCCGGCGGCGTGGACGTGAAGGCCGGCGATTACGTCATCCGCGGCGACCAACCGTATCGCACGATCGCGGACATGTATTTCTCTCTCCAGAGCTTCGCGACGGGTAACCCGCGTCCGTACGATGACACCGGCTGGACCTATCAGCTGTTGCGCAACATCGTGCTCACGCCAATCACCGACAAGTCCGTGCTCGATCAGCCGATGGCGCCGATCACGACGACCGCGGTCGCGGCAGGCGGAGTCGAGGGGACCGGGCCAACCATCATCGTGGACGCCAACAGCGACAACAATCTGATGGCGTTCCGCATGAAGTTCGCGAAAACCAAGATGTCCGCAGCCGAGGAAGACTTCTCGGCGGGTGGACGCACGTTCAGCGCCGGTTCGTTCATCATTCCGGCCGCGAATCGCGGTCAGATCGAGCCGGCGCTGCGCGAGTTGGGGCTGTCGGGATTCGCCGTGAGCGCGACGCCCACGGTCAAGTCACACGATCTCGACGTGCCGAGGATCGGGTACGTCCACTCGTGGCAGCGCACGCAGGACGAGGGCTGGGTGCGCGCGGCGCTCGACACGTATGGCGTTCCCTATACCTACTTTGCGGACCAACGCCTTCGTGACGGGAATCTGCGCGCGAAGTACGACGTCATCATCCTGCCTCACATCGGCGGCTCCGCGCAGCAGCAGGTTACTGGTGTGCCGAAGAACGGCAAGACACCTCTTCCGTACAAGAAGACGGCGGACACGCCGAACCTCGGGGCGCTCGATCAAAGCGAAGACATTCGCGGTGGCATGGGCGTCGAAGGGCTCTTCGAGCTGTACAAGTTCGTACAGGCCGGCGGAACTCTGATCACCGAAGGCTCCACCGCGACGATTTTCCCGGAGTACAAATACACGAGTGGCGTCACCGTCGAGAATTCGGCGCAGCTGTTTGCGCGCGGCTCGATAATGCGCGGCAAGATCACCGACAAGAAGAGTCCCATCGTGTACGGGTATGAAGGCGACCAGATGCCGGTGTACTTCAATCAGGATCCGGTTCTGACCGTTGCGCAGCAGACGCCCGCGCAGCAGTTGGCGGCTGCGTTCGGCGGGGGCGGCGGCGGCGGTGGCGGCGGTGGTGGTGGCGGCGCCGGCGGCATTCCGGGTGTCGGCCAGAACACCACGCCGATGGCGACCCAGCCGACACTGTCGAAATGGGATGGACCCGTGACGAAACCGGCATCAGCAACTCCCGCGGCCGGTGGCCGAGCGGGCGGAGCGGGCGGAGCGGCCGGCGCGGGCGCGGGTGCGAACGCAGACACCGCCGGCTTCGGAGCGATGGCCCAGCAGTTCGGCGTGACCGGTCCCGATCCCGCGACGCGTCCTCGCGTCGTGATGCAGTTCCCGGCGAATCAGGCCGACATCCTCCTCTCCGGCACACTGGCCGGAGGTCAGCTGTTGGCGAACAAGGCGCAGATTGTTGACGCGCCGGTCGGCGATGGCCACGTCGTCATGTTCGCCATCCGTCCCTATTGGCGCTGGCAGACACAGGGCACGTACATGCTCGGCTTCAACACGATCCTGAACTGGAACGATCTCGACGCTGGCAAGGGAAGCACGACGACGACCGCGGCGAGAGCGAACGGCTCGCAGTAGCTGTACCTGGATTTCTGTTCGGCGGCCCGGGGCGAAAGCTCCGGGCCGCCTCATACTTTTCGTTCCGATCTCGCTGTTGAGAGCAGTCGCATGGAGTCCACTTTGCCCTTCCTCTTTTCCTATGGCACGCTCCAGCAGGAAACCGTTCAGATGTCGACATTCGGCAGGCTGCTTCAGGGACAACCGGACGAACTCGTTGGCTTCGAGCAGTCGTTGCTGAGGATCGATGATCCACAGTTCGTGGCTACGAGCGGCAAGACGCATCACGCGATCGTACAGTTCAACGGAAGAAACGACAGCCGCGTGAGCGGCACGGTGTTCGAGGTTTCGGACGCCGAGCTCGCGGACGCCGACCTGTACGAGCCCGCGGGCTACAAACGGATCACCGCGATGCTTGCGTCGGGGAAACAAGCCTGGGTCTACGC
>Ga0070696_100001632_pt1 | contig 14723 bp, 9 predicted proteins | sample KBSK1253metaG_FD_65474 | JGI IMG/M metagenome (GOLD analysis project Ga0070696, IMG submission 65474) | Corn, switchgrass and miscanthus rhizosphere microbial communities from Kellogg Biological Station, Michigan, USA - KBS K1-25-3 metaG | ecosystem: Host-associated > Plants > Roots >... | reverse complement strand
GGAAACTTCTACGCCACCGCTTCGTTTGCGCTCACGCCGTCGTTGAATTCGACGACCAGCGGCGGTCTGCTGTACTATCACCTGCGCAATCACGGCGTCCTCGCCAGTGTGCAACAGCTGACGGCGGGCACCAACTCACTGTCGGGTGGCGTCATTCCGACGGTTAATGAGCAGACGCTCGAGACCGTGACGATCGGCCGCTTCGTCGAGGAGCGCGTGGCCTTCAAGAACCGGCTGTTTGTGACGGGCGCGCTGCGGAGTGATGACAACACGTCGTTCGGGAAGCGTTTCGGGAACATTCTGTACCCGCGGCTTTCCGTGTCGTGGGTCGCATCCGAGGAGCCGTTCTTCCCGAAGCCCAGCTGGCTCGGCGCGCTGAAGCTGCGTGCCGCGTACGGCAGCTCCGGGCTGCACCCCGGGCCGACCGACGCGCTGCAGTTCTTCAACCCGACGCCGGTCGTCATCAATAACACCGACGTGCCGGGCATCACGATCGGCGGTCTGGGCAACGCGGCGCTGAAGCCCGAGCGGACGAACGAGACGGAAGCCGGGTTCGATGCGGAGTTCCGGCCGCTCTCGGCGCGGATCGCGTTCACCTATTACGACAAGCTGTCGCACGACGCGCTGGTCGCCGTAACGCTGCCGCCGAGCTGCGGGTGCGGCACGTCGATCTTCCGCAACCTCGGGTCGGTCAGCAACAAAGGCGTGGAGATTTCCGCGGCGGCCACGGTCATCAACACCCACAACCTGACCGTCGATCTCAACGTCGGGGCCTGGGGCACCAAGAGCCGCGTCAAGACGCTCGGCGCCAACATCGCGCCGATCATCTTTGGCCTGGGCGGCGCGACGCAGCGCATCCAGGTCGGGTTTGCGCCGGGGAGCTATTTCCAGGTGCCGTATACGTTCAACGATGCGAACAACGACGGCATCATCTCGACCAGCGAGGTGACGCTCGGTCCGACCGCCACGTTCCAGGGCCAGCCGTTCCCGGATCATGGCGGCTCGGTGAGCGGCACGATCACCCTCTACCAGCGCTTCCATCTGTACGGGCTGGCCGACGGCCGGTATGGGAACAAGCTGTTCAACAGCACCGAACAGTTCCGCTGCGGGCTGAACAACTGCCGCGGCCGCAACGATCCCACGGCGTCGCTGGCCGAGCAGGCAGCCGCGGTCGCCAACATTCTGGGCACGCAGGCCGGGTACATGGAGGATGCGGACTTCGTCAAGCTGCGCGAGCTGTCGTTGACGTATGATGCGCCGGCGAAGTGGGCGACCCGGATCGGCGCGTCGTCGCTCAGCATCACGGTCGCGGGCCGCAACCTGGCGACGTGGACCAAATACAAGGGGCTCGATCCCGAGCTCAACGAGGCGGGCCAGAACAACTTCACGACCGCCGACTTCCTGACCCAGCCCCCGGTTCGCTACTGGATCGGGCGCATCAACGTGGCCTTCTAACCGGAGAACCGGACCAATGACCATCCAGATGCTGAAGATCATGGCCCGCGCCCTCCGGAGGATCGGAGGCCGCGCGGCGCGCGTCGCCGTTGGCGTGACGCTGTTGCTGACAGTGGGAGGGGCGTGTCACCTGCTCGAGGTGAACACGCCCGATGTCGTCCCGTCCGACAACTTGAACGATCCGCTGGCACTGCCGACGATTCGCGCCGGCGCCATCGGCGATTTCGGGATCGCCTATACGGGATCCGGAGCGCAAGGCTCGGGCGGCACCACGGAAGGGCAGGTGCTCGCCAGCGGCCTGCTGGCCGATGAATGGATCAACACCGAGACGTTCCCGGACCGCGTCCAGGCGGACGCGCGGCAGGTCGATCGGGCGAGTGGGACATGGACCACGGTGTACCGCAACCTCGCCCGCGCACACTTGTCCGCTCTGAAAGCCGCCGATCGATTTCACCAGCTCGCGGACAGTACGTTGAACTCCGGGCGGGCCGAGATGCTGGCGTTGGCTGCCTACACCCGGTTGATGTTCGCCGAGAATTACTGTTCCGGGGTGCCGCTGAGTTATCCCAACCCCGATGGGTCGGTGAGTTTCGGCGACCAGCTGACGACGTCGCAGATGCTGGATTCGGCGCTCTTCTTGTTCAATCAGTCGCTGGCCGCGGCGCAGTTCCTCGCGAGTGCGACGACCAAAGCCACCATGATAGGGCTCGCGACCGTCGGCAAAGCGCGGACGCTGCTCGACATGGGGCGACTCGTGGATGCCGACACCGTGGCGTCCACAGTCAGCGTGCCGACGACGTTTGCGTACGTGGTTCAGCACGACCTCAACACGACGCGCCAGCAGAACGGCGTCTTCAGCGGCATTCGGAAATTCAAGCGGTACGGTGTTGCGGACGTGGAGGGCGGTGTCGGGTTCCCATGGAGAAGCACGTTGGACCCACGCACGCCGTTCACGCGCGTCCCGGCGACCAACCGGGGATTCGATGCCGCGACTCCACAGTTCGACCAGCTGCGCTATACGGACGAGAAGGCATCGATCACGCTGGCCAGTGGATTGGAGGCACGCCTGATCAATGCCGAGGCGTCCCTGCGCCTCCGGGCCGATACGGCCGGGTTCCTGGCGACGTTGAACGGGCTGCGGGCCAATCCACCCACGTACATCCTTGCCGGCGCGCAGGGTACGGGGACGCCAAGCGACGTGGCACGCCCGATTCCCGCCCAGCCGTTGCCGGGTAGCATGGCAAACCTGACGTCGCCGGCCGACCCGACGGCAGCGATCAACATGCTCTTCAGTGAGCGGGCCCGCTGGCTATGGGGTACCGGGCATCGTCTGAACGACCTGCGGCGTTTGGAGCGCGCCGTCGGCGTGCGAGGCGGGTATGGACGGCCCGACGCCCAGGTGTTTCCGACGGGCTTGTACTTCAAGAATGGATTGACCTACGGGACTGACGTGAACTTCCCGATTCCGCTGGACGAACAGAACAATCCAAACTTCCAGCAGTGTCTGGATCGGTTGCCGTAGCGCTCTAGACTGGTAGAAAAAAAGAAAGGAGGGAGCGATCTGCTCCCTCCCTTTTTTTATCGCGGCGTCAGTTCTCGCCGCTGCCGCGCTTCGTCCGGACGACGATCACGCCGCCGACGGCGTCGGTCCCGTAATACGTCGTTCCCTCGGAGCCGGTGAGCACCTCGATGCTCAGGACGGTGGACGCCGGCAGCTGCTGCAGCGTGGCGAGCTCCTGAATGCGCACGCCGTCGATAAAGAGCATCGGGTGATCCTTGAGCAGCAGGCTGCTGCGGCCGCGATGCTCCACCCCGGTTGCCTGTCCGTTGCGGTTCTCCCCGTAAGACATTTGGGGCGCCTCGCGACGCAGCACCTCCCAGGCGGTTTGGCCGCCGGACCTCGCGATCATCTCCTGCGTGATCATGATGCGCTCGCTGCCACTCGCGGGGACGGCGGGCGCGGGATGGAATGTCTTACACGTGCTAAAGACACCGGTGAGAACGGCACTGAAGACGATCGCACGACCAATTGACGAGGCGCTCATGGCGGCCTCCGGCCAGGGACAACTGGGAACGACGGAATTAGCTCAAATCAGGCGCGGCATAGGGCGGGCGTCAATCCACGATGGCGTCAGGAAGCACGTACTTCATCGGATCGGCCGGCCGGCCGTTGACCCACACCTCATAGTGGAGATGCGGCCCGGTCGACAGGCCCGTCGAGCCCACGCGCGCAATCGCCTGGCCGCGCTTCACGCGCTGGCCGCGCACGACGAGGATCTTGGAGCAGTGCGCGTAGCGCGTCCGGAGCCCGTAGCCGTGATCGACCGTCAGCATGTTGCCATAGCCTTCGACCCACGACACCTCCGTAACCACGCCGGCGGCCGGCGCGTCGATCTCCATGCCCATCGGCGCGGAGACGTCGATGCCCTCGTGCGGGCGCGCGAGGTGGAGGATCGGATGCACGCGCTCGCGCGCGAACGCACTCGTCAACCAGCCCTTGGTGGGCATGATCGACGGCATCGCGGCATAGCGCGACCGCTGGCTCGAGGCGGAGTCGAAGGCTTCGTTGAGCGAGTGGACCAGGAGGTTGGCGCGGCGCGTCAGCTGATCCATGTCGATGCGCGCGGCGAGCGCCGCCTGTCCGTTCGGACCCGCAGCCGAGAGACTGTCGCGCTCGAACCACTGTCCGCTCGGTCCACCGATACCGGCCTGCTGCACGTCCTTGTCGACCGGCGAGAGGCCGGCGAGCAGCCGCAGCGCCTGCTCGCGCTCGCCGAACACGTTCAACGTGTCCCGCAAGCCGACGAGGTGCTCACGCAGCCGCTGGATCTCGCTCGCGAGCAATTGATTCTCGCGCTCGAGCGAGCGGCTCTTGGTCACGCTGACCCCACGCGACAGCGCGGCGCCACCGAGCACCAGGACGATCAGCGCGAGCACGCTGCCGATGCCGACGAGCGCCTTCACGACCGTCTGCGACACTTCCACGGCGCGGGACGAACCCGAGCCGTGGGGGACCAGCATGACGGTCCAGCGGCGCTCTGCCTTCTTCTTCTTCATATAGGGATGCAAACATAAGGTGCGGCGTAGAGTGCCGTCAAATCTGGAGATGTGCGCTCCGTCACGTCGTTTCGGGCAGCCGGGGCGGGCCTAATCCGACCCATCCTTTGGGAATAACGGTGGAAGCTTCGCGACGCGCCATCCGCTCACCGACAGCCCGCCGAGGTCCGCGAAACGCACATCGCGAAACGCGCGCGGCCCGTCGAACGCGTCCCAGATCGCGACCGCCTTCTCCGGAATGAACGGACCGGACAACACGGCGAGCCGCGCAACGGTGCGCACTAAATTCGCGAGCACCTGATCGAGCTCGGTGTCGCGTTTCTCTTTGGCGAGTTTCCAGGGCGCGGTTTCCTCTACGTAGCGATTCGCGCGGGACGCGAGCTCGATGATCCGCGCGGCGCCCTCTTGCAGCGCGTGTGCGTCCATCGCACGCGTGTAGCCGGCGAGCGCTTCGTGGGCGGCCACCTCCAAGTCTTCCCCCCCTGACCCCCTCTCCGTTCCGGAGAGGGGGGACGACGGCACGACGCCGTCCCGATAGCGCTGCACCATCGCGAACGTGCGCGAGACGAGATTGCCGAAGGTGTCGGCGAGGTCGGCGGTGTAGCGCGCGTCGAATCGCTCCCACGTGAAATTGCCGTCGTTCTCGAACCCGACTTCGCGCAGCAGGAAGTAGCGCAGCGCATCGGGGCCGTGCCGCTCAATCGCCGCGCCGAGGCTCACGGCGGTACCGGCGGTCTTGCTCATCTTGGTGCCTTCCCACTGCACGTACCCGTGCGCCCAGACTTGGCGCGGCAGCTCGAGACCGGCGGCGAGCAGCATCGCGGGCCAGATCACACAGTGGAACCGCGTGATCCCCTTGCCGACCACGTGCAGATCCGCCGGCCACAGGCGTTCGTAGCCTGGCTCGGGAAACCCGGTCGCGGACAGGTAATTGATCAGCGCGTCGAACCAGACGTAGACCGTCTGATCGCTGTCGCCGGGGAAGGGAATGCCCCAGGGCAGGCGCTGGCGCGAGATCGATACGTCCTGCAGCCCGTCCTCCAGCAGCCGCACGACTTCGTTCCGTCGGATCTCCGGCTCGACGCGGAATTCGCCGGTCCCAATCAGCTGCAGCAAGCGCTGGCCGTAGGCGCTCAGCCGGAAGAAGTGATTGCGCTCGCTGGTGTGAATCAGCTCAAGCGTGGGATGCTCGATGCAGTGCCCGTTCACGATCTGCGCGGGCTGCTTGAACTCCTCACACCCCGTGCAGTACAGGCCCTCGTAGTCCGCGACGTACAAGTCGTCGGGCCGCTGTTGCTGGATGCGCTCCAGCAATGCCACGACGCCGCGGATGTGGCGCGGCTCGGTCGTCCGCACCCAGTCGTCGTTGCTGCACTCGAGCCGCCGCCAGTAGTCGGCGAACGTCGTCGCCATGCGGTCGACCCAGGCGCGCGGCGTGACGTTCCCGCGCGCGGCCGCCTGGATCACCGACTGGCTGTGCTCGTCCATCCCCATGAGGAAATGCACCTGACGCCCGAGCAGCCGGTGATAGCGCGCGATACAGTCGGCGCCGACCTTCTCCAGGGCGTGCCCCAGGTGGGGATCGCCGTTGGAGTAGTCGATGGCCGTGGTGAGGTAGTACTTCGCCACTACAACCGCAGCAGCTCGAGGGCGACGACGCGGGTCGTGCCGTCCTGGGCGCGGAGCGTGACCCGCTCGCGAAAGATGTCCACGGCGATGACGCGCTCGTCTCCTTCAGCGGTCTTGACGGTCTTTCCTTCCTTCGGGAAGCGCTTCCGCTGCTGGACGTAGAAGTCGTGCTCGTAATGCAGGCAGCAGAGCAGGCGGCCGCACGGCCCGGAGATCTGGACCGGATTGAGCGACAGCCCCTGCGCTTTCGCGAGCGACAGGCTGACCGGACGGCCTTCAGGCAGCCAGCTCGCAATGCACAACTGGCGGCCGCACCGCCCGATCCCGTCGAGTCGCTTCGCTTCGTCGCGCGCGCCAATCTGGCGCAATTCGATGCGCGTGCGAAACAGACTCGCGAGGTCGCGCACCAGCGCGCGGAAATCCACGCGCTGCTCGGCGGTGAAATACACCGTCAGCTTGCGCTTGTCCCACTGCCACTCGGCATCGGAGACCTTCATCGGCAGGTTGTGCTGGCGCACGCGGTCACGCACGGTGCGGCGGACTTCTTCCTCGTTCTCGCGCAGCTGCGTAGCAGTCTTACGGTCTTCGTCCGTCGCCCGGCGGAGGATTGCCTTTAGGGGCTCGGGGCTAGGGGCTGGAGCCTCGGAACTTCCCGAATCCCCAGCCCCCAGCCCCGAGTCCCGGCCGCAGGCCCCACAGCGTTCGCACTTCTTCTCGGCGACACTACCGAGCGCGGAAATAACGCCGAAGTCCTGCCCACGCTCGACCTCGACGATGACGGGAGTGTCGATGCGAAGGGAGGAGGAGTCTTCGGACGGCCAGGTAAAGTATTCACGCCGGTTCCCTTTGAACCGGACTTCGATGACAGACGTCAAATCACTTCTCGGTTAGCGCGCCCATGGAAAGGTACTTCTCCTCGCGGCGTTTGAGGAGCTTGTCCGTCTTGTATCTGCGGAGCTGGCCCAGATGGCGCTCCAGGGCGTCGCCGAGCGCCGCGGCGGTCGCTTCGGGGTCGGAGTGGGCCCCGCCCGGGGGTTCGGGGATGATCTCATCGATCACCCCGAGCTTGAGCAGATCCTGCGCCGTGATCTTGAGCGCTTCCGCGGCGCGCTCACGCTGGCTGGCATCCTTCCACAGGATTGCGGCGCAGCCCTCGGGCGAGATGACGGAATAGACCGAGTTTTCGAGCATCAGCACGCGGTCGGCGAGGCCTACGGCCAGCGCGCCACCGGAGCCGCCCTCGCCGATCACGGCGGTGATGATCGGCGTTGGCAGCGCCGCCATTTCGAGCAGGCTGGTCGCGATCGCTTCCGCCTGGCCCCGCTCTTCGGCGCCGAGGCCGGGATACGCGCCGGGCGTATCGACGAGCGTAATGACGGGCGCGTTGAACTTGGCGGCCATGCGCATCAATCGCATCGCTTTGCGGTATCCCTCCGGATGCGCCATCCCGAAGTTGCGGTACAGGTTCTCCTTGGTGTCCCGCCCCTTCTGGTGCCCGATCATCATGACGCTGGTGCCGTCGAGCCGCGCCCAGCCCCCGATGATGGCCGGATCGTCGCGGTACAATCGATCGCCGTGCAGCTCGACGAAATCGGTAAAGACGGTGTTGACGTAGTCGAGCGGATAGGGCCGGCGCGGGTGGCGCGCTACCTGGACGCGCTGCATCGGCGTGAGGTTGCGATAGATCTCGACGCGCAGCGTGGCGAGCTGGTCCTCGAGCGGCCGCAAGTTCCTGGCGAGATCGGTATTGTCCCCCGCGACACGCTTCAGCTCCTCGATCTGTTTTTCCAGCTCGAGGAGCGGCTTTTCGAAATCCAGCGTATATGTCGCCATCAGGCTTTGACCAAACTCACGCCATCTGCCCCCAGGATGTCCCGCAGCGCGGCGATCAGATCCTCCGCCGCATCCACCCGAAAGGCCCGGCTCTTCAGCCGAACCGTCTCATTGCCCGAGCCATTGGCGCCGCTCCACTCGAGGAACACGGGCGTCGGCCCCGGGTGCGCGGCGCAGAGGGCGGCGATGGCGCCGGTCGTGGCCGGATCGGGCGCCGTGCCCGCGGCCCAGCGCAGCGCCACGCCAATCGCGCCGCTGGGCTTCAGCTCGTCCAGCGGCCGGGCGCCCTCGACGATCAACGGCGCCTGCTCCTCCCCGCGATCGCGTGGGATGTAGCTCCCCGTGAGGAGATAGGCGCCGTCGGACCGGATCACGCCGTTCAGCTTGGCCCACGCCTCCGGGAACACCAGCGCCTCCGCCGCCCCATGGAAATCCTCGAGCGTGAGGCGCGCATACTCGGCGCCCGATTTCTTGGAGATCTGCCGCTTCACGACCGTCACGACCGCGGCGACGGTCACCTTTTGCGGGCTCCACATCCCCAGCGTCGCGGTCGTCCGGGTTCCAAAAAGCTCCACCTCGGTGCGGTACTTGGCGAGGGGGTGGCCCGAGATGAAGAAGCCGAGCACCGCCTTCTCCCGGACCAACCGCTCGTGCTCCGACCATGCGGGGACATCCGGAAGGGGGGCCTGGGGGCTGGGGGCTGGGGACTCCTCGCCAAAGAGCCCGTGCTGGCCCGAGAAGCGCTCCTGCTGGCGCACCTGCGCCTCCGCGAGCGCGTGGTCCAGCGCGGCGACGAGTTGGGACCGTTCGGCGACGCCGGCCAGCGAATCGCACGCACCGGCGTCGATCAGGGATTCGACGACCCGCTTGTTGCACAGCCGCAGATCGATGCGGTCACACAGCTCGATCAACGAGCGATACGGAGCGCTCTGCCTGCCGGCGATAATGGATGCGATAGCTCCTTCGCCGACATTGCGTACGGCGCCGAGCCCGAAGCGAATCCGCTGATCACTAATGACTGTGAACTTATAACCCGATTCATTCACGTCGGGCGCGAGCACCTGGAGATCGAGCTCGCGCGCTTCGTTGATGTACTGCACGACGCGATCGGTGTTGCCGATTTCGGACGACAGCAACGCCGCCATGAATTCGGCCGGATAGTAGACCTTGAACCAGGCCGTCTGATACGAGAGGATCGAGTACGCGACGGAGTGCGACTTGTTGAACCCATAGCGGCCGAACGTCTCGATCTGCGCGGCGATCTCTTCGACGGTCTTCTTGTCGTGCCCGCGCGCGATCGCGCGCTTCACGAAGTTGCCGAGCTCTTCCTGTATCAGCTCCTTGATCTTCTTGCCCACCGCCTTGCGCAGCACGTCGGCTTCGGCGAGCGAGTAGTCGGCCAGCGCGCTCGCGATCCGCATCACCTGCTCCTGGTAAACGATCACGCCGTAGGTCGGCGCGAGAATCTCCTCGAGCGCCGGATGCGGAAAGCGCACCTTCTCGCGGCCGAGCTTGCGGTTGATGTAGACGAGGTACATCCCGGTGTCGAGCGGGCCGGGGCGGAGCAGCGCGTTCGTCGCGACGAGGTCGTCGAAATGATCGCACTTCATGTTGCGCAGGCAGTCGGTCGCGAGCGGCGATTCAAACTGGAAGATGCCGGCGGTGCGTCCCGCGCGCAGCAGCTCGTAGACCTTGGGATCGTCCAGATCGGGCCGCTCGAGATCGATCGTGACCCCATGACGCTCGGCCACCATCTTGGCGGCGTCGTGCAGCACCGTGAGCGTTTTGAGACCGAGCAGGTCGATCTTGAGCATGCCGACGTGCTCGAGCGCGACCATGTCGTACTGCGTGATGATCGCGTCGGCGTCGGTCTTGGAATCGGGCGCCGTGCAGACCGGCACGTAGTCCGTGAGCGGACCCGGCGCGATCACGACGCCCGCCGCATGCACGGACGCGTGGCGCGCGAGTCCCTCGATCCTGGATCCGAGATCCAGAACTTTCCTGATCCGTTCATCCTGCGCGGCGGCTGCCTTGACCTCGGGGACTTTGTCGGAAGCTTCGGCCAGGGTGACGCTGAACGCGGGACCCGACGGGATCAGCTTGGTGAGCCGCTCGACGTCACCCATTTCGACCCGCAGGGTGCGCGCGACATCGCGGAACGCGGCGCGGGCTTTCAACGTCCCGAACGTGATGATCTGTCCGACCGACTCCCGCCCGTAGCGCTCGCGCGCGTACTCGAGAATCTCGCCGCGGCGCTCGAAGCAGAAGTCGAGATCGATATCCGGCATCGAGATGCGCTCGGGATTCAGGAAGCGCTCGAACAGCAAGTCGAACCTGAGCGGATCGACGTTGGTGATGCGCAGCGCGTAGGCGATCAACGACCCGGCAGCGGAGCCGCGCCCCGGCCCGACCGGAATGCCGCGATCGCGGGCCGCCTTGATGAGGTCGTAGACGATCAGGAAATAGCCGGCGTACCCGGTGCGCGTGATGACGTCGAGCTCGTATTCCAGCCGTTTTTCGACTTCGGCCGACAGCGGATCTCCATACCGCTCAGTGGCGCCCAGGCGCGCGAGATGGACCAGCAGGTCCTGGTCCGATGCGAATTCCGCGGGGCGTGGGTATTGCGGGAGGAAGTAGCGCTTCTCGAAATCGAACTCGCAGAGGTCGGCGACGCGCGCGGTCTCCGCCAGCACGTCCGCGCCCTTGTCGAACAGCGTGCCCATTTCCTTTTCCGACTTTACGTAGCTTTCCTGGCCGAAGAACCGAAACCGCTTGGGATCGTCGAGATCCTTGCCGGTGCCGATCGCCAGCAGGACATCGTGGGCTTCGGCGTCTTCCTTCTTTAGATAGTGCGCGTCGTTGGTCGCCGCGATCGGCAGGCCGAGCTCCGCCCCCAGCCGGTACATCCCCTCGGTGACGATCTTCTCTTCGGGCAGCCCGTGGTTCTGCACTTCCAGCCAGAAGCCGTTCGGTCCAAAGGTCCGCGCGAACCACTCGGCGCTCGCCTTCGCGGCTTCGTAGTTCCCGGCCCGCAGGTACAGCGCGATTTCACCCGAGAGACACGCGGCGAGTCCGACGATGCCCTCGTGGTGCTGCGCGAGCACCTCCCGGTCGATCCGCGGCCGCCGGTAATAGCCCTCGAGGAACCCTATGGAGGACAGCTTGATCAGGTTCTGATAGCCGATGCGGTTTGTCGCGAGCAGGACGAGATGGGAGTACGGCGCACCCAATGGAGGAAGTGCATCGCCCGCCGGCTTTTCGCGCGCATGGCGGCTGCCGAACGCGAGGTAGGCCTCGAAGCCCAAAATCGGCCGGATTTTGCGCGCCTTCGCTTCGGAATAGAACGACCACGCGCCGTGGAGATTGCCGTGGTCGGTGATGGCCAGCGAATCCATCCCAAGCGCCTGCACCCGATCGAGCAGGTCGGGGATGCGGTTGGCGCCGTCGAGGAGAGAGTACTCGCTGTGCGTGTGGAGATGAACGAACGGCATGGTTACGCCGGGGAATCTGCCGTATTTTGCGCGGCTGTGCAATGGCTGCTGTTGTTCACCACGCTCATCGTGATGGCGCTGCTCACGCGCCTCGCGCGCGGCGGGCCGCTCGAGGCGCAAGCAACGCTCGCGCTCGGATGCCTCACACTCGCGGCAACGCTCGCGGGGACGATTGCGCATCGACTGCGCGTGCCGCGCATCGTCGGATATCTGCTGGCGGGATTCGTCGCGGGCCCCGCGTGGCTCCGCATCGTGCGCGTCGAGCAATTGGACGCGTTGAGCGTCGTCACCAACGGCGCGTTGGCGCTGATCGCGTTCGCCGTGGGCAGCGAGCTGACACTCGACCCGTTCCGCGGCGAGCGACGCAGGGCATTGCTGCGCATCGTCCGCGGGACGATGCTGGTCCCGTTTGCCGCCGTTACGCTCGTGGTGCTCACGGTCAGCCCCTGGTTCCCGCTGACCGCGCACCAGCCGTTCCGCGACGCGCTGGTCGTGGCGCTCGTGCTCGGGACGATGGCCGCGGTCGGCTCGCCGGCGCTCACCTGGGCCGTCATCACCGACACAGAGGCCAGCGGTCCACTGTCGCGTGCGACGCTCGACGTCACCATCCTGCAGGATCTGATCGCCGTGCTGGTGCTGATCGTCCTCCTGGCGGTCGCGCAGCCGCTCGCCAGCCCCGGGGCGGTGCGACCCGGCATCACGATCCAGGCGCTCTCGCTCGTGGCGGGCTCGATCGCCGTGGGGATCGCGCTGGGTTTCGGGCTCCTGCAGTACCTACGCGCGATCCCCGGCTCGCTGGCCTGGGTCCTGGTACTGCTCGCCTTCATTATCTCGCAAGCCGTCCGGCTGGTCGGCCTGGACGCTGTGTTGATCGGGTTCGCGGCGGGTTTCACACTGCGCGCCGCCGCACCCGAGCACAGCGAGCGTATGAGAGCCGAGCTCCAACGATGCGCGATGCCCGTCTATGTCGTATTTTTTGCGCTCGCCGGCAGCAACCTGGATCTCGCCGTGCTGGGACAGATGTGGCCCTGGGCGCTGCTCCTCGCCGGCCTGCGGATCACCGGACTTTGGGGGGGTCTGCGCTGGGCGGGAGCCGCTGGGAGCCAAGAGTCGGGAGTTAGCGATGCCTGGGTCCAGTACGGTTGGCTGGGCCTGGTCTCGCAGGGGGGGTTGGCGGTGTCGCTCGCCGCGGTGCTGCGACGCGCGTTCCCCGAATGGAATGTGTCCCTGGAAGCGCTGCTCGTCGCGATGATTGGGGTACATCAGCTCGTGGGGCCGATTTGCTTTCAGTGGGTACTGCGGCGCAGCGGTGAGCTCAACGAGGAGGTCGAGGTTGCGGAATCTGCTGTATTTGTCGGCGATGGCGTTGGTGGGGGTGGAGGGGCTCGCATGTAAGAGCGGAACCAGCGCGCACATCCGGCGCTGTACGGCCGCGGACGCCCCAGTCACGCTCGCGGTCAACCAATACACGTCGATCGATCCGGGGACCACCGCTGGCTGCCTGGTCTTTCCTGCCACGACGGCTGCGGCCACGTATCTGGTCGTGCCGCAGCTGGCCACGGGAGTTCCGGGCCAGACTGCCCAATTCCGGCTCGAGGGCGACACGATCCTTCCCGCGCCATCGGCACCGGTTCCGGACCTCACCGGGGAGCTGGGCGCAGCCGAGCGGTTTCACCGCTTCCTCCGGCTCGGCGATGAGCAGCGCTCCTGGGGTTTTGCGCCGGAGGTCGTTCCGCCGAAGTCACCGGCCGTAGGTCGGGCTGCGGCGTCGGGCCCGCCCGTGATGAACACACTGCGTCAGTTCATGGTGTGCGCCAAGACGGATTGCTCCACCTTCAATCGCGTGGACGCCCGGGTGCGCGCCCTCAACAGCAAAGTCGCCATTTACGTGGACACGCTGGCTCCCGCCGGTGGTCTCGATTCCACCGCACTCGACAGCATCGCGAAGCTCTTCGATCAGCGCCTCTACGCGATCGACACCGCGGCGTTTGGCCGCGAGTCGGATATCGACTCCAATACCGTGGTGCTGGTGTTGATGACCAACACGGTGAACAAGCTCGTGACGACGGCGGAGTGCACCACGAGCGGCTTCGTCGCGGGATTCTTCTTCGGAGCCGACCTCGATCCCCAATTTCGTCTGGACTCGCGATCCAACAAGGGAGAAGTCTTTTATTCCATCGTTGCCGATCCTGGCGGCACGTTGAGCTGCGCCCATACGCCGTCGGACGTGGGGCGATTCGTGCCGGTCACGTTTATTCATGAGTTCCAGCACATGATCAGCTTCGGCCAACATGTGCTCCAGCGCGGCGGTAGCGGCGAGGTGTTGTGGCTGAACGAAGGGTTCTCGCATTACGCGGAGGAGTTAGGCGGCAGGAGCTACGCGGCCTCGTTCGACGCTCCGGTCAACAACTGCGTCCTCGGAACGGTCGAGTGTCGCTTCTATGGCGGTGACCTGCTCAACGCCTACAGCTACCTCGACACCACGAGCAAGCATTTCCTCCTGCCGACTGCGGGAATCGGCACGCTCGCGGAGCGGGGAGCGGCATGGCTGTTCGTCCGGTATGTCGTGGACAAGTACGCCGCCGGGAGCACGCGCGCCGACTGGAATACCCTGACGCGCTCGCTGGTCGGGACGTCACAAACCGGCGCGCAGAATATCGCAACCGTGACGGGAGACCCCTTCGCGACGGTCGTGACCCGGTGGGCGCTGGCGAACTACGTGACGGACCGGGCTGGCGTCCCTGCGGAGCTCACGTACAACTCGTGGAATCTCCACGCGGTATACTCGTCGCTGCACACGCAAAACCAGGGCGTCTTCCCGAAGTTCTACCCGCTCGTGCCAATCCCCATGACGGCGAAAGTGGTGAACCTGATCGGGACACTGCGTGCCGGTACGGGCATCTATCTACTCGTCGACCAGCCGGCCGCTGACCCCGGGTTTACGCTGAGCTTCACCGCGCCCACCGGCAATCCGATCACGGCTGGGCTCGTCCCGCGGTTGAATGTGATGCGGCTGCAGTGAACACCGCGGTCGGGCGGTTTAGCGGCTGGACGGTTGGCGTCGCGCTTGTCTTTCTAACCGCCCAAACGCCTAACCGCCTGCATGCCCAGACCGAAGGGTCCGTCCTCACCGCGCTCCCCGGTTCCACCCGCTCGGCTGGACTTGGCGGCGCCGGGGTCGTGCTCATCGGCGACGCAGGCGCGATGTTCGCGAATCCCGCGGGCATCGCGACGATTCATCATCTCAGCCTCGAAGGG
>Ga0070696_100001631_pt1 | contig 14727 bp, 11 predicted proteins | sample KBSK1253metaG_FD_65474 | JGI IMG/M metagenome (GOLD analysis project Ga0070696, IMG submission 65474) | Corn, switchgrass and miscanthus rhizosphere microbial communities from Kellogg Biological Station, Michigan, USA - KBS K1-25-3 metaG | ecosystem: Host-associated > Plants > Roots >... | reverse complement strand
GCACGATGCCCACCACCATGATGGACCCCATGAACGACGAGATGTTCAGCGTCGAGCGCGTCACCCACAGAGCCAGCAATGCCCCAAAACCGCACAGGATCGTGGCCACGAGAATCGCAATGGGATGGGAAAACGAGCGAAATTCGAATACGAGAATGATGAAGATCAGCAGGATCGACATGAGCAAAACCTGCGTCAAGCCGTAGAACGATTCGCGCTGGATCTGGTAAAGCCCGCCGAATTCGATCTGCGTGCCCGCGGGAAACTGTAATTCCTTATAGATCCGCCCGCGGATCTCGTTTATCGCGGAACCAAGGTCGCGGCCCTCCAGCCTCGCCGTGACCGCCGCGAGATTGCGCAGGTTCTCGCGATGGATTTCGGTCTGCCCTTCTTCCACTTCGACGTGCGCGATGCTCGAGAGCGGCACGGTCTGGCCTGTTGGCGAGGTCAGGAGCTGCGATTCCAACAGCGCGGTCGAGGCACGATAGACCGCGGGATAACGCACGCGGATGCCGATCAACCGGTCGCCGCGAATCATCTGGGAAGCAACCTGGCCGTCGAGGATGGATGATTCGGCCTCGGCTATATCTTGCACGCCGAAGCCTGCGCGCGCGGCTTTCTCGACGTCCACGCGGAAATTCACAGCGGGCCCGATTACGAAGTTTTGGTTGACCACATCCACCACACCCTTCACCTTCGGGAGCCACTCTTCCACCGCGTGCGACACGCTGGTATAGACTTCGGGGTTCTGATGATAGATCTTGATCTCGATCGGCTCGGGCGAGTACGCGAGATCCCCCACGAGATCCTCCAGAATGTGCGGGAACTCAATATCGATGGCCGGCGCCGCCTGCAGAATCTTGTGTCGCAAGTCGCTGGTTATCTCCTCGAGCGACCGGTCACGCTTGGGTTTCAGCTTGACCAGGAAATCTCCGGTATTCGGTTCGGCGATGGACAGTCCAAGCTGCGCACCGGTACGGCGTGAGTAGCTCTCGATGTCGGGAGTGGCGCGAAGAAGCTTTTCGATCTGCAGCAGGACGCGGTCGGTTTCCTGGAGTGACGTGCCCGCGGGCATGATGTAATCCAGCACGAAAGCGCCTTCGTCCATCGCCGGCAGGAACCCGCTGCCCAGGCGCGTGTAGATGCCGAAGGATGCAATCAGGATTACCACTGCCGAGCCGACAATGAATACCGCGTGGCCCAGGGACCAGGCGAGCGCACGCTCGTAATAGGTTGTAAGCCGGGTGAGGTACTTGCCCTCTCCCGCGACTTCCGCATGAGCCATATCGGTTTCGGCGGCAACGGCTCGCGGTTTGAGAAAACCCGCGGCCAGGACCGGCGTGAAAAAAATGGCCAGGATCAGCGACGCCATAAGCGCCGCAACCAGCGCCAGTGCCAGAGCGCGAAAGAACACGGCGGTGATGCCGCCCAGGAACACCAGCGGCAGGAACACCACGATCGGTGTCAACGTAGATCCGATGAGCGCGGGCGTCAGCTCCTGAATGGCGCTCTTGGACGCTTCGAGCGGCGTCTGTCCGAGCGACAGGTGCACGAGAATGTTTTCGACCATTACGATGGCGTCATCGATCACCACGCCGATTGACGCCGCCAGACCGCCCAGCGTCATCAGATTGAAGCTCATGTGAAACAGCTTCATGCATACAATCGCCATCAGTGTGGCGATGGGAATCACCAACGCCGCCACCAGCGTGGTGCGCCAGCTCTTCAGAAATCCGACCAAAACCGCGACGGATAGCGCGAGACCGATGAGAATGCTTTCGACTACTCCGGAAATCGAGTCGCGCACCAGCACCGACTGGTCGTAAAAGGTCTCGAGCACCGTATCGGGCGGAAGCGTCTTGCGGATTTCCTGCAGCTCGGCATTCACGGCGTCCGCGATCTCTACCGCGTTCCCATCGGGCTGCTGCATCACGTTCACCAGCACGGCGGGACGTCCGTTCGCGGTCACGATGTTGTATACCGGTTCTTCGCCCGGCGCGACTGTTGCCAGGTCTTTTACGAATACCGGCGTACCCTTCACGACGTCGATCACCGCGTTCTCAATCTGATCCTTGGCGCGCAGCAGACCAGTCACGGTGGTGAGGTACAGGTGATAATTTTCCTGCACCATTCCCGCCGAGGTAATGGTGTTGCTGTTGCGAATGGCGTCCACAACCTTGCTGAGCGGAAAACCGTAGCTGTTGAGCCGCTGCGGGTCGACCAGAATGTGATATTCCGGCTGGCGTCCGCCCACGATGCGCGCCTCAGCCACGCCGGGCAGGGCGTAGAGGCGCGGCGCGATGTCATAGTACGCGCGGTCCCACAGTTCCGTCAGCGGCCGTGTGGGCGATGTGATGCTGAAGCCGATCATGGGGAAAACGGAAAATGTCAGGCGCCGGACAAGAAAGCGCGTCGAAGGCGGCAGCTCCGGCACGATCTGGGCGATCTGGCCCTGCACCAGGTGGAGCGCGTTGAGAATATCCACGTCCCATCGGAAGAAGACGTTGATCTCGGTTGAACCGCGGCCCGTTACGGACCGTACGTCGGTGATGCCGGGCACGACGCGTATGGCCTGCTCGAGCGGTCTGGTGACCGTCAGCATCTGGATATCGACCGGTGCGATTCCGTTGTCGGCGCGGATCGAAATGCGCGGAAAATCGGTTTGCGGAAAAATCGCGATGGGGAGTTGGAAGATGAATACCACTCCGGCCAGCGCGAAACTGGCAACCACCAGCACCAGCGCGCGGCCGTGCGCTTCGACGAAATCCGACAGACCCGAGGTCACCCTGCTCCCCCGGAAACCTTCACCTCGGTTCCGTCAGGAAGGCTATAGCCGCCTTCCACGACCACGGTTTCGCCGGGCTTCAATCCTTGCTTGATCTCAACCATGCCGCCAATGGTCACGCCGGCTTCTACATCCCGCTTGTGTGCGACGTTCTTTCCGTCCACCACCATCGCGCTACCCGTGCGCGTGCCCTCGTTGAACTGCACGGCGGCCACCGGCACAACCGTGCTGTTGGCGAGCGTCCGAGTCTGGAAAGTAACCTGGCCGAAGACGCTCGCACGAAGAGTACGCGCCGTATTCTGCATCTCGCACCAGACTTCGACGGTGCGTCGCGCGGGATCGACCGCCTTGTTGATAACCATCACGCGCCCGGAAGCGGCTGAGGTATTGGCGTCGGACGGTGCAAAGGTACAGGCCTGGCCAAGGCGCAGCTCTCCGACCTGGGCCTCGGGCACCTGCGCGCGAGCGGTCACGACAGCGAGATCCATTATGGTGAAGGTCGGCGAGCCGGGCTGCGCCATGTCGCCCGGATACTGGAACTGCTCCGTAACGGTGCCGGCGAACGGGCTGCGCAGATCGGTGAACGCGAGCTGAGCACTTGCCTGATCGAGCCGCGCCTTAGCTTGTTCGACGTGTGCGCGGGCGATGGCGATGTCCCGTTCGCCCGATTGGTTCTGCAAGAGATCGAGAGACTTTTTGGCCACGTCGAAATCGGTTCGCGCTTTCGCCAGATCGGTCTGGCTGACCAGAAGCTCGCGCTCTGGAATCGCACCCTGCTTGAACAGTTCGCTGCGGCGGCCGTAAATCTTTTGCGCCTGGTTGAGCGCGGCTTCGGCGGATGCGAGCTGTCCGCGGGCGCGTTCGATATCGGTGGGCAACGTTCCGGACTGCGTCTTCTGCAGCGAAGCTTGTGCATCGGTGAGAGCCGCGGCGGCCTCTTCGCGCTGCGCCCGGACATCGCGGTTTTCGAGCACCACAAGCGTCTGCCCCGCGGAAACGGTGTCGCCCTTCTTTACGTTGAGACTTCGGATAGGCGCGGTGATGCGCGCGGAGACATTCGCTTGTTCGCGCGGGAAGATCGTGCCCGGAGCCGTGACCGAGAGCTGGATATTCTGAACCTCTACGCGCGCGACCTTGACAGCGACCACCGGTTTGGGCGCAGCCTCCTCCGCATGCGAACAGCCGATCAGGATCGCGGCGCTCAGCACCAGCACACAGTAGCGATAATCCATTCTCATCGTCCCGCCGCCACGTCCAGTTCCGCCCGGGCATTCAAATAATTCGCCTTCGCGGTGAAGTAGTTGGTGCGTGCCTGTGCCAGTTGATTTTGAGCCGTTACCACGTCAAGCGCGGTTCCTTCGCCGCCTTCATAGCGCACACGGCTCAGCCGCAGATTGTCCTCCGAAAATCGCACCTGCGTCTCAGTCAGCGCGATCTGCGCATAAATCTGCTCGACGCGCGAAAGAGCGTCGCGATAGTCTCGCGAGAACGTGCGCTCGGCAATCCGCGTATTCACCTCCACCTGCTGCGACTGGAGCCGGAACTGGCGCATTGTGCTGCGCGCGCGAAACCAGTCGAAAAGGGGAATATCGAAATGGATGAACGCGGCGTAACCCCGGTCGGCAAAGCTCAGCCGGGCCGAGTCGATACCGTACTGAAACAACACATTCGTCTGGGGCAGCAGGTCGGCGCGCGCCCGCTTCATGTCCGCGAGAAAGCCGCGCCGTTGGGCGTCCAGTTGCCGAAACTCCAGCCGCGCTAGAAATGGTGTGGCGCCGGCAGCGGTGTCGGGCGGCATCGGCTTCTGGTCGAGTACGTCGACGATGGAAAGGGGCACTGCGACGTCGCTGGTCCAGAAAGAGGCCAGATCGTGGTTGGCAAGCTGAGCTTCCAGCTCCGACGCGTTGAGCGTCTGTTGGAGGAACGCAACATCCGCCGAAGCCTTGATGACATCCGCCTGCGCGACTTCACCCTGTTGAGCCAGCAGCCGGCTGCGACTTTCAAAGCTCTGCGATTCCGTCAGCGCGTCGCGCTGCACCTGCACGAGCCGGCGCGCCAGAAGCAATCGATAATACGAAGCGGCGACCAGGCGTTTGATGTCCCGGCCGGCAATGCCGAGGCCCGCTGTCGCCGCATCCCGTTCCGCGCGCGAGCGCTCCAGCTCCGCGCGAACCCGGCCCGACGTGTCGATCGGCATTCCGGCGGTAAAGAACGATTGATATTCGCGGACCGCGTTGAGGGCGATGAAGCTGAACGGATCGCCGCTCGAGCCCGGGCTGTTATAGGTGTAGACGTTCGAGAGCGTTGCCTGCGGAAAAAATCCGGCCCGCGCCTGCGTGATACCATAGCGCGCGATCAGGAGCTGCTGCCGGGCCAGTACGATATTCGATGGCGCGGATTCCGCCAGCCGCACGCAATCCTCGAGCGTCAGCGGTCCTGCAGATGAAACGGGCGTTTGTGCTGCGTGAGCGGCCGGCGCCAGCGCACATGTGACAAAAAAACCAACGAGTCTCGCGGCCACAAAAGTTTTTCTAAGCAACAACAATGATAGCGAAGATGCCAACCAAACCCGACAAATGTCGGGCGTATCCAGCACATTCGAGATTATGGAATGAGCCGGTTGGTGATTTTCTTCTCGTTTTTCGCCAACGCATGCTAAAATTTTCGCGTGTTCGATTCTGCGCAGAAGCAGGAGTATACGCGACAGGACGTGCGCCGGATGCTGGGAGTTTCCGAACAGCAGCTTCGCAGCTGGGAACGCCACGGCCTCATCGATTTGGTGTCCCTGTTTTCGTTTTCCGATCTGATCGCGCTCAAAACACTGCAAAAGCTGCGCGAGAATCACATTCCCCCGCGAAAGATAGGCCGGGCCCTCACGGCTCTCAAGCAGAAACTGTCTCATATCGAACGGCCGCTTTCGGAGTTGAAGATCGTTTCCGACGGGCGCACGATTTCCGTGCAGATCGCCGGACAGAAAATGGAAGCGCTCACCGGTCAGATGCTTTTCAACTTCGACACCGCCGAGCTCGCGAGCGTGAGATCACTGACGCCGAAAGCCGCGCAACATCGGCCTGATTCGGAGCGCCAGGCTGAAATGTACTTCCAGCAGGGACTTTCGTTCGAGGAGACCGGCGCGCCCATCGAGCAGGCCATTGAAGCTTATGAGAAGGCCGTCCAGCTCAATCCGGGGGCGGCCGGCGCTTTGGTCAATCTTGGAACGATTTTTTACCGGCAGCGCAGGTACGCCGAAGCCGAAAGGCAATATCTGCGCGCCATTGAAGTAGATTCGAATTATCCGCTGGCCCACTACAATCTCGGAAATCTTTACGATGAGCAGGGCGACTTGACCCGAGCCGAGGAGCATTACAAACTCGCGCTGCACCTCAACCCGAGTTATGCCGATGCCTACTTCAATCTGGCGTTGCTCGCAGAGCGCAAGGGCGATTTCCTGAGCGCCGTGCGGTATTGGAAAGCGTATCTGAAGCTCGATGGCGTCGGAGCCTGGGCCAATATCGCGCGGAGGCAGCTGGAAAAACTGCGCGAGGCGACGTTGATCCGGCCGCGTTCCGGCGCGTAATCCGTCCATTGACCTTCCCTGTTATTTACCAGCCGGGACAACGCCGTGGGTAGGCAGTACCACGCCGTGGCGGTGGCGCTTCTCCTGCCATAAACTGGTAGGTGGGTTGTTCTTCCGGGTTGATGCGCGGTTTCCTGTTTTTGTTAGCACTCGTCACGCTTGCGTGTAAGTCTCAGGTTGATCGAACGCCGGCCATCGGTCAGGCTTATGCCGGACCGGCGAAGCTGATCCTCCGCCAGGAGATCAATCCGAAGTCTGCCGCGGTGGCGACCGCGCCTCACGGCGAGCGTCTCGACATCCTCCAGCAAAGACGCCGTTTCGTCAAGGTGAGAACGGCCAAAGGCGAAGAAGGCTGGACCGAGGAGCGCATGCTGCTCACCTCGAACGAAGTCGCGCGTCTGGCGCGCTTCAACCAGCAGGCGCGCGGTATGCCCTCGCAGGGAGCCGCCACCACCTACAGCACACTGAATGTCCATACCGAACCATCGCGCTCGTCACCAAGCTTTTTGCAGTTGAAGACGGGCGACAAGTTCGACGTGATCGGGCACGAAATGGCGCCCCGCCGGGCGCCGCCGCGCAAGCCGCTGGTTGTAGCCGCTCGCAAACCCGTGCTCGTCAAAAAACCGGGGAAGGCGCCGAAGATTCCACAACCGCTTCCGCCCGCGCCGCCTAAGCCGCCCGAAGACTGGCGTGAGCTTTCGAAAACCAATCTCCCTGAGGAGCCCGAAGAGAACGCGAACGAACCTGAGCCCGCGGACGACTGGTCGCTCATCCGCACCGCAACCGGGCAGAGCGGCTGGGTGCTCACGCGCAGCGTATTCATGAGTCTTCCGGACGAAGTCGCACAGTATGCCGAGGGCCGCCGCATCACGGCCTACTTCCCTCTCGGTGATATCCGCGACGGGGATCAGGTGAAGAAAATCTGGCTTTGGACGACGGTTGAACAGTCGCTCACACCGTACGATTACGACAGCTACCGCGTCTTTGTCTGGAGTCTGCGCCGCCACCGCTATGAGACCGCTTACATTCAGCGGCGCATGAAAGGACATTTTCCGGTGCTGGTGGAACAGCCCGGCTTTTCCGTTTGCGTCGAGGGACCTCAGGGCACGCGAGTGCGCCGCATCTACTCGCTCACCGGAAATCTCGTCCGGCCGGCGGGCCAGAAGCCTTGCGAAATCGTCGATCAGGAACGGCCTGACTCGAGCGCGACCCTGATGGCGCAGTCCCGTGCTGAAGCCCCGGACCAGGCTTCGGATTCGTTTTACACGCGTGTAAAGGACCGGCTGCGCTCCTGGCGTAAGCGCTGGCTTAACCGATAAAGCGGCCGCGCACCGCAGGCGCCGTTGTGCTAGAACTCCTTCATGCGAAAACTACTGCCGCTCATTTTCCTCACATTGCTGCGCGCGCAGCAGCCCACGACTCGCGAAATGGCTGACCTGAACTGGATGGAGTTTCGCGAGCTGGTTCCCCGCAACATCAGCACCGTACTGCTGCCGACCGGCACGCTCGAGGCGCACGGGGTCGAAAACAATGGCGCCGATGTAACGGCCCCGCAGGCGATAGCTCGCCAGATGGCGGCTCGTGTGAACGCGCTCATCGCGCCCGTGGTTCCATATGGCGTCACCGGAAGCCTGGACGCCTACGCCGGCGCTTTTTCGATCAGCGAAAAAGCCTACCGCGCATACATGGCCGACGTGCTCGAAGGTCTTGCCAGGCAGGGCTTCCGGAACCTTATCGTGCTCAACGGCCACGGGGGTCCGCAGACCGCCATCCTTAACGATCTCGCCGAACAGACCGGCCGCACCCATCACATCCGCACGCTGGTTGTGAACTGGTGGGCGTACTGCTCGGATGTGACGCTGAAGACATTTGGCGAAGACGGCGGGCATGCCGGATGGAACGAAACGGCCTTCATCCAGGCGATTGATCCTAAGCTGGTTCACAAGGAACGGTACAGCGATGCGTTGGCCACGCCGCGACCTCCGGCGGGAACGTGGTCCGCCTATCCGTTCCCATCGTCTATAATCTTGTATCAACCCGGACAGGGTTACGTCCGCTTCGATCAGGCCAAAGCCGATACCTACTTCCGGGCGGTGGTGGACAAGATGACGGCACTGGTCGAGGAGACCATCGCCAAGTGGGACCGGGCAGGATTGTGAGTACCCGTGCGGAAAAGTCGATTAAACCCTGTTAAAGATGCAACCAGTTGGCACCGGCCCTGCGTCTGCCATTTACGAGGTACCTAGCACCTATGAGGAAGAAACCGGCACTTTTGCTGTTGGCGCTGTTTGCGGCGATGCTGCTCAGCTCCTGCGGCTACACGAAAATCGGCAGGATCAACGCTGATCCGTCCCGTTACCGCAATCGCACTGTCCGCGTGGAAGGACGAGTCACCAATTCATTCGGCGCGTTGTTCGCCGGCGGCTATCAGGTGCAGGATGACACGGGAAAGATTTTCGTCATCTCGAACCGCGGAGTGCCGTCCAGCGGCTCTTCGGTGCAGGTCTCGGGAACGGTGATGAACGGCATCACTGTGATGGGCCGTTCATTTGGCACTGCCATCCAGGAGCGGGACCATCACGTTCGCTGAGACGGCGGCCCCAGTGTCCGAGGCTGCCGTGGCCCGCGCGTTTGGCGTAGTCCGCGGCCGCCTGGCTTAACTCCGTCGTAAAGTCAATGCCTCCCCGGACGGCGGCTTCACCAAGCAATTCCGCCAGATGAGGCTCATAGATGGGCATCTCACGACGCTGTAACTCGGCAATCTTGGTGGAGTCAGTATCTACGCAAGTTACTTTGTGGCCTAGGTAAGCAAGACATGCACCGGTCACAGTACCTACTTAACCTGTCCCAATAACCGTCACCCGCATACGGAAAAATTGTAACATGTATAGCTAATTAGTAAGATCCGCCACGAATACCGTAAGTATGCAGCTAGAATTCATAGCGGATCTGAAAACGTATTGAGCGTGGCGGTTGAATAGCTATCGGCAATCTTAGGTTGAAAGACGGCCCGCTAAAGTCGTCTTCCTGGATCTTGTTACCAGCGTTGATCACGTTCAGAATGTCGATCTCCGGCAGAATCCTGCCCGTTCGTAGCCGAAACTCGCGGAAAATCCGCAGGTTCCAGTTGATCACGTACTCGGACCGGTTGCCTCCTTCCGGGCTACCGCGCACGGTTGTGGCGACAACGAACGGGCCCTGCGTTAACCCGGTCACGAGCGAGTGGCGGGCGAATACAAGGCCGTCCAGGTAGTCCCCAGTGCTAGCCAATTCGATTCCGCCCCAGGCCGCCGGCAACCTGTAAGTCCCACGGATCTTGCCCACGTAGCCTCGATCGGTAAAGGTCCGGCCTCCGGAGTGAACCATCGTGTTGGGGTCCGAGAAGAGAGCTCCTACCACGCCCGGATCGTTTTCGAAAACCGCGTCGCCCGGGTTCGTCGGTCCGAAAGCCTTCGTCGCCATGAAGGAAGCGCGAAGCATCAAGCCACGCCATTCGGCGCCTGCCTCAGCCACCAAGCCCGTGTAGAGCATCCGCAGCGCGGCGGGATTCGTCAGAAGATATTGGTCCTGGCCAAGTGTTCGAGGATCCTGTTCGTAAACCACCAACTCGCCGTCATCGAACGTGCCCGCAATTCCGTCTGGCCCGGGGTCGGCGATCGTAACCGGTGTAAATGCCTGCGGAGGCACGCCGGTGTTAATCGCCGCCAGACGCTGCTTGTCGTCTCGACGGAACAGGTGAACGCTCAAGAAGCTGCGGCGAGCAAGCTGAAACTCCGCGCCGACGTTGAACTCGTCCGCATACGGACGACGGAGTGACGGCGAAATCGACGAGTAAGGTCCGCCGAAGCGCATCAGCAGCGTTCCCTCTTCACCGGATTGAAAACGGCCATCCGAGTTGTGATCCATCCATTGATATTCCGTTCCGCCCAGGCTGTTCGGATTGCCGAAGTCGAGATATCTTCCGGCCAGCGGCGCGTACAAACGGAAATAGGATCCGCGAAGCCTTAGGCGATCGAAGCCCGGAGCCTGCCACGCAAAGCCGGCGCGCGGAGAGACGCTTGACCAGGCGATCAAGTCCGGCTGCCGCGGGAGCGAGCCGCGTGAAAAATCCGCGAGCGCGCCGACGTCTAACGACAGCCCGCCGCCCAACTTCACGCGATCGGCAACGTACCCCGAAAATGAGCGCACGATCGAACGCGTATCGATCGGTGAATTAAACTCCGCCACCCGCGCCGGCGCGCCGTTAGCCGTGATCAGGCTGATATCGGAAGGCAAAGCAACCCGATTGAGCGGAGCGGACGTTTTCCATCCGGCGCCGAAACTCAGTTGATGGCGGGACCCGGCCAATCGCAGCCGACCCGGCTGCCAGCTTCCCTCAAGCGACTGGCGTGGGCGCACAGCGAAACCCGAGACCGGCGGCGGCCCAATCACTCCGCCCCGCACCAGTTCAATGATGCTCTGGCGCGGCTCGATTCCTTCCGCTGGCGGATCGCTATGCAAATGCGCCGTCGAATATCCGTAACGCATTTGCATGATTGCCGCGCCTGCCAGCTGGCGTGTCCAGCCGGCCTGAAAAAAACTGAGATCGCTGCGACCGCTCTGGCCGGCGAACCTGCCCGGCAACGTAAAATGCGGCGAGTTACGGCGCGCGGCCAGTGCCTCCAAGCCCTCGGGAATGCTCCAGTCGGAGAGATTGACATGTGTGCCGCTGAAGACCGCGTCCACTTGATCGCGACGGCTGGCGCGGATTCGCCCCCGTGCGTTACCGAAGAGTAACCTGGTGCGGCGATCGTTGCCGGGCGCGGCCTGCGGAACTGTTTGCTCGGACCATTGGCCGGTGCCTGAAGCGAAGAGGTCCGCCCATTTTGCCAGCGGCCCCCCGATCTGCACGTTGTCTCGCGTGAACCAGCGAAAATATTCCGCCTGCTGAACCATTCCGCGATCGGGCGCTGGCGGCAGATTCGAGGAAGCCAGGAACCCTCCCGTGCCGGTACTCGAAAGTGTACCATGCCACAACGCGCCCGGCTGCGACGGAAATAATCCGACTTCGGTGCCATAAGCGCTCGAAGTCGTCTGCGCAAACGCGCTTCGCACCACCATCGCATCGAGCGATTCGGGATCCGGCAAAATCATCGGGCGTCCCGGCTGATAAGAATCCGTCGCATCCATTCCGAGAAGTTTGAACTGCGTGTGGGTCCAGGAGTACGCGCGTTGTGATTCGAGTGCGAGTCGATAGCTGTTCAGTCCGGTGAAATCGAGCGGTTCAGTCACGCTGGCCGGCTCACGGCTCAGCAGAATGCCATGCAGGCTGATGGCCTCGGGATATGTGCGCGCGCGCGCCGTATCGATAAACAGTCCCGGTACGTGCGCGGCATTCTGTTCTGTCCCCTCGATTGCCAGTTCCACGCGCGTAGTTCCAAGCGGCGCAACGTACGCGTCAACGCTCGCCTCCGCAGCCGAGAACCGGTACTCCCCGTACGGGAGTACAACCGCGAATTCGCCGTCCGCCGTCGTCCGGAGCTCAGCTTGAAATCCGAGGCTGCCTGTGACTGAAATGAGCGCGCCGCTCAGCGGCTGCCCTTGCCGATCGCGCACCGTTCCTTCCACAATGCCCGTCGTCAATTGGGCCGCCAGCATGCAGGGAAGAAGGATTGCGGCAGTCAGCAGCAACGCACGCCGCCATCCCGCCTGAGGAGGAATCGGCCTGATCATTTCGCGGACGCTGGCACCGGTGCCGAAGTCTCGCCATTCTAGCTCAAATAACCGGCCGTACACAGCCGCCTGCACCCTTAGCGGCCATAAACCTGTTCCGTTACAATCGGCTTTAAGGAATGCAAACCATTCTCGTAATCGACGACGACGAGAGCCTGCGCGACACCATCGGGCTCATGCTCGAACAGGAAGGTTTTCGCGCCGTCCTGGCAGCCGATGGCCGCGAAGGTTACGAAAAAGCTCTTCTCCTCAAGCCCGATCTTCTGCTGGTGGATTTGCGTCTGCCCGGAATGAATGGCGTTGAAATCTGCAAACAGTTGCGTGCTGATCAGGCAACCACGCCCATCATGGTGCTCAGCGCGGTGGGCGATGAGGTAGACAAAGTTCTGCTTCTCGAAATTGGCGCCGACGACTACGTGGTGAAACCCTTCGGCAGCCGCGAGCTTCTGGCCCGCATCCGCGCGCTGTTACGCCGGACGTCGCCGGACGCCCACAAAGTGTTTCACTTCTCCGATGCCGAAATCGATATCGATCGACGCATTGTTTCGCGGCATGGTGAAGAGCTGAAGCTCACGCCGGCGGAGTACAACCTGCTGACGTACTTCCTCCACAATCCGGATCGCCCGCTCACCCGCGACATGATTCTGAATTCCGTGTGGGGTTATCAGTCGTTCCCCAATACGCGAACCGTGGATGCGCACGTAGTGAAGTTACGGCAAAAACTCGAACCCGATCCAAATACGCCACGCCACTTTTTAACGGTTCACGGCGTAGGTTACCGGTTTATGCCGTGAGGTATACCCGGAGCGTGGCGAACTTTAACATTTTGTTAACACGCAGGCGCCGGCCAGGTCCGCGGTGTCGGGCAAAATAGACTTGTCGTGGAGTTCCCGAATTCTCCAGCTCGCACGGTTCTGATTGTGGAGGACACGGAGTCCTGTGCCACGACGCTCGAGATCGCTCTTCTGGCCATTCCCAACATCAACGTTCGCGTCGCCCCCACGGCGCGCCAGGCGCTTGAATGGCTCGCCAGCTCCGGTTGCGGCGTTTGCGCCCTGGTGACCGACCTGCACCTGCCCGCCATGGATGGATTTCAGTTGATCGAGCGCGTGCGGGCCGATAGCCGCAACGCGCGTCTGCCGATCATCGTCCTCAGCGGCGACACGGACCCGCGCACTCCGGAGCGCATTTACCGGCTGGGCGCCAACGCTTATTTCGTAAAACCATATTCACCCGCGCAGGTGCGGCAAAAAGTGGAGCAGCTTCTCGATGCATATTCACCTTTACATTCGCCGTAAAAGATTCTGGCCGCTGGCCGGACTATATCTGGCTTCGTGCGCCGCAACCGTGACGGCCCAGCCGCCGTCTTCGCAGGAACCTTCGCCACTGGCGCAGATTCTGGAGCGGCTTGAGCGTCTCGAGCAACAAAACCGGCAGCTCGTCGATGAGGTGCACGCGCTTCGCAGCGAGTTGGCCGTCTCTCGCGGCCGCCCCGATACCCCCGCACCCGCGGACCTCGCCGAGAAACTAGAGGTTCACGACCATCGAATCGAAGAGCTGGCGCAGACCAAGGTGGAATCTTCGCAGCATCTGCCGGTGCGCCTTACGGGCATTGCGCTGTTTAACGCTTATCTGAACTCCCATCCCACTGGCAAATTGGTGGTTCCCGTCATAGCTCCCCTGAACGGCGGCGCGCTTTCCGGCGGCGCGACATTTCGGCAGACGATCCTGGGCGTGGAATTCCGTGGTCCCGAAACCTTCGCGAATGGAAAAGTGCGCGGTTACCTCAACATGGATTTCTTCGGCGGATCGGGCGAGCCCTACGATAGTTTGATTCGTCTCCGCACCGCCGCCATCCAGGTCGACTGGAAGTCCACAACAGTCATGTTCGGCCAGGAAAAGCCGCTGATCTCGCCGCGCGAGCCGAACTCGCTCGCTCAGTTAGGCATTTCGCCCTTGACCGGGGCCGGAAACCTGTGGCTGTGGCAGCCGCAGGCACGCATCGAGCAGCGATTTCAAGCCGGCCAACGTACTACGTTCCGCGCCCAGCTCGGTGTCGTCGCCACCCGCGAGGACTACGGTTACGTTCCTGAGGAGTATGCACGCTCATTACAATCCACCCGCCCCGCGCTCGAGGGCCGGTTCGCGGTATCTCACACGGTCGATGACGAGCGGCGCATCGAGATCGGCGCCGGGTTTCACTCCAGCACCTCGTACGTCGGCGGCTTCAGCGTTCCCTCCCGCGCCTTCGCCGTCGACTGGTTCGCCAATCCCTGGCGTAAACTGGAGTTTTCGGGAACTTTCTTCCGGGGCAGCAATGTCACCAACATCGGCGCCATCGGCCAGGGTTTCACCGTCATGAGCGCGGATCAGATCATTCCCGTGCACGCCGGCGGCGGCTGGGCGCAACTCAGTATTCTCGCTACGCCGCGCCTTTCCTTCAATCTCTTCGGCGGCCTGCAGGATAATCGCGTGCGCGACCTGGGAACATTTGGCATCGGCGCCAATCAGTCCTACGCGGTCAACTTGATGTACCGTGTGGCTTCCAACGTGATCCTGAGCCTCGAAACCGGCCAGGTGCGGACCGGCTATCTCGGTCGCGGCGATCGGCTCAACAATCATCATGACCTGGGTTTTGCGTATCTTTTTTAGC
>Ga0070696_100001627_pt1 | contig 14742 bp, 8 predicted proteins | sample KBSK1253metaG_FD_65474 | JGI IMG/M metagenome (GOLD analysis project Ga0070696, IMG submission 65474) | Corn, switchgrass and miscanthus rhizosphere microbial communities from Kellogg Biological Station, Michigan, USA - KBS K1-25-3 metaG | ecosystem: Host-associated > Plants > Roots >... | reverse complement strand
ATCCGCTGGTCCTGGGAAACGCGATTCAGCTAGAGCAGGTGTTGATCAACCTGCTGACTAATGCCAGGGACGCGGTCAGTCTTTCAGCGCTGCGCACGATCTCGATTGAATGCGTCGCCGGCGATCCATATGTCGAGCTGGTAATCAGCGACACCGGAGCTGGGATTCCTGAAGGTCTGGAGAAGCGCATATTCGATCCATTCTTCACCACAAAAGAGGTAGGAAAGGGCACGGGGCTTGGACTCTCGATAACCTATGGCATCATCAAGGAGCATCACGGGACCATAACCGTCGCCAAGACACCACCCGGCGCCGGTGCGGCCTTTGTGATTCAACTTCCGATGTCTGATTATCCGCCGGCATCTAACATATGAGTGTTCCTCACGTACTCATAGTCGACGATGATCTCGCTCTGCTCAGCGCGCTGCCTGAGGCGCTGCAGCTTCGGATGGAGCACGTGTTAGTCGACACGTGCGACACCGCGCGCGAAGCGCTCAATCGAATCGCCTCAACCGACTACGACGCCATCGTCAGCGATATCAAGATGCCGGGCATGGACGGGCTGGCGCTGCTGGCGGAAATCAGGGCGGTCCGGCCCAAGACGCCGACGCTCTTGATCACCGGCCACGGCGAACACGATCTCGCGCTGCAAGCGCTGCGCGGCGGCGCTTACGACTTCATACAAAAACCCATCGATCGCGACTATTTCGTTGCTGCGCTGACTCGAGCCATCCAGGTTCGTCAACTAAGCCGAAAGTTGGAGGCCCAACAGGAGGCGCTCGAACGTCACGCGGCGGAACTCGAGTGCACCGTGGAGGCGAGAACTCATGAGTTGCGAGAAGCGAATCGGATAAAGGACGAGTTTCTCGCTACCGTTTCACACGAGCTGCGGACACCTTTGAATTCGATCCTGGGTTGGGCTCAGTTGATGCGAACCGGGACGCTCGACGACAACGTATCCGGGCGCGCGCTGCAAACGATTGAACGCAACACACGGATGCTTGCTCAAATCATCGACGATCTGCTCGATGTTTCTCGAATCATTAGCGGCAAACTTAGACTGGACGTCAAGCCGATCGATCTTGGCCCGGTGGTCGAGGCGGCGCTCGAAGCCGTGCGGCCCGCGGCCGCCGCGAAGCACATCCATCTCGATTTATCGCTCGACTCCACGGTTGGCGCTGTCTCAGGCGATCCGGGGCGGCTCCAACAGGTGGTCTGGAACCTGTTGTCGAATGCGATGAAGTTTACCCCCGATGGCGGAAGCGTCGATGTGCGGCTAGAGGGCGTCGGATCGAATGCGTGCATCACTATTCAGGACACCGGCGAGGGCATCCCGGAATCCTTCCTGCCGTTCGTATTCGATCGCTTCAGACAGGCTGACAGCACCTTCACTCGCATGCACGGAGGACTGGGGATCGGTCTGGCGATCGTGCGGCACCTGGTCGAGATGCACGGAGGCCTGGTCACAGCCGATAGTCCCGGCAAGGATCAGGGCGCAACCTTCACGGTGTCGCTGCCTTTGTTGAACTGGCGCTCGAACCGCGTCCCTCAACGCAGGGAGACGGGAAGCCTGAAACGACAACCGCAACACGAGTCGACTGAGCTAGATGGAATTCGCGTGATGATCGTCGAGGACGAACGCGACGCGCGCGAGGTGTTGGTAGCAATGCTCGAGCATCGCGGCGCCGTGGTGCTTGCGGCTTCGTCGGCAGCCGAAGCTGTTAACGTCTTAGCCCACGCCACGAACGGTTCATTGCCTGACGTTTTGGTGAGCGACATCGGAATGCCCGGCGAAGACGGATTTGACTTGATCACCCGCGTTCGCGCAATGAAACCCGAGCAGGGAGGCGGCATTCCAGCCATAGCATTAACCGCGTACGCGCGAGCCGAAGATCGCGCTCGCGTGCTCGCTGCCGGCTTTCAACGCCATGTAGCCAAACCAGTTGAGCCATCACTGCTCGCGACAACGGTCGCAAATCTCGCTCGCCAGTCTGCAAAAGCCTAAGTAATTCTTCCAACGTCCGATTGAAGTCCTGATGTACGCCGCTTTTTCCAAAGGCCTCCGCCTCATAAGCCCCGCTCCCTCTGGCCTGTTGTATTCAAGAAACCGCTAACCGACTCGCTTACCGAAGGCTGAAACTAAATGTGAATTAAGTCGCCGTGCGAATGCGTCTATGAATATGGGTGGTTCAGGTTCCCGCAACCGAAGGCAACAAAAGTAACGAACTTTATGGCGCTCAGGTGGCCTCGACCACAAGTAAGTTGAGTCTCAATTGGGGCTGATTTCCACTTGAGTTGGGCGCGCGCTTTAGCGACTTATCGGCCGCCGCGGAGCCCGCTGAGTCCAACTCCTGAGAGTTTCAACCATAACGACTCTTCTTGCTCGAAGCCAGGAGTCTCGCCGAAGAAAAGGTAATCATCATGGCTGCTTCAATCGAGGAAAGTTCTCCGTTGCCGCGAACGCTTGCACTGAAAAACAAAGCTTTGACGATAAAGCTGGTCAGCGCGAGACGCGCCGTTCTCGCTGTGACGGCTACGTTGGCGTTGATGGTGCTGGCTCCAACGCGAATCGCGCAGCAGGATTGCTCGACTGCGCTGAATCCGGAGTGTCCGGCGCTCGGCAACAAGATCGACATAGCATTCATCATCGACCGCTCCGGAAGCATGGCCCTCAATCAGGTTGGACAAACCTACAACATTGAGGTCGAGGGGGTTGTTCGTGCGTTGCGCGATCCGAGTGTGATCCCGCGCGACAAATCCACAGCCGTTTCGGTGTGGACCCTTGCGGGGTCGCCGGTCATGGTCGTGCCACTCCAGGAGATTGATTCGGCGGCGGACGCAGAGGCAATCGCCACGATCGTCGAAGGCCTAAAATGCACGGCGGCTGATTGCAACCCGACGGGCCTCTGTCCGTTTTTCGGTTCCAACCCCGCAAGCAACTATGCGCCTGCGATTTCGAATGTCTACAAGCATCTGAGTGAGAATCATAGAACTGGCGCGCGGCAGGCACTTCTGCTCTCATCCGACGGCCAGCCCACGGATATGCCCTTTCCGGTGTTTGAGGCCAACAATGCGAGGGCCATTGCCGCGAATCTCGGCATCCAGCTTGAACTGGATATCATTTTGATGACCCTCGATCCGAATGCAAAAGAAGATACGAATGTGCCGGAGTCAGAAGAGGAGAAGAGGTTCAAAGCGTTTCATGCAGCCAAGGAAATAGCGGATCAGATAGTGTTTCCGCGCCCCACGGATGACCTGCCCGGCAAAACGATCGTAATCACGAGAGGCGATTGTAACAACTCGTGCGCAAGCCTCAGTGACGGTGCTGTGCGCGCTGACTGCGATCGCCAGATCAGAGAGTTTGCGGAGAACACCCGCGATGTCATTAGGAGTTCCGTGCCGGCAATACCCCCGCTGATCGTGAAAACGGAATTTGATCCACTTCCCAATACACCGGTGACCGGCGGCATATTCTCTCTCAGGCAGGCGATCGAATTTGCAAACTGCAACGGCGGCGCGGCGGCCATCACCTTTGCGAAGGAGGTCAATACCATAAGCCCGCGAGTGCCGCTGCCTGCGCTGACGGCGCCAGAGATAACCATTGACGGGCTAGCTGGCCGCACCGCCCTCACTCCGGTCACCATCGATGGATCAAAGACCGATACGACGAGCGGCGAACACCATAGCGCCGGAATCCTGATCCGTTCGACCCGCGACGAAGTGCGCGGAATGAGAATCATCAACTTCGATCGAAGCGGAGTCGAAATCGGGACGGGTTGCCCCACGGATAACGTCGGATCCAGCTTGATCAAGTTGAACACCTTTGAGAACAACAAAGAGGCAGGCGTTTCCGTTATCGACCCTCAACCGGGCGAGCTGGCTGCCGTCTTCCATAACGTTGGCAACACAATCTCAATGAACGATATCTCGGGGAGCGCAACGCCGATAGATCTCGCGCTGGATGGCCCGACGCCGAATGATCCCGGCGACCTGGACGAGGGCCCGAACACACTGCTCAACTTTCCTGACACACTTGCCGTGTCTGAAGTCCTGGAAGCGACAGTTAACGCAAGCGGCGTCACCTTAACCGGGCAGGTCAGCGGTTCAGCGGCCGCCGGCGCAATAGTCGAGATATTCAAAATAACGAGCTTCAAACAGGTGTCGGGTACCCGGGTTATCGACGGCGTGAGCTTTTTGGTCCAAACGAAAACCGATAGCAATGGTATGTTCAGCGTCTCGGGGCTTGGCGACTCTCCAACATGCGCCTATACCGCGACGGTGACCGACTCACAGGGGAATACGTCGGAACTCAGATTCCCGTGCAGCGGGTTGGCGCGAGGGCAGATCCTGAACAACGAGCTCGTGCTCCGTCCCGATGCGCTGCCGGGTGGGAACAAGCTGATCGGCGAATTCACGGTCGAGAACATCGGATGCGAAAGTCTGGTTCTGAACTCCTTTTCAGTCACGCGCACTGGAGTGGATAGAGGGAGACTAAGCGACGGCGATGATAGGGCTCATTTCTCGATGGACGAGCTGAGCGTCAAACCGTTTCAAGGAACGGTCACTGTTGACCCGGGACAAACCCGCATCCTACATGTGTCGTTCGATCCGACAATCCCGCGTTTCCGCACCGGCTCGCAAGTTACCGCTGCGGACACCCTGCCAAACCTGCTTACGGCAACGCTGACCCTCCACGGTAACGGCTGTGTGCCCATGATCCCGATCGATCTCACTGCCAAAGTCCAGGAGAAGATATTCCTGATCAATCCTCAAGATACACAAGCTGCCCCGCGGGTCATTCTGCAAAGATCGGGCGATGTATTCACGGTAACCTACTTCATCTTCGACTCAAATAAGAAGGACATCCAGACCGTTGACTATGAGTTCTTCAAGTCGAACCACAAGAAAGCACGTGTCAAAGTAACCGACAACGATCTCACGAAGGCGATCGATCTCGCGAACCCGGTAAATGGAAAGAGTCTCAGGGTGATTCAGACTTTCTCGGGCGCAGACGCGCATCCGAACGTCGCCAGCGTGGTTGTAACGGTGATGGGCCGCAATTCGTCGGACACCTCAACTGGAATGATAGAGCTCTCCGGTAACGCCGCTAGCGTCCAGTCGTTTGGGTCTTCGCAGACAGCGGTGGTGATATTGCCAACGCAAAAACTTGTGCCTGTGCGCAACGACAGATTACAGCGCATGAGAGAACGCGGGAGACCTAAGATGCCGTTGCGCGCCGCGACAAGGCAGGAGGAACAAAGATGAATAGGCATCGACACTCTGCAACCGGCTCCTGGTTGGTTCTTATTTTGATTTGTGCTCTGGTTCCCAAACCGGCTCTTGCTGATAACTGGAGCAATGAGAAACCGATTCGGCTCTTCGCGACCGATACGTTCGGCCCCATAGGCACGACCTATTCGCCCAGTCCGTTTTCAGTAGACGGACGATCCGTTTTAGGGGAGCACGCGATCTGGGGTGGAGAGTTGATCCAGGCGCCGGCTGGCGCGAACGTCAGCGTGCGCCTGGACTCGGTGGGCCGGGTTGTGCTCAAGAGCGCGACTCTTGCGAGGGTTGTCACGAAGCTGACAAACGTGGATGGCGGTACACGCCATCTTCTGATTGCCTCTTTGATCAGCGGGGACATGGCCGTGACGCTTGATAAGGACGCTGGGGCTTACATCGAGAGTTGTGGGACGGCCTTCACAGCGACGGTCGGCGCGGATTTCGTCATCCACGCTCGAGAAGGGAGCCCGACGTTTGACGCAGCTAGTGGGCGAGTCCACGTTGAGGCGCAACCGCCGGTGCTCACGTTCACAGGCCGCAGCGTTCAACTGGTGAAGGGCCTTCCTCAGCCGATCGCCGGAAGCGATGCGATGGATACGCGTACGACGTCCAAGAAGCGGGTTTTTATTCAATTTAGGAAATCAGCTCGCACGACGAGCAGTCTGACGAAAGCATTCAGCCCACAGCTCGTGATGTTTCGCAGCCAGGCAACTCAAATTGAAACCCCTGCTGCCTTTCGAAGAGTACACCTCGAGGTCGATGCCGCGGTCGGCACAATCTTTCCAACAGACGCCGTGACCGACATCAATGGCGTGGTGTCGGCTGAATTGACCGCCGGATCAAACGAAGGCACCGGATTGATGAGGGCAAAGGTTCTCCGTGATCCCGGCGACCCGACTAATACGGATTATCCGGAGTACACCCGGAGAGTCACTGTTAGAAAACTACCCTTCTGGCGTACGCGCAATCAGCTTCTGCTTGGCGCTGCGGCAGCGGCAGTAGTCGTGGTGGTCTCTCCGCGGAACAACGGTTCGTTAAAACAACAACCTCCGCCACAGGTCCAGTAATGGCGAGCAATGTAGAGTAGACGCGGGCTCACAAGAATCAGATTACAACGAGGTTAAGAATGAAACGTTTGATTGAGTTTCCTCTTCAAGACGGGGGCGCCATCATGGTTGAAGTTGATAGCGCCCAACCTGCGGGCGTCAGGGTACGCGGAGGCAGTCCGACCGAGATTGCCGAGAAGGCCCGGCAGAGCTTTGAGACGTCGCTGGAGAGGATCAAACCTGCGGCTGCGGCGATCATTGCCAAACTCCGTGAGCTGAGTGACCAGCCTGAGCAAGTGAGTGTGGAATTCGGGATCAAGCTAAGCGCCGAAGCAGGCGTTGTGCTTGCCTCAACCGGTGTCGAAGCGAACTTCAAAGTCACACTGCAATGGAAGCGAGCAATGCAAGCTCAGGCTTCGAGCGGTTGACTCCTCGACTGGAGGGACTATCGGGTCAATCGGAACACGGAGGCGTAAATACAAAGAAGTGCCGCATATCTAGCGGAGAACGCGCACGACTCAAATGAAATACAAGGATTTCGCTTTGACGATCCAACGCGAAGGAGATGGCTATCGGGCGAAAGTGCGCTCGCCGGGAGGCGAGGACAGCGTCGTATTCCAGAATCCGTTCACTGATGACGAGCTCGAACAATTCCTGGATCTACTTGGTCACCCGGGACAAAACGTGCAGGAGACTGAAGACGCCGCCAGAGACTTTGGTAGTCGTCTTTTCCAGGCAGTGTTTGCCGGAGGCGTAAACACGCGATTGCACGTAAGCCTCAGCGAGGTAGCGGAGCAATTTGGACTGCGGATCCAGTTGAACTTGTCAGAAGTCCCCGAACTCGCTGCTTTGCCCTGGGAGTACCTCTACGATCCTGACTTCGGACAAGTCTCACGTTTATCAAAAACTCCCGTCGTTCGCTATATCGATCTGAAGAGGCCCAACAAAGCACTGGGCATCAAGTTGCCTTTGCGGATTCTGGTGATGATCTCGAGCCCCGGCGACTACGCGCCGCTAGATGTGAGCAAAGAGTGGGGGAAGCTGAACAGGTCGTTGAAGGAATTGATCGATCGCCGGATGGTAGAGCTGGTGCTGTTAAAAGAGGCCACCATACCTGCTCTACTGGACCAGTTTCGTAATCCTCCCTTTCACGTGTTTCACTTCATAGGCCACGGAGGATATGACTCAGCAACTGGAGATGGCTATTTAGTGTTCGAAGAACCAGTAGAAGACGATGAGGGTATCGGGGAAACAGATGACAGAAGGTCTCGTGGTCATCGCGTAAACGGCGAACGCGTGGCGAACCTCTTACAAAACCACGGGTCGTTGCGTCTGGCGGTCATCAACGCGTGTGAGGGCGCGCGGGCTTCTGTGGCCAATCCTTTCGGGGGAGTAGCACAGAGCCTTGTGCGAGCAAGCATTCCCGCGGTAGTCGCTATGCAGTTTCCCATAACCGACGAAGCGGCGATTGCTTTCGCGGCAGAGTTCTACAAAGCGATCGCCGATTATTATCCAGTAGACGCCGCCCTGGTAGATGCTCGTAACAGAATGAACGATGCAGAGTGGGGAACTCCTGCCTTGTATATGCGCTCACCGGACGGCTGCATATTCGAAGCTCCACCGGGTAATGGCCCGATTTCACCGCCCCCGCCTGGCCCGTGGCCTCCAATCCAAATACACTGCGATGACATAGCCTCTGCCATTAAAGAAGGAAGTCTAGTTCCATTCCTGGGGCCCGGTGCCAACCTCTGTGGCCACGAAGAACTAAAAGACTGGGAGCGAGTTCCGTATGCCCCGAGCGACCGCGAGCTGGCGGCGTACCTGTCCAGGAGCACCGGAAACATCCGCGAGCTTGTGCAGGTATCGCAGGATATCGATCTCGAAAGCGCGACCAGCCTATCGCGCGACCTGCATCAGGTGCTGACCAGAGACTTCAAAGCAACTCGTTTGCACAGCTTCCTGGCTACCATCCCGCGCATCCTGCGCGAAACCGTCGAGTCGCCGAGCTACCCTCTCATAGTGACCAGTAATTACGACGATGTGCTGGAGCGAGAGTTCAAACAGCAGAGGGTAGAGTACGATCTAGTCAGCTACATCGCCCGTGGAAAGGACCGGGGCAGGTTCTCTCTTACACCGCATGGCGGAAAGCCGGTAACACTCACCAAGCCAAATAGCTATCTCCTCACATTCGACGAGCGAACGGTGATCTTGAAAATACACGGCGCAGTGAATCGTCATGATGCTAAGGAAGACGGCTTTGTAATCACCGAGGACCACTATATCGATTATTTAGTCAAGAAGAATTTCTTTAACCTCGTGCCGCCAAAGGTCGTAGAAAAGCTCTGCAACGGGAATTTGTTGTTTCTAGGTTACAGGCTGCGCGGCTGGAATCTGCGCATAATAATGCGAAGAATCTGGGGCGAGCAGACATTTCAGTCGGCCTCCTGGGCCATCGAGGATGGCCCCGCCGAGGACGAACAGTACTGGAAAAAACGGAACGTTAAAGTCCTCGGGCTGGGCTTGCAAGACTTTGTTGAGGAAATGGAAAAGCGACTTAAAGTTAAAGGTGTCTGATGAGCGCGAAGACGCTTCCTGCCGCACCCTACGCTGGACTGAGACCCTATTCTGAAGACGACGCGCCTTTCTTCTTCGGGCGGGAGAGGGTGGGACAAATCCTCGTCGACAACCTGAGAGCTAAACGCCTCACGCTTGTCTACGGCGCGAGTGGCGTTGGCAAGAGCTCCGTTCTGCGCGCAGGCGTGCAGTACCAACTGCATCGACTTGCCCAGGAGAATGTCGAGCTAAAAGGCACGCCTCAATTCGCGGTTGCCGTCTTCCAGGAATGGCGGGAGTCGAAAGATGACCCGATCGGCGGACTGCGCGCTTGTGTTCGAAACGCTGTAAGACGAGCTTTGGGAGATCCTGCCGTCGAAATAGCTTCGCCGTCAACTTCCCTGGCCGAGAGCTTTCAAGGTTTAGCCCGGCGCGTGGGCGGAGACCTGCTGATCATTCTCGATCAGTTTGAGGACTATTTCCTTGTTGCGGGGCAGGCTAATGGTGAAGGAACTTTCTCTTATGAACTCCAGCGACTCGTGAATCGCCCGGACCTCAGAGTTAATTTCCTGCTCTCCATACGAGAGGATGCTTATTCAAAGCTCGAGTGCTTCAAGGAGGACATATCGAGTATTTTCGATAACTCGATCGAGATTGAGCACCTCGACGTTGAGGCAGCTCGCAGTGCCATCACAGGACCAATAAAGCAATACAATCGTTTTTACGCCGCCGGAGATCAGCAGATCGACATCGAACCTGAACTGGTCGAGGAAGTGTTGAGCCAGGTCAGAACCGGGTATTTATCGATGGCAGACGCCACGCATAGTGACATTACGGAAAAGACTGTCGCGTCCGGATCAAAGGCCACTATCGAGACTCCCTTCCTGCAATTGGTTATGACTGCGCTGTGGAAGGCAGAGATGAGGCAGGGCTCAAGGATACTGAGAGGGCAAACACTCGACGATTTGCACGGCGCGGAAAAAATCGTAAAGACACATCTGGAGCAAACGCTGTCCAAGCTGTCGGAAAGCGAGAAAACTTTGGCGGCTGGCGCCTTCAGTTACCTCGTTACTCCGTCGGGCGAGAAGAGACCCTATACTGCATTTGATATTGCCTCGGCTTTGGATTTGGATGCGGGGCAACTGACCTCGCTCCTCGAGAAGCTAGCGAGGGGGAACAATCGCGTCGTGCGATCGTTCGCTTCGCCGGACCGCAAGGGAGAATCGGCGTACGAGATCTTCCACGATGTGCTCGCGCGACCGGTCTTGGACTGGTGGCGACAGTACAGAGCGGACCAGCGAATCAAAGAGGAGAAGCGCAAGGCAAACGAAAAGCTTGCGGAGACAAAACGACGGGCAGAAGAGGAAAAGAAGCTTGCGGCGGCGACCGCTCGGGCCGAGGAGCAGGCCAAGGTCGCCCGGATTCTCCGTTGGAAGAACAGAGCGCTCGCGATGGCTACTGCCGCTGCGGTGATACTTTTTGTTATTGCTGCCTGGCAGTACTGGAGAGCCGAACAAGCGAGGCACCAGGCAGTCGTAGCCGGTAATGTCCACAGTGACGTCCTGGCGAAGCTTTATCAAGTGTTGCTCGATCCGAATGACCCAACTACAGCGGGCGATTACATGAAGGCGGCCCTGGACACCCTCAACCAAAAGATTAATGAGTCAGACCCAAAAGCAAGGGGGCTGACTCTCAACGACATTGCAGGTATCTATCCCACATTCGCAAACCAGAACTTGGAGCAGACAATAAAGACGCTCAACCAGCAGCGGGAAGACTATCAGAGAGATCGCGTTCCTATCGGAGATGGGATAACCCTCAACAACATCGCCGGTATTTACCGCGAAGTGGGCACCTCGTTCAGCCGAAAACAGGAACACGACAATGCTCAGCTTTACTATGAGCAGGCGGAAAAGGGATACGAAGACGCGCGAGCAATATTGGAGGCTGCCCTCGATAAGGACCACCCCGATGTAGCTACAAGTCTTCATGACCTGGCATACGTCAAGTTCCTGATGGGCAAGTACGCCGACGCCGAACCGCTCTTCGACCGCGCCTTGAGGATACTGAAGGGTGCTTTAGGCTCAGACAGTACCTATGTCGCCGATGCCGAAGTGAGCCTGGCGAATTGTTACAACGTGCAAGGAAAGTACAGCGAGGCCCAGGAGAAGTACCAGGACGTGCTGAGAATTCGGCAAAAGGAGTTGCGCTCGGACCACCCCAAGCTTGCGTCAAGCTTGTATGATCTTGGGTCCCTCTATTTTGCGCAGGGCAATTACGCTAAGGCCGAGCCGCTATTCAATGATGCGCTGAAGATCTGGAATGAGGCGCCGGCGCCACAGCGTTCGAACGCCGCCCCGAGCTTCTACGGACTGGCAGCGATCTACCGGGAGTATCATCGATACAAAGAAGCCGAAGAGTATCTGGAAAAAGGCGAAATGGCTCAGGGCGAGTTCTTGAAAACGGATGCCTACTTGTCTGTTCAGAACTATGACAATAATGCTCTGCTATATGATGCTCAGAACGATCCGCAGACCGAGGCAGTGTTCTTGGAATCGTATCGCGTCAAGGTGAATGCCTTTGGCGAGAAACACCCGGATACAGCTTACAGCGCCGTAAGGCTGGCGTCTTTCTATCAAAAGCGAGGCAACCGCGAAAAGGCTGAGGAATACTTCAACCGGGCACGCGACATTCTCGAGGCTTTGCCATCGTCTCCCGATTTTGCGCGAACTCTTTGCGGCCTTGCACGAATCTACGCGGATCAAGGTAAGTCCACCGACGCCGAGTCCCTTTTCAAGAAGGCGCTGGCTATTCAGGAGAAGTCGATACCGCACCATCCGGATATCGCTGATACCTTGGACTCATACGCTGACCTGCTAAGCAAAACGGGTCGCTCTCCCGCTGCTGATCAGATGAGAAACCGCGCGGAGAAGATACGACTAAGCCACAGCGAAGCGAATCCCGGCAACTGAGTGCGGCTTCGCAGGTTCCGACTTGCTTGATCAACCTTGCCTGAGGTGATTGACGGCGAGTCGCTCGTTACATACCGCCTTCCCGGAACCTTGTATTGCACTACGAATCGCCGGGGCTAAATCGATTCTAATAAGAGCGTTGATAATTTTCAGATCCCACCTGTTAGCGGAACTCACTTCTCTCGCCGGTTAAGATGTGGCCGGCGATTCGCCAGGTTCCATCGCTATTGAAATGTGACGCAGCCCCAAAAGACTTACGTTCCAAACAGGGACCACGTCAAATCAGGAAGTCCGCACGAATTCGTTCGACCCGAGTCAGCGTGCCAGCGATCGCTCGGACGGCGCGGCTGCGCCGTGAAGACAGCGCCCGCGGCTTGGTGGCAGGCCGCTCGCTCCGCTTAGCCACGCCACTGTCCGCCATCGCCTTAACTTTTGTCAAACCCGCGCCGCACGAGTTAGAATTGAACTTCAAAGATGGACCTTTCCGTTACTCTTTGAAAGTCTTTCATATCCTTTGAGGAGCTATGGATGATCGAGAGCCTACTGAATCGCAAGATTGAAAAACGCCCGACAAAAGTTCAACTAGAAGGCCGCGTCCTCTTTCTTGCCGAAGACCCCGCGCTCGTTAAAGCGCAACTCGCTGGCGACAATCTGGACACAAAAGATATCCCGGCGCTTCGCAATGACATTTCCACGGATGAGATAACTCCGGCATACATCTGCTATCACTTTGACCAGACTCTGGGTGAGTTCGTCTATCTCGGTTTGAAGTGCGGCGACGAATTCCCAATCAAGCGAGGCGACGTCAAGAAGGGCGCGTTCGTCGTTTCAGTCTCAGGTAAGCGTCGAGGTAAGGGATCGAGCCGCGAACAGTCTCCCTATGCCGAGCTCGCGGCGGGAATCCGGCTCGTCATCGCCGAAAACATTGAACGAATTTACAAACAGAATTGCCAGAACCTCGGGCTGCTGACTTCAACGAACTTCGATTTGATCGATCGGGTTGCGCGCGGAGACGAAATTCCGCTGGAAGAATTCACGCGAGGCGAAGACGAGATAACTCGGCAAATAATCGAATACGGCGGGCTGTTCCCTTTCAACATTGCGCGGCTCCAGGGCAAGACTGCTATTCCACCCGTAGCCACCGGCAAACGGCCGATGACCCTGGCGGAAAAAATATTCGCGCGTCATTTCGTCACTGACCTCTCGAAGGATCAGGTCGGACTGCCGGCCGTACAACCTGGCGATACCGGATTCGTTCGAACCGATATCCGATTCAGCCACGAATACGTCACTCCGATGGCCGCGATCTTCTACGAACAACTCGTGGGTGACGAGCCAATCAATGATCCTTCGTCGGTCTACTTCTTTCAGGATCACCTGACTTTTCTTGATGACGTAATGCCGCCGGAACGAAAGGCGATGGGCTTGCTGGATCTTGCGCACGAGCTTGTGCGCAAGCAGGAAGACTTCGCGCGCAAACAAGGGATTCGGCTTCACGGCAAGCAACGCGATCGCAAAGGCTCTGAAGCGATTTGCCACAGCTTGATCCTGCAGGACTACGCGCTGCCCGGCCAGATCATCATCGGCTCCGATTCGCACACGCCTCACGCGGGCGCTGTTGGAGCCGTCGCGTTCGGCGTCGGAACGACCGACATATTCAATTCATGGATCACAAAAGACGTGCGCGTATGCGTGCCCGAACAAGTTCGTGTTCGAGTGAACGGCCGCAAGCCCGAGAACGTCACCGCCAAAGATTTCATGCTTGCGATACTACGTACCGACTTCGTGCGAAACGGCGATGCGATCGGCAAGATCGTCGAGTACACAGGTGAAGCCGTCGCCGATCTGAACATCGATGAGCGCGCGACGATGACTAACATGGCCGCCGAAGTCGGAGCGTTCACGGGCATCGTCGCCGCCGACCAGAAGACCGTCGAGTTCCTGGTTGCGCGCGGTCTTCCTCGCGTCGAGGCCGAGCGCTTATGTGAAGGAATGACCAGCGAACCCGATGCCGAATACGCGTTGACCATCGACATCGACGCTGATGAATTGAGACCGATGATCGCCTCGCCGGGCGATCCGGGCAACGGAAAATTCGTTGATGAATTAACCGCTCCAGTGAAAATCGATATCGCGTACGGAGGCTCGTGTACCGCGGGAAAGAAAGAAGACCTCGACATGTACGTTCGAGTGTTTCGAGAAGCGCTCGCGAGAGGTCAACGCGTCCATTCAGATGTTCAGTGCTTTATTCAATTCGGCTCGGTTGAGGTTCGCGAGTACTGCGAACAGCGTGGTTACATCGACGTGTTGCGCGACGTTGGCGCAAACATCATCGAGCCCAGTTGCGGCGCCTGCATAAACGCGGGGCCCGGCGTCAGCTCTTCGAAGGAGCAGATTGTGATCAGCGCCCAAAATCGAAACTTCCCCGGCCGCAGCGGGCCCGGGCAAATGTATCTTGCGTCGCCGTACACGGTCGCGGCTTCAGCAATCGCGGGCCACATAGTCGAATATCAACCGGCGTCGGCGGCAACAGTGAACTGATTGCGGAATTCGGATTGCGGATTGCGGATTCTCGAGTGCAACGATGCTCTTCAATCCGCAATCCGAATTCCGCAATCCGCAATTGGAGGGTGGATGGCCAGTCAACCGAAGATCGAAAAACATCCCGGACTCGATCGCGAGACGATGCTCGAGATCTTTCGCTTGATGTACCTCTCGCGGCGCGTCGATGACAAAGAACTTCAACTCAAGGCTCAGAACAAGATCTTCTTTCAAATCTCAGGTGCCGGCCACGAAGCGATTCTCGTCGCCGCCGCGCTTGCGATGAAGCCGGGTACGGATTGGTTCTATCCTTATTATCGGGACCGCGCGTTGTGTTTGGCGCTTGG
>Ga0070696_100001625_pt1 | contig 14751 bp, 10 predicted proteins | sample KBSK1253metaG_FD_65474 | JGI IMG/M metagenome (GOLD analysis project Ga0070696, IMG submission 65474) | Corn, switchgrass and miscanthus rhizosphere microbial communities from Kellogg Biological Station, Michigan, USA - KBS K1-25-3 metaG | ecosystem: Host-associated > Plants > Roots >... | reverse complement strand
GGCCGAGCTTCATGAAGTTCGGCCGTGCGCCGACGACAGACAGGACGGAGAGGCTCAAAAGATCTTCGTCAACGTGTAGATGGTGATGGGGATGCCGAGCAGCGCCCCCCCGAACCGCAGCGCATCGCCGGCGGTCGTCCCGCCGCGTTTCGGCACGATGACCTGGTCGCCGGCGACGAGGCCTGCCCCGTCGAGCGTGCGGCCCTCGGCGATCGCCTGTTGCAGCGCCTTACCCTCCCAAATCGGCTTGCCGTCGCGCTCGATGCGCAGCTTCGGCAGGTTGGCCTCCTGCATCGTCCCGCCGGCCGCCATGAGAGCGTCGGACAGCAGGGCATCGGCGGGGACGCCGTAGTAGCCCGGGTGGGTGACGGCGCCCTGAATCGAGAGCCGCACGAACGCGCGCGTCTGGACGTCGGGATCGCGCAGGTTTTGCGCGAGCCGGCGCGTGAGGTACTCTTGCAGCTCGGACCGCAGCACCCCCTCGAGCGACACGTTGCCGATGATCGGCAGCGTCAGCTGCCCGCCCAGGCCCACGGTGAACGTATCGGACAACTCCTTCTCGCCGGCCACGGTGAGCAGGATGCGATCGCCGACGCGGAAGTCGCCCCGGGCGAGCCGCGCCCGAATGGCGGCAGCTTCCCGAGCGTCCGCATGCGCGGCGCGAGCCTCCAGCGCCGGACGCGTCGCGCCGAGTCCCAACCCATTCGCGGAATCCCCACTCTGTCCCAACGCGGGACGGGGAGCGGCGAGCAGAGCGATGAGCGCCACGGCGGCCAGGTGAGCGATGTTCAAGCGAGTGATGGTCATACGACAGGCCTCATCTCTTGTGTAGGCAGCGGCGCAGCGCGCCGCCATCGAAACACGCGTGACATGATCCGCCACAGCGTGCCTCGGACGAATGGCATAGGGTCGTCCCAGGCGACGACGCGCATCGCCTCGCACCGCAGCGCCCAGGGCAGCCAGCGCAGGAACGAGATACCGGCCGCGCGCGCGGCGGCGACGTCATCCCACGGCTTGCACCAGTGTACGCCGGCTCGGGCCTGACGGGTCGCGGCACGCGGCTGGCCGACCAGGTCGGCGTAGACGAGCGCCGGCACGTTCACGCCCGCGCGGGCGCCCAAATGGTGCCACAGCGTAAAGCGCGGATTGACCTCGAGCAGGTACAGCCGGCCGTCGGGCGCGCGTTTGAAATCGAACTTCGCGACGCCGCGCAGGTCCAGCCGACGCACCAGATCGCGGCCCAGCGCCATCACGTCCGGTGCATCGGTCGTGACGAGCGCCGTGCTGTCGCCATGAGATGTCGGCCACGTACGGATCTTCCGCCCCGTGAACTCCCCAACCGTATTGCCGGGCTCGTCGACGTACACGTGGTAGCTCTCGATGGACGTTTCCGGACCCGCAATCAGCTGTTGCAGCAACACGGGGATCCCCGCCTCGGCGAGGCGAGGCCAGAGGGACGCCAACGTCACCGGCGAATCGATCTGCAGCGCCTTGGCCCCTCCGGCAATCGGGGTCCAGCGATCGCCCCGCCGCACGAGCGGCTTCAAGACGACGGGAAAGGGCAGGTCGAGAGGCACCGGGTCGGCGCACGGGTCCAGCACGCGCGCTGCGGGCACGGGGAGATCGAGTCGCTGCGCGAGGGCTTGAAAGCGGCCTTTATCGACGAGGTCCTCGACCAACTCCGCAGCCGGCACGACGAAGCGGTAGTGGCGGCGCAGCCGCTCCCGATTGCGGGAGACGACGAGCAACTCCCGGTCCTCTTCGTAGAACAGCACCGGGGGCGTCGCTTGCGCGGCGCCAAAGCGTTCGAGCGACTCCAGCAGCGCCTCGGGTCGGTCCCAGGCGTCGGCCCAGTCGAGCACGACGCGGGCGAAACGCGAATAGCGGGCCGGGTCACCCGGCTGCGCGGCCACGGCGCAGGGAATGCCTGCCAGGCCCAGCGCGCGGAGCAAGTCCGCATCGCCGAGCACGCACGCGAGTGCGGTCACGAATTGCTCGACGCCAGCGGCAGCAGGGTCCCGGCCTTGCCGTCGGGATCTTCCTTCTGTACCTGGTATCCCGCGACCGAATACGAGTAGTAGCTGTAGGCCGCGCCCGGGCGCACGTCGTTCAGCACCGTTCCGAGAACGCGAATCGGCAGACCCCGCAACAGATCGACCTTGGCCTCGGCGATGACGCGGTCCGTGACTCCCGTGCGCAGCACCAGGAGCACGCTGCCGGTCGCCATTCCCAGCGCGCACGGATCCACGCCCGCGGCGAGGGGCGCGCTGTCGACCAGGATGACATCAAAGTGCGGACGCAGGTTCGTGAGCAGGCGAGGCACGGCCTCGCTGCAGAGCAGCTCCGGACCACGATGGAGCCGCGTGCCCCCGCCGATGAAGGACAGCAGCGGATATGGCGTCTGCTGCACCACCTGGTCGAGCGCCACCTGATTCGAGAGCACGTCCGTGAGCCCGGGGCGGCGAGCGGCCCGCAACGGGCGGTGCAACGCACCGCAGCGGACGTCGCCGTCGATCAGCATCGTCCGGTAACCCACTTGCGCGAACGCCTGGGCCAGATTGGATGTGACGAAAGACTTGCCGTCGCCTCGCCCGGGACTCGTCACGGTGATCAACACCGGACCCGCGGCCCCGTACGCGTGTTGGACGTTCAAGCGGATGCCGCGCAACGCTTCGACGGCCCGCTCATGGTCGTCGTTGTCGGGCGACCGCGGCTTGCCGTTGGCCCGCTGCACATGCGGCACGGCGCCGAGGATCGCGATCCCCATGGCGCGCGTGACCTGGTTCGGGTCGCGGATCGTCTTGTCGGCGCGATCGAGCAGCGTGGCGCCCGCCACGCCCGCCCCGAGGCTCGCGACGAAGGCGAGGGCGACGATCATCGGCCCGGGGTTGATGTCGGGCCGACTGGGCCGCAGGGCGTGCTCGAGAATGCGGACGTCGGGCAACGTGCTGACCTCGGCGAGGCGCACTTCGTTGTAGCGCTGCTCCAGATTCGTGAACAGCTCCGCCGCGTTCGCCTGATCGCGCGCCAGCCCAACCTCTGCCAGGGCTTCGGGGGGCGCGCCCCGCAGGGCGCCGGCAATCGAGTCGGTGCGTCCCTGCAGCTCGTGTTCGCGCGCGGCGAGGCCGGCGACGACGGAGGCGCCCAGCTGCGGGATCACGTACCGGGCGAGGGTGTCGACCTGCTGCGCCAGCCGGCGCACCGGTGGATGCGTGTCGGCATAGCGGAACCGCAGCACGCGGAGCTCTTGCTGGCGATCCGCCAGCTCCTTCACCGCCGCGGCCAGCTCCGAGGACCGCTGCACCGCCCCGATCATCGAGAGCCGGTCCACCGACACACCGCTATCCGCCGCCTGTGCCAGCACGCCCTGGATCGCCTCACGATCGTGGGCCAGCGAACCCAGGGCCACTTGCAGATCCACGTAACTCGCAAAGGTGGGGTCGGCCGTGGTGCGGCGACCGTCGGCGCCTTGCGCCGGGCCCTCCGACGGGCGAATCGCGTTGCGCACGCGGAACTGCGTCAACGCGACTTCCGCCGCGTGCAGGCTGGCCTTGGCGCGGTCGCGCTGTTCGCGCAGGATCGACGACAGCTCAGTCAACCGCTGGCGCTTCAGGTCCGCCGCCACCGCCACGAGCCGGTCCGCGACCGCGTTCACGGTCGTCGTGATGAGCGCCGGGTCGCGCCCGCGCCGTTCGAGGCGCACAAAGTAGCCGTCGGCGGTCGCCCGAGTCCGCAGGCCTTCCGAGAGATGGACCACCGCGTCGCTCAGCGCGGTCACCGTGAACCGCAACACCAACCCGGGACGCAGCGTGCCCGCGGGCGGCACCCACGCGAACCCCAGCATCCCGCCGACGGAATCCCCCACGGCGCCCTGCTGCAGCACCACGTCCGCGTCCAGGTCCCGCAGGGTGAAATGCTGCCCCTCGGCATCCACGTCGAGCCGGTAGGTGCCGGGCCGAACCTCGGCCGGGACCGACAATGTCGACAGCACCGCCGTGTCCACCGGGGATTTCACACTGAGATAGAGCCGTGCCTGACGGACCACATCGTCCAATACGGCGTGCGACCGGATCAGATCGAGCCAGCCTCCCGGCGTTCCGATCAACTGCGCACTCTGAATCGGCCCCTGCTCCGCCCGAGCCCGATCGGCCTCGCGGTCCGCGGTCTGGATCCAGATCGTGGCCCGCGCCTGATACGTAGGCTTCAGGAACTGCGCCCCGCCGAGCCCCACCAGAGTGCCGGCGAGCGTGACGCCGACCAGCACCAGCTTGTAGCGGCGGACTGCCGCCAAGACTCGACTCCATTCGCTGGCCGGCAGCGGCGGTACGCCTGGGAGCCCTCCGGGAACGAACGGCCCGACGGCGTGCGCGGTGTTTGGAGAAGAGTCGTTTGTCATGGGCCCCCAGCACTTGCAAACCTGGTACCGCGGGCGCGCCGGGCCAGCGGTGTCGCAACGCGCGCCGCCACGCGCAGATACGTACCGCCACGTCCCCGCCTGGACCCCGCCGGTCGGAGGATGTTGTCACACATCAGTCACAACTGTGCGCGCTTCCGCCTTGTGGCTGCAGAGGTTTGCGACCCTGCCCCCTGCGTCGACCGAGCGTCGCAGCCCTCACGCACATTTGTAACGCGGACGTGGCAGCGAGATCTCGCCGGCGGCGGACCTGATGTGCTAAGTGCTTGTGCCATAAGCGCCCAGCGATTTGCCCCGTGCGCGCACACGACCTGCGTTACTCCCCCGAACAAACCATATGACCGCTACCTCCGCACCACCCCGACGCGACGCCTTCTTGCCCTTTTCCCCACCGACGATCGGTGAGGAGGAGATTCAGGAAGTCGTCGACACGCTGCGCTCGACCTGGATCTCCACCGGGCCGAAGACGAAGCGTTTCGAGAGCGAGTTCGCCTCCTTCCTGGGGGCGCCGGGCGCGCTGGCGCTCAACTCCTGCACGGCGGCCCTTCACACAGCGCTCAAAACGCTGGGGGTCGGGCCAGGGGATGAGGTGATCACGACGCCGATGACGTTTGCGGCGTCCGTCAACGTGATCGAGCACGTGGGCGCGCGCCCTGTGCTGGTGGACGTGGAGCCGGACACGCTCAACATCGACCCGCGTGCAGTCGAGGCGGCCATCAGCCCGCGGACTCGCGTGCTCCTGCCGGTGCACTTCGCCGGCCACCCGGCCGATCTCGACCCACTGCGGGACCTGGCTCGCGCGCACGGCTGCACCGTGATCGAGGACGCGGCGCACTCCCTGCCCGCGTCGTACAAAGGACGACTCATCGGCAGCGAGGGCAACCCCGTCGCGTTCAGCTTCTACGCGACGAAGAATCTCACCACCGGCGAAGGCGGCATGCTCGCGGGCGATCCGGAGTTCCTCGCCCAGGCGCGCGTGATCAGCCTCCATGGCATGAGTCGCGACGCGTGGAAGCGCTACGACGCCGGCGGCTCATGGTTCTACGAGGTGCTGCTCCCCGGTTTCAAATACAACATGACGGACATCCAGGCGGCCCTGGGGCTGTGGCAACTGCGCAAACTCGAGGGGTTCCAACGGCGTCGCCGCGAGGTCGTGAGCCAATACGAGCACGCCTTCGCCGGCGAGCCGGCGCTCGAGCTCCCGGTGACGCGCCCGGAGGTGGATCACGCCTGGCATCTTTACGTGCTGCGCCTGCGCGAAGACGCGTTGACGATCGGGCGGGACCGCTTCATTCAAGAGCTGACCGAGCGGAACATCGGTACGTCGGTCCATTTCATCCCGATTCACATCCACCCGTACTATCGGGACAAGTACGGGTTTACGCCGGACAGCTTCCCCGTCGCGCACGCCAACTACCGGCGCATGCTGAGCCTGCCGCTCAACCCGGGGCTGACCGACCGCGACGTGGGCGACGTGATCGACGCGGTACGCGACATCGTGCGGAGCCACCGGGCGTGATCGCGAAGCGCGCCCTCGACGTACTCCTGACAAGTGTGGCGCTCGTGGTGGCCGCGCCGCTGCTTGCGGCGGCCGCTATCGGGATCCGTCTCGCGAGCCGCGGCCCCATTCTGTACCGGGCGCAGCGCGTCGGTCAGCACCAGCGGCCGTTCACGATGTACAAACTGCGCACGATGCGCGTGGGACAGGCGTACACGAGCGTCGTCACCGCGAAGGACGACCCGAGGATCTTCCCGTTCGGTGCGCTGCTGCGACGCACGAAGCTCGACGAGCTGCCGCAGCTGTTCAACGTCTTGCGCGGTGACATGGCGATCGTCGGTCCGCGTCCCGAGGACCCGCAGATGGTCGAGCAATTCTACACGCCCCTCCAGCATGAGACGTTCCGCGTGCTGCCCGGCCTCACGAGTCCGGGGAGCATCTACGCGTACACCCACGGGGAGGCGCAGCTCGACGTGAGTGACCCACACGGCTCCTACGCCGAGCGGTTGCTGCCTCTCAAACTGGCGCTGGACCTCGTCTACGTGCGCCGGGCGTCGTTCGGATACGATCTCGCGCTCATCTGGCGCACCGCGTGGATGCTCGGCACGGCCCTCCTCGGCCGCCGGGCGTTCCCCCTGCCCCGTGAACTGGCGGACGCCCGGCGCATCATGGCCGAGGACGGCGCCGCCCGGATGACGGCCTGATGTTCCAGGTGCGGACTCAAGACGAGGTCACCATGGCGGTGCCGACGCTGCTCGAGCGACTCGGGCAGGCGCTCGAGGCCGCCGGTGTGGTCTATTGCCAATGGAAGGGACACTGGAAGCGGACGCGTTGGGAAACGGGCGCGGGGGACGTTGATCTCCTGGTCGATCCCGCCTCGGCGGACCGCTTGGACATCGAGTTGGGCCGCCAGGGCTTCAAACGGGCCGTCGCGCCGCCGGAAGCGTTGATCCCCGGCACGGGGAACTGGATCGGGTACGATGACCGGAGTCACACCCTCGCTCACATCCACGTGCATCGCCGGCTGATCATCAACAAGTATTGGACCACCGTCTACCGGCTCGCGATGGAGCGCGCCGTGCTCGACACGGCCGTCCCGCGCCGGCCCTTCCCGGTGCCGGCGCCCGAGCTCGAGTTCATCATGTTCGTGCTGCGCACCGTGCAGCGCTACAGTCCCCGCGACCTCCTCGCCCTGCGGCATCCGCGTTGGCTGGCGAACGTGCAGCCGGAATTCGCCTACCTGCGCAGCCAGGTGGATCGCCAGCTGGTCGTCACACGGCTCGCGGAGCTCCTGCCGACGGTGGACGTGGCGTTCTTCGACGCGTGCACGCGGTCGCTCGAGCTGAAGGCCTCCCGCTGGGGACGCCTGTGGTTGCGCCGCGGTCTCCAGCAGCGGCTCGCGCCCCATGCCTCGCACCCTCCGCTCGGCCTGCTCGTGCAACGCATCGGGCGGAGTCTGCGGCTGCTCCCGCGCGCTCGGGGCATGCATCCGGTGCGCGGCGGCCGAGTGCTGGCGCTGCTGGGCGGCGATGGCGCCGGCAAGTCGACGTGCACGCGCGAGCTGTCGCGTTGGCTCGGGGGACACTTCGGCGTGATGACCGCCCACCTCGGCCGCCCGCCGCGCTCGTTCACGACCCTGTTTGTCGGTGGTCTGTTGAAAGTGCGTCACGTGTTCGGCGGCGACGACGCCACCATCTTCGACCTGCTGCGCCACTGGTGCACGGCGCGCGATCGCTATCGGCTGTTCATGAAGGCCCGCCGCTTTGCCGATGCGGGGGGCGTCGCGTTGTGCGAACGGTACCCGGTGGCGCAAAACCGTTTGCTCGTCGGCCCCGAGATCCCGCGCCTGCTCGAACGCAAAGGGCGCAAGCCCGGGACGCTGGCGGGCCGGTTGCTGCGCGCCGAGGGGTGGTACTACCGGCACATTACGCGGCCCGACGTGATCATGGTGCTGATGTTGGAACCGGAGGTCGCGGTGCAACGCAAGACCGATGAGCCGGCGGACTACGTCCGGACGCGGTCTCGCATCATCTGGGAAACAGACTGGAGCGGCACCGGCGCCCAACTGGTGGACGCCGGGCGGACGCTGCCGGAAGTCCTGGCCGACCTGAAGACTCGCGTCTGGTCGGAGCTGTAGTGGCACGTTCACGGTTCATCGTCGAGGTGGCGGGTCCCGCCGGCTCGGGGAAGTCCACAGTGTCGCACTTGCTCACGCAGCGCGCGCAAGTCGTGGCCACGAGCATCTGGGGCTTGCCGCGCCCGCGCTACGCCGCGAGCGCGGTGCGCGTCCTGCCAGACATCGGCGCCCTCATCGCAGCGGCTCGCTGGCTCCCCTGGGAAGAGACGGAACAGCTCATCCGCCTCGACGCCCTCGATGTGACGCTGGATCGGCTTCCGGACCCGGAAGGCGAACGGCGCGTCGTGCTCCTGGACGAAGGTCCGGTGTTTGCGTTTGCGTGGTTCCGCGTGCTGGGGCACCCGTGCTTCCGCGACGGCCGCCGGGACGCGTGGTGGCGCCGAGTGCTGACGCATTGGGCGGAGCGCCTCGACGCGATCGTGGTGCTCGACGGCGCCGACCCGGTGCTCGTCAACCGGCTCCGCTCCCGCGCCAAGGAGCATCCCCTCAAGGAAAGCTCCGACCAGGAGCTTTACCAGTTTGCGGCGGCGTATCGGGAAGCGTTTGCGTGGGTGATCGCCGGCATGACCGCGGGGGGACACGCCCCGAGGGTGATCTCCCTCGAGAGCAACGGCGCGCCTCCGGCGCAGCTCGCGGACCGGGTGCTCGCCGTCTGCCAGGACACCGTCCATGCCGGTTGACGCGGTAGCGCTCCCCACGCCCGCGCCAACGCCCGCGGTGCCCGTCCCCGCCACGCTGACGAAACGCGCGTCGCTCAACGCGGTGCAGTCGCTGCTCGACTACGCCGCCCGGCTCGGCGTGGGACTCCTCGTGACGCCCCTGCTCGTGAGCCGCCTCGGTCGCGAGCTGTTCGGCGTGTGGGAAATGCTCAACCGCCTGATCGGCTACATGTCCGCGGCGGACGGGCGCCCCACCGAGGCGCTCCGCCTCGTCATCGCCACGAAGCAGGCCGCCACCGATCACGCGGAGCATCGGCGCGCCATCGGTGCCGCCCTGGTCGTGTGGCTGCTCTTCTCACCGCTCCTCGCCGGGCTCGGCAGCGTGCTGGTGTGGCTCTCGCCGATCGTCACGAAAGTGCCGCCCGCGCTCTTCACGACTGTCCGGCTCGCGAGCGCGGCTCTGCTGGTCAGCCTGCTCTTGGGCGGCCTCTCTTCGGTGCCCGAGTCCGTGCTGCGCGGCATGAACCTCGGCTACAAGCGAATGGGATTCCAGGCGGGGCTCAACGTGATCGGCGGCCTGTTCACCGCCGGTGCCGTCTACACTGGGCTGGGACTCGTTGGCGTTGCCGGCGCACAGGTGGCGCTGATCGCCATCACCGGCGTCTGCTTTTGGATTCTCGTGAAGCACTACGTGACGTCGTTCGGCGTCGCGCGGCCCTCGAAGCACGACGTGCGGGCCCTCCTGGGGATGAGCGCCTGGATCGCCGTCGGCGAAATCGTCGCGAAGCTGGCGCTCGCCAGCGACGTCATCATCCTCGGCATGGTCGTGTCGCCGGCGCTGGTGACGACGTACGTCCTCACCGGCTACGCCGGGCGGATCGCCCTCGGGCTTCACGTCTTCACGACCGGTGCCGCGATGCCCGGCCTGGGGGGCGTGATCGGACGCGGGGAGTACGAGTGGGCGGCGCGCCTGCGCCACGAGATCATGAACCTGACGTGGCTCTTCGTCACCGCGGTCGGGGCCACGATCCTCCTGTGGAACCGGTCCTTCCTGACGCTCTGGGTCGGCCCGGAGAACTACGCCGGGTTCTGGACCAATCTGCTCATCGTGCTCGCCACCGCGCAGACCGCGTTGGTGCGCACCGACGCCTACGTCCTGGACGCGACGCTGCAGCCGCGGCTGCGCGTCTGGGTCGCCGCCATCGCCGGGGTCGCCATCGTCGGCGTGTCCCTCGCCCTCACGCCCTCGCTCGGCATCATCGGCGTGTGCCTCGGCGTGCTAGTGGGCCGCTTGGTACAGACGATCGCGTATCCGCTGCTCGTGGACCGGTGCCTGCACCGCCCCGCCCACCTGCCGGTCCGGTCGATCCTCCGTCCCTTGACCGTCATGCTGGTGATGTTCGGGGCCACCGCCGTCCTGGGCGACCGCCAGCTGGTCCAACACTGGCTGGGATGGGCCGGCGGCGTGGTCCTCAGTCTCGCGCTCATGATCGTCGTGGCGTTCGCCGCCGGGCTGCCCGCCGAGGCGCGCGGAACGCTGCTCGGCCGCCTGCGCGCGATGGTGGTGACACCCCGTGGCTAGCCCGCTCGCCTACCAGCTCGAGGGGGTGGCCCCTGCGCGGACCGCACCCGCGCGGACGGTGGCCACGACGCAGGTCAATCGCATCGTGTTGGCCGCGTTCTATCTCATGGTGTTCTCGTTCAACTTCGAGATGCCGGACCGCGGCGGGTGGGAGATCCCCGCCATGACCGCCGCGCTGTTCATCGCGTCGACGGCGCTTGCGCTGCGCACCTGTTACGCGCGCGTGCCCGGCGCGCTGCTCTGGTTCGGCGGGTTTCTCTGGGTCTACCTGGTGTCGAGCGTCGTGCACGGGTGGGTCGACTTCGGCGACGTGCGTCACTACTTCATCGTGCTCGTCGAGGCCGTCCTCGTGTGCTGGGCCGGCGTCAATCTCTTCAGCCGCGAAGGGGTCGGCACGACGGCGCTGTGGTGCTTCGTGTACTCCGCGCTGGCCCGGTCGGTGCTGCCGATGATCGGCGTGGGCCGCACCTCCTACGCGGTGTGGACCGGGGGCGAGCGCATGACCGCGTTCGGACAGAACGCGAACTTCAGCTCGATCCTCTTGTCGGCCGGATTGGTGACTCTGCTCGGCCTCACGTACGGGCGGCGTGGCACGTCGCGCACGATGAAACTGCTGGCCTGGCCGATCGGTCTGCTCATCGGTGCCGCGATTATCGAGACGGGGTCTCGCGGAGGGCTGCTCGCGCTCGGTGGCGGCCTCGTGGCACTGGTGTTCACGGCGGGTGGCAATCTCAAGGTGCGGCTGCGGAATGGCTTCGTCACGGCGCTCGTCCTCGGGATCGTCACGTACTCGGCGTTCACTGCGACGGTCATGAAGAACCGCCTCGAGGCGACCGCGGAGACGGGAACGTTGGCGGGTCGCGAGCAGTTGTGGCCGTCGCTCGTCGAGATGGCCCTGGAGAAACCGTGGATGGGGTGGGGACCGGTCAACAACCAATACGAGGTCGCCGCCCGCACCACCGACATGGCCAAAGAGCATCGCGACGCGCACAACTTGTGGCTCGAGCTGATGACGGCGGAGGGACTGGCGGGCACCGCGCCGTTTATGGTCGGGCTCGGGCTGTGCGTGTTCGCGGCCTGGCGGGGGCGTACGAGCCCGTACGGCATCGTGCCCTTCGCGTTGGTCGCCCTGTTCCTCGTCGCGAACATCAGCACCAACCTGGCGGCGTACAAGCCATTCTGGTGGGTCCTGGCCGTCGCGCTGGCGAGCGGATCGCTCGCCGAACCAAAGGAAGGGAGGCGTCCATGTGCGGTCTAGCCGGACGCTTCCACCCCGAGGTACTGCCGCCCGCGCCTGACTGGTGCACCCGAGCCGACGCCCTGCTCGCGCATCGCGGTCCCGATGGGCACGGCGCCTATCAGGACGCACAGTGCGAACTGGTCCACCGCCGCCTCGCCCTCATCGACCTGTCGGCCACCGGGCATCAGCCCATGCCGAACGAAGATGCGAGCGTGTATGTGGTCTTCAACGGCGAGATCTACAACCACCGCGAGTTGCGGGAGGAGCTGGAGGCGCACGGCCACGCCTTCCGCGGCACCTCGGACACGGAAGTCCTCGTGCATCTCTATGAGGACCTGGGCGACCGCATGGTGGAGCGGCTGCGCGGCATCTTCGCGTTCGCCGTGTATGACCGCGCGCGGCGACGCCTGTTCCTCGCCCGCGATCGGTTCGGGGTGAAGCCCCTGTTCTACGCCCAGCACGAGGGCCAGTGGGTGTTCGGGAGCGAGATCAAGGCGATCACCGCGCTCCCCGGTTTCCAGCCGCAGCTCGATCGCCAGGCCTGTTACGATTTCCTCGGTCTCGGGTACGTGCCGGAGCCGGCCACGGGCTTCGCGAACGTCGCCGCACTCGCGCCGGGGACGATCATGGTCATCGACCCCCAGGGCGCGCGTCGCTCGACGTTCCATACGGTGGAGGCACGACCGGACGCGCGGTGGACGATCGGCGGCTGCGTCGAGGAGGTCTCCACCGCCCTGCTCGCTGCGGTTGCCTCCCAGTCGGTCGCGGACGTGCCGGTCGCGGCGTTGCTGAGCGGCGGCATCGACTCGTCGCTCGTCGTCGCCGCGCGGCAACGCGCGACTGGAGGCGAGACGACCACGTTCAACGTGCGGTTCCCCGACCGCAGTCACGACGAGACGCCCCGCGCGCTCGCGGTGGCCGCGCACTACGGGACGCGCCACATCACCGTCGACATCCCCGAGGGCGCGTTGCGCGTCGACGCCATCCTCGACCTGCTGCGGCACTTCGACCAGCCGTTCGCCGACACGAGCCTGATCCCGACCTACTGGATCGCCCGCGCGGTCCGCGAGCAGGGCATCATCTGCACCTTGTCGGGCGACGGCGGCGACGAAGGCTTCGGCGGCTACCCCCTGTTCTGGCGTGCCAACTCGTTGATGCGGCTGGCGCAGCTGCCCGCGTGGACCACCCGCGCCGCGGCGGCCGTGGGCGATCGCTTCACGCCGTGGACGCAGAACTGGGGCCGGCAGGTGTCCAAGGCGGCCGCACTCGCCGAGGCCGGCCGCAACGACCCCGCCGTCCTGATGGCGGGCCTGTCCAACTACCTCTCGGAGTCGCAGAAGCAGGAGCTCGTCCCGGCCACGGCGCGCGAGGGGTTGGAGCCGGCGTACCGCCTCTACGAGGACCAGCACCCGAACGGCGTCTCCGATCTCGAGCAGCTGTCCCGGCGCCTGACCGAAAGTCAGTTCGCGGTGAGCTTGCCGTCGCAAATGCTGCGCAAGGTGGACATGATGAGCATGCGCGCCGGGATCGAGGTGCGCGTCCCGCTGTTGGATGAGCACCTCGTCGAGCTGGGGCTCTCCCTGCCGCATGCGCTCAAGACCGACGGCCGCAAGGGCAAGCAAGTGTTGCGCGCCCTGGCGGCGCGCTGGCTGCCGGCCCACGTCGCCCAGTCCGGCAAGCGCGGGTTCAGCATTCCCCTCGACGTGATGGCCCCACCCGAGCTGCACACTGCGCTCGAGGATCTGCTCCTCGGTCCCGACGCGCGGACCGGGGGCTGTGTGGATCCCGCGATCGTGCGCGCCTGGCTGCACGCGTTCCGCCAGGCGGGCGGGGGCGACCACGTCGGCACGCTCAGCCGCGAAGGGTTGTACCGACGGCTCGTGTCGCTGCTCGCCCTGGAGCTCTGGCTGCGGGATTACCGGCTCACATGGTGAACGTGAACGGGCGTCCTCGCGTGTCGATCGTGATGCCATGCCGGAACGAGGTGGCGTACATCGGTGCGTGCCTCGACTCCGTCTTGGCGATGGACTACCCGCTGGACCGGGTGGAAGTGCTCGTGGCCGATGGCCGCAGCGACGACGGCACGCGTGAGATCGTCGAGCGCCTTGCCGCGCGTAATCCGCTCGTCCGGTTGCTCGACAACCCGGCGCGGATCACGCCGGCCGCGCTCAACATGGCGATTCGCGTCGCGACGGGCGACGTGATCATCCGCATGGACGCGCACGGCGTGTATCCGCGAGACTACGTCTCCCGCCTCGTGACCGCCTTGCAAGAGACCGGCGCGGACAACGTCGGCGGCGTCGTCGTGACGCTCCCCGCCGATGACACGCCGGTCGCGCGCGCCATCGCCCTGGCGTTCTCGCACCCGCTCGGCGTGGGCAATGCTTACTTCCGGATCGGCGTCGCGGGCCCTCGCTGGGTCGACACCGTGCCGTTCGGCTGCTTCCGGCGGGAGTTGTTCGACCGCGTCGGCATGTTCGACGAGGAGATGGTCCGTAACCAGGACGACGAGTTCAACCTCCGGCTCATCGGGCAGGGCGGCCGTATCCTGCTGCTGCCGGATGTCGTGGCGCGGTACTATGCGCGCCGGTCGTTCGGGGCCGTGGCGCGGATGTTCTATCAGTATGGGTATTTCAAGCCGCTGGTCGCCCGTAAGGCCGAGCGGATCATGACGCGGCAACTCGTGCCGCCCCTCTTCGTGTTGAGTGTGGTCGCGAGCGCCGTCCTCGGCATTTGGCTGCCGGTCGCGCGGATGGCCTTCGCCGGAATCGTGGGCGCGTACGCCGGCCTGTTGCTGACCGGAGCCGCCCTGACGATCCGCAAACACGGCGTGCGCTGCGCCGCGGCGCTCGCCGCGGTGTTCTCCATCATGCATGTCTGTTACGGCGTCGGGTACTTGCGCGGCATCGTCGAACATTGGTCCCCGTGGCGCCGCCGCAGTCGCCGGACCACCCCGCTGCCTCTCACCCGATGAGTATCCGGCGATGAGCGCGCACCCCACGATCGCCGGCTTCGGGTACCACGAGGTCACGGACGCACCGTCCGAGACCGGGTTCCAGCGCCCCGGCGCCCTGCCCTACACGCTCACCCCACGGGTGTTCGCCGACCATTTGACCCAGATGGCCGCGAGCGACGCGCGCCCGGCGCGTGTGACCGACATCGATTTCACGCGGCCCGGCCGGTTCCTGGTGCTCACGTTCGACGACGGCGGCAAGAGCGCC
>Ga0070696_100001624_pt1 | contig 14751 bp, 13 predicted proteins | sample KBSK1253metaG_FD_65474 | JGI IMG/M metagenome (GOLD analysis project Ga0070696, IMG submission 65474) | Corn, switchgrass and miscanthus rhizosphere microbial communities from Kellogg Biological Station, Michigan, USA - KBS K1-25-3 metaG | ecosystem: Host-associated > Plants > Roots >... | reverse complement strand
GTCATGGTAGGCAATGCAGAGCGGACGACGCCAGCGCGGTTCGTAGGCCGCGAAATCCGCCGTCGTGATGGGGTTGCCGCCCGCCGAGAGCACGTGCACGATCGTGTCGGCGATGTCACCGCGATAGAACACCGCGGCACCGCCAGCGGCGATCTCACGCAGCGTCGCCGCCAGCTCGGGCTGCAGCAGCAGATGTCCGACGGCAATGGGATGGCCGTCGGGAAGGAAGATACGGCTGGCGCCTGGCGACCGGCTGAGTTTCGCCGAATCGGCCGTGATGACGCGATGGAGCAGCGAGTGCACCGGGAACCCTTCACTCGCCAGTCGAATGGCGGGAGCCATGACAGTGGCGCGCGGGAGTTTGCCGTAGCGCGCCTGGGCGTCGAGCAGCCCGGCGACGGCGCCGGGAATTCCGGCCGCGCGCGGGATATCAGTTGGCCCGCGGTAGTGGGTGAGTGCCGTATCAGGGTCGCTCCCGGCGGCGGCGTAGAAGTCCACGTATTCCGCGCGCTGCTCCTTCTGCAGCCAGATGAGCATGCCGCCTCCGGCGCCGATACCGCTCATCATCGGCTCGGTAACGCCAACGGCAAATGCGGTCGCGACAGCGGCATCCACGGCATTGCCGCCGTGGCGCAGCATGTCGAGCCCGGCATCGCTGCCCCACGGTGTGGCGGAGGCGACCATGCCGTGGTCAGCGATCAGACGCCGGCCCAGGTCGGGCGCGAGCGTTGGCGCTGGTCGAGCGGCGGCGCAGGCGGTGAGGAGGGTAAAGGAAATGGCGAGGGCGACCATGAAGACGACGTGTCGCACGAAGCGACCTCCGGAGGTGGGGTGGAGCGGATAGCCGGACGGGAGGCAGTGAGAAGCAGTGAACAACCGGGAACCTTTCTCCGAAACCGGCTGTTTCTTAATCATTGGGATATTGTAATGTTTCGGTCCCTTGTTCATATTCATTACAACACGTTAAACTCGCGTTGCTGGCGGCGTAGCCAGCGGATCGCGACACTGCCGTTGCCATTTTGTTCAAGTCGTTTATTTTTTCGCAGCCCTCCCGGCATTGTCGTTCCCTCCGCATTCTCGCCAACCTCGCGCGCCGGGACTCCCCGGTATCCGTAACACCTGAGCAGTCACAGCACCTGATTCCACCCGAAACACCACCATCGTACGACTGGACCGGATCGACAGTTCGTGTCCCGGGCGTGCGCACCAGCATTGTAACATGCCGTGTGCATTGACTTGCCAGGGGCGGCTTCCCGCCGTCCCCCAGCGGCGGAACGCAGTCATTCGCCCTGACCCTGCCGTGGTATCCAACCCAGCCGTGCCCTTCACGCGACCTTGCTCGTCATCTGCACGAGTATCGCACAGCTCCCTTACCGGCTCGGCGTGATGAAGCGTACCGACCTGATTCCAGCTGCCCTGCTCCTTCCCGTTCTTGCTTTCGTGGCGGTGCAAGCCACGCAGAGAAGCCAGGCAGCGACGACGACAACCGTGCAGGCTGCATCGCTGGCCAATGATGACCACGCGGCAAGTCAGCGCACGGAGCATGTCTTCCATTCCACACCCGTCGTAGCGGAAACGCCCGCGCCGGCGAGCCTCGCGGCGGAAGCGCCGCGAAATCTCGCTGATGAGCGCGAACGCCTGGCGCTTGGCGCGAGTGGCACCTACATCGGCGAAATTCTCGCGGAGCGGGATTCGTCGCTTGCGCGATGGCAGGATCGCGTCACGGATCCCATCAAGGTGTGGGTAGCTGATGGCAGCGGCATTCCGGGGTGGAGTCCCACCTTCCCCGCGCAGGTTCGCGGCGCTTTCCAGGAATGGTCAGGGCTGGGAATTCCGGTGAAGTTCGAGTTTGTTGCCGACTCGGCCAGCGCGGAGGTGCACGTCGATTGGACGGATCACTTCGATACGCCGATCAGCGGCAAGACGCTGTGGGCGCGTGATCACGCCTGGTGGATCGTGACGGCGAACATCACGCTCGCGCTGCATCACAATCAGGGCGAACCGCTGGACGATGATGCGGTGAAGGCCATCGCACTGCATGAGGTGGGGCACCTGCTCGGCCTGGATCACACCGCGGACACCACGAACATCATGACGGCCCGCGTTCGCGTCCGTGATCTCTCCAATGCCGATCGTGCAACGATGAAGCTGTTGTACACGCTTCCGCCGGGGTCGGTGAAGTAGCTCCCGGCGAGGGGTGCCGGGGGCTACGGCCCCCAGCGCAGCACCACCGTTCTCGTCCGCTTCTTCCGCACCACGTCCAGCTTCAGCTCACCCGAATCGTTGCGCTCCATGGCGCGCGCGAGCGACATGGGCGACGTGATGCGCTGTCCGTCCGCGCCCACGATGACGTCACCACCCCGCAGGCCGGCGCGCTGCGCCGGAGTGCCGCGCACGACATCCAGGATGAGCAGGCCGTCCTTCACCCCGAAGTAGTCCTTGAGATCGCCGAGGATGCGCTGCACGCGCGCGCCAGCGATCGCGGCGGACTCTGGTCCATGCAGCTCCACCGCCACGCGTGACTGGTCCGGCATGCCCATGGTCGGCATGGGCGGTAGCGGTGCGACACTCACGGTCACGCCTGGCGCACGTGGCGCCTCCATGGCGCGCGGAGCAGCGCGCGGCGTGGCCTGGTAGCTGAAATTCCATACGGGCCAATCATCCTGGGGCCGCTTGCCGACAATGGCGGTGAAATCCTTCGTGCTGCGCCCGCGCTTCACGCGCACGGCGAGCTTCGCTCCCGGCTTGAGCAGCTTGCTGAACGGCAACGCGCCTTGCGTGACGTCACGCCCGCCCAGCGCAATGAGCTGGTCGCGCGCCTCGATACCCGCACGCTCGGCCGGGGAATCCGGCTCCACGGTTTCAATGGTCGGATAGTCCTCGAAGCGCATGATCTGACGCCCATTGTCCGACTCCACCGTGTACTGCCCGGACACGGTGATGCCCAGCCATCCGGATGTGTGCGCCGCCAGTTGCGCCTGCATGCTGCTCATCGCCCGCGCCATCTCGCGCGCCATGCGTGGCGACATCGCCGAGTCATACGCGCGGCGCGCGCGGTCCAATTCCTGATGCAACTGGTCCATCTGTCGCTGCAGATCCTGAAGGTGCCCGGCCATGCACGTATCGCATTGTGGCGGCGCGGTCGAGCTGTCCTGCGCGCGGGCTGTGACCGTGCTGCCCGGAAGCGCCGCGACGATTCCCAATGCGATTGTCAGGCACGACGTTCGAGAACCGGTACGCATGCGCTCAGTAGCTCGCCAGTTTCACGCCCGCAGGGAGCGAGCTGTTCAACTGCTGCAGCGTGACGGCGCGCGCCGAGCGCGCCGAAATGAGATACTGGTTGACGACAGGATCCGACGGCGCTTCGTTCACCGCCGCGAGCGCCGCATCGGACACGCGATCCAGCGCCGCGAGCCGCGCGCGATAGAGATCCACGCCGCTCCGGCCGCCAGCCACCGTGTCGTGCACCGCGATGAACGCGGCCGCGAGGCGGTAATCGCTCTCGGCGCGGCGCATGAGCGTAAGTGCGTCCTGAACGGTCGCCACGGTGCGTGTGCTGTCTGGTGACACGGCGGCAAGCCGTTCGCTTCCAGCAGTCGCCGCGACGGCCGACTGGCCCGTGGCGGTGAGCGGCATCGTGGCCGTCGCCCGTCCGATCGCGGCGCCGCCTGCGGCAATGACCAGTGCGGCGGCGGCCTGCATCCACGGCCGGAAGAAGAGACCCGCACGCGCGACTCGCGCGGGTTGCACGAGCTGCGCATCGCGCAGTTGCGCGGACAGTGTTTCCCAGTCTGTCAGCGGCTCCGCAAGCACGGCATGCCGTTCACGCGACGCCAGCGCCAGGAGCGCCCGATGCGCCCGAAGCTCCTGCGCGCAACCGTCACACGCCGCCAGGTGCAGTGCTTCATCAGCCGTCGGTTCGGCGTCGGCCAGCGCGGCCAGTCGTTCAGGATCGAGGTGCAGCATGACTCCGTTCCGTTACCGGTGTATGGACATCAACCAGGTGCGCGAGCAACCGGCGAAGCTTCGCGCGAGCCTTGAACAGTTGCGATTTCGATGCCCCGGCCGTGATTCCCAGCTCCCGGGCAATGTCCTCGTGCGTGTAGCCTTCCACATCGTGCAGCATGAACACCGTGCGCGCGCCCGTGGGCAGATGCTGCATCGCATCCTCGATGGATGCGGCCACGAACGCACGGTCCGGGTCGTCATCCACCACCGCCACATCGTCGTGCATCTCCGCTTCCACACGTTCCAATCGGCGAACCCGGCGGAGCGCATTGAGCGTCCGGTTGACGGCGATCCGGTGCGCCCACGTGCTGAACTGCGAGTCGCCGCGATACGATCGCAGCGCGCGGAAGATCTGTACCCACACGTCCTGCGCGATATCGGCGGCCAGATCCGGATCGCCGGCGAGACGTCGCACCACCGCGTCGATGTGCGGCGAGTACCGCGACCACAACTGTCGCAGCGCCCGCTCATCGCCATCGATGGCGCGTCGTATCAGCAGCCGATCCGTATCCATGCCGTCGCTCATTGAGTCACCAGTGTACCGCGAAAGGTTGCCCCATCCGGACTTCGGCGCGCTGCCGCGCTCATGCAGCAGGGCTGTGGCCCGGACACCACGAAAGTTGCGCCCATCGAGTCGTTTCGTCTTGCCAGCAGGGTATCCCATCTCATATACTGCTGGCCCGCCCGTCGAGAGCTCCCTCAGCGAAGCTCCCCGCCGCGTTTACCTGAAGGTCCTGTCGTTCGTCCCGTTGCTCCGGTTCTTGCGTTATCGTACGTGCCAGAGTACCAGTCTGTGTCTTCGGCGCAGCGATTGCCGCCGAAGGCGCTCAGCCGTCGCGAAGGAGCGCCGCCGTGCTCACTGTCATTCTCGCCGCATTGACCATCACCGTCGGTGACGGGCTGCCGGTCAAGGCCCCAGCCGACGTTGGCATGTCCGCCCAGCGCCTGCGCGTCATAGACCGGGTGGTCACGCGCGGCATTACCGCTGGCGGGTATCCGGGCGCCGCGGTCATCGTGGGACGTGACGGTGCCGCCGTGATGGAAAAGGGATTCGGCCATCTCGACTGGTCGCGTTCCAGTGCGCGCGTCTCTCCCACCCAGACAATCTACGATCTCGCATCGCTCACGAAGGTCATTGGCACCACGACGGCCATCATGGTGCTCTTCGATCAGGGGCGCATCAAGCTCGACGATCGTGTCGTGCAGTACCTGCCGGAGTTCACGGGCGGAGACAAGGACTCGGTCACGATTCGACAGCTGCTCGAGCACCGCTCCGGCCTGCCAGCTGATCGCGACCTCTGGCGGCTGGCGCAGACGCCGGAGGAAGCGCGGCAGATCGTGCTCACCACGCCGCTCGACGCGAAGCCCGGCGCGCGCTACGTCTATTCGGATCTTGGCGCCATCACGCTGGGCTTCATCGTGGAGAAGGTGAGCGGTGAAGGGCTCGACAAGTTCCTGCACGACTGGGTGTTCGAGCCGCTGGGCATGACCAGTACGTTCTTCCGGCCGGCCGATTCGCTCAAGGCGCGTATCGCACCCACCGAGATCACCTCCGCGCGCGGGTATCCGCTGCGCGGCGAGGTGAATGACGAGAATGCCTACGCCCTGGGCGGCGTGGCCGGCCATGCCGGCCTGTTCAGCACCGCGGCAGATCTCTCCGTGTTCGCCGAGATGATGCTGAACGGAGGCGAGTACAACGGCATCCGTATCGTCAGTGATTCCACGGTGAAGCTGTTCACCACGCGTGCCGCCGGCAGTCGCGCGCTGGGATGGGCCATGGCCGATGGGCAGTGGGGCTCGGGTCGCTTCCTGAGCGACGACGCGTACGGACACGTCGGCTACACGGGCACGTCGCTCTGGATCGATCCGGACCGGCACATGTTCGTGCTGATGCTCACCAATCGCGTGTATGCGCCGAAAGCGCGCCGTCCGGCCACCGTGATTGCCGATGTGCGCGCCGATCTGTCCGATGCGGCAGCGCTCGCGGTCACCGACAATCCCGACCAGATCATCGCGATGCCCGCATCGTTCCGCGCGGACCGCGCCGTGAACTGGAACCCACGCCGACGCGTGCACCATACGTCGCGCCGTTCGCGGCATGCGGTGAAGCACACGGTGCACAGGTCCACGTCAAAAAAGGCGAGTACGCACCGCACGAGCACGAGCAGCGCCAGGCACCCGAGCGCAGCGAAGAAGAAACCGTAGCAGCGCGCGGCATCGTGTCACTGTTGGCAACCCGGCGCCGGAAGTCGCCGGGTTTTCTGCATCCAGCCTTGCCTCCCGCGGGTGGTCAAGTGATGTTGCATCAGGACCCATCGGGAGCACCCATGATCGACCACGACACGACGCCCGGGGCAGAATCGCCGGAAGCGCCTGCAGCACCACCCGCCGCGCCCGCCGCGCCGCCCGTGACTGAAGCACAGGTCAAGGCTGCGCTGCGCCGGGTGAAGGATCCCGAGCTGAACCTCAACATCGTGGATCTGGGACTCGTGTACGCTATCGCGGTGGACGGTGCCAACGTGAGCGTGGACATGAGCCTGACATCCCCGGGATGCCCATCCGGCCCGGAGATCATGTACGGCGCGGAGGAGGAGCTGCGCGCCATGCCCGGCGTGGAGGATGTCGCGATCAACCTCGTGTGGACACCGCTGTGGAGCCCTGAGCGGATCGAACCCCGGATCAAGGCGTATCTGGGATTGTAAAGCACAGGTAAAGCACAGTAAAGCACAGGGGCAGCCCATGGGGCAGCCCATGGGGCAGCCCCTGTATGGCGGCGATGCAGCATAGGGGCAGCCCCATGGGCTGCCCCTATGCTTTACCTATGCTTTACCAGCCGCCAGCGGCCAGCAATGCATCCCCCAGTACATCCACCTGCCAGGCGCGCAGTTCCGGGATGGCCCGGAGCTCCTCGAGCGACGCGGGTTTGCGGCGCGCAATGGCTTCGAGGCGTTCGCGCGAGACAAGGAATCCGGGGTCGAGGTCGAGCTCGCGGGCTACTCGCTCGCGGACCTCGCGCAGGCGGTTGACGCGCTGCTCGAAATCCGGGTCGCGATCCCAGCGTGGTGCACGCGGGAAGCGCGGGAGCTTGTCATCCGGAACGGCGAGTCCCTGTTCAACGGCCGCGAGCAGAGCCTCACCCTGGCGATCCACCATGCCGCGCGGCATGCCCTTGACGGTCGCAAGCTCCTCCCGTGTGCGCGGTCCGCGGCGCGCCGTTTCCAGCAGTGCTTCATTTCCCGCCACACGAAAGGTGGCGCGATCCTTCTCACGTGCCACGTCGTCGCGCCAACTGACCAGCTCACGCAGTATCGCGAGCTGGCGGCGGGTGAGGTCGCGCGCACCCTTGATGCGCAGGAACGCATCGCTGCCGTCGCCGTTCTCCCAGTGCGTGCCCTCGATTCGCGCAAATTCTTCTTCCGCCCAGGACCACCGGCCCGCCTGTTCCAGGTCCCGCGCGAGCGCGTCCCGCAGCTCGAGCAGATGCATGGTGTCCTGCGCGGCGTAATCACGCATATCGGGCGGGAGGGGACGCATGGACCAGTCGGCGCGCTGATGCTTCTTGTCGAGCTTCAGACCGAGATAGCGCTGCAACAGGGCCGCGAGTCCGAACACCCGGATCCCGAGCAGTTGCGCCGCCACGCGCGTGTCGAACAGATGCGTGGGATGCCACCCGTAGTCCTGGTGCAGGAGCCGCAGATCATAGTCGGCATCATGAAACACGACTTCCGCGGCGCGATCGGCGAGCATCTGGCCCAGCTGGTCGAGCGGGCCAACGGTGAGCGGGTCGAACAGCGCGGTCACCGACGCGGTGCTGAGCTGGAGCAGATACACGCGATCCACGAACCGGTGGAAGCTGGCGCCTTCGGTATCCACGGCGAGCGCCGGGGCATCCCGGATCGAGGCCAGAAAGCGATCGGCGCCCGCAGGGGTGTCCAGGTAGACGGGCGTATGCGCTTGGGACCGGACGGGCACTACTCTCCCTCGCGAGGATGGCGGGTGACGAAAACTCTCACGCGACGCGCTCGTATTGAAGGGGCAGAGGCGCCATTTCCGGCGCCAGTATAGCTTCCACGGCAAAGGGATGAGCGCCCGCGCCGTTGAACGCGCGAACCTGCAGCCACGCGAACGAACCAATGAGCGAGCCTGTCGTCAGCATCCCCGAGCAGCCACCACGCGTCACGGGCGCGGACGGTGAGCTCGCGGCCGGTCCCGGTCCCGAGCACGGATCCGGGACGGTTCCGCCGCGCCCGCTTCCGGCGCACCCGCCGTCGCGGCGGGGCGGGAACGCCGCGTGGAGGAACCGCGACGTACTCCGGGTGGCGCTCATTCTCGCGGCCGTGTTCATCGTCCTGCGGGTCATCTGGTTTGCCAGCGACCTCCTCCTGCTTGGCTTTCTGGGCGTCCTGTTCGGCATTGCCATCTCGGCGGGTGCGGACTATCTGCAGCGCTTCCGCATTCCCCGGGCAGTCGGCGCGCCTGCCGTCGTGCTCGTGTTTCTCGGGCTGCTCTATGGGCTTGGCGCCGGCTCGGCGCCCACGATCGCGGCGCAGGCTGGCGAGCTCAAGGCCAAGCTGCCCGAAGCCATTCAGCGGGTTGATAGCTGGCTCATCCGTGGTCGTGGCGGCGAGCTGTTCCGTGCGCTTTCGGGGCAGACGCTCTCACGGTCGCCCACCAATGGCGCAGCGAACGAGGTACCAGAGACCAGGCCCGGGTCGCCGGCGGCCGTCGCCGCGGATACGCTGACGGAGACCTCTCCCACGACGACGCTGGCGGCGCAGGTCAGCCATCAGTTGCAGAGCGTGACGCACTACCTGTTCTCGTTTCTCACCTCGACGGTGACCGTCGTAGCGAGCCTCATCATCGTCATCTTCGTGGGCATCTACCTGGCGGTGGATCCGGACTCGTACAAGCGCGGCATCATGCTCATGGTGCCACGCGAGGGACGTCCGGTCGCGGATCGCGTGATGCGCGATACTGTCACGGTGCTGCGGAAGTGGCTCCTCACGCAGCTCATTGCCATGGTCGTGATCGGGGTGGTCACGACCGTCGTGCTGCTCCTGCTGGGTGTGAAGGCGCCGTTCGCGCTCGGCGCCATTGCGGGGCTGCTGGAATTCGTGCCAACGATCGGGCCGATCATGAGCGCGATTCCGGGCATCACAATGGGATTCCTGGACTCGCCACAGAAGGCGCTCTACGTGGCGATCGCCTATCTCACCATCCAGCAGCTCGAAGGCCACATTCTCATCCCGCTGCTCATGAAGGGCGAGATGGATCTGCCACCGGTGCTGACCATTTTCGCACAGGCACTCATGGCGCTGCTCTTCGGCTTCATCGGCCTCATGGTTGCCGTTCCGCTGCTCGCCGCGATCATCGTGCCCATCAAGTTGCTCTACGTTGACGATGATACGAAGCGAACGCCCGATGACGCGCAGCTCTCAGTCTTCGGATAGGGCCGCGGGAGGCGCGCCACCCGGGCAGGAGGCACCGCTCAGGACATCCCGATCGTGATTCCTCCGCATCCGGTGCGCGCGTTGGAGCTGCCACTCTTCCGCCGCTTTCCGGCGCTGCACCGCGTGGCGCACGTGTCACTGGGCACGTTTCCCTCACCGGTCATGCACGTTGATGGCCTCTCGCGCGCACAAGCGATCTGGATCAAGCGCGATGATCTGAACGCGGCGCCGTTCGGTGGCAACAAGGTTCGCTCCCTGGAATTTCTGCTCGCGCGTGTTCGCGCTGGCGAGACGGTTGTCACGCTGGGAGGCGAAGGATCCACGCATGTGCTCATGACGGCGCTGCTGGCGGGCGCGATGGGCGCACGCACCTCGGCGGTCTTGTGGCGGCACGAGATGAACGCGTCGGCCCGGGCAGTCCTGGCGCGCACGCGTCACGACTGCGCGATGCTCTCCACGCGATCCAACCCGGTGAGCGCGGCGGTCGCCGCGTGGTGGCAAGGACGCACCGCGGCATGTTCCATTCCGGTGGGCGGCACCACGCCGACCGGCATGCTCGGTCACGTCAACGCGGCGCTGGAGCTGGCGGCGCAGGTGGAATCCGGAGAACTCCCGGCGCCCCGATCGGTCGTAGTGCCGCTCGGCAGCGGCGGCACCACGGCAGGGCTCGCGCTCGGGTTCGCGATCGCCGGTCTGGACGCCACGGTTATCGGCGTGCGCGTAGCTCCCCGCATTGGTTCCAATCGCTGGCGCGTGATGCGGCTCGCACGATCGTGTGGCGACCTCATCACGCGACTCACGGAGGCATGCATCCCACGCGTGGATCCAGGGCGCGTACGCATTGTGCACGAGGCATCCGGTGGCGCGTACGGACGCGTGCTTCCCGCCGCGCATGATGCGGCTATCGCACTCGAGGAGCGGACCGGCATCCAGCTGGACGACACCTACAGCGCCAAGGCCTGGCTAGCGGCACTTCAAGCGGAATCTCCCGTCCTGTTCTGGCTGACCTTCGATGGGCGGATACTCCGCGGCTGAAGGGCCGGCGGCAGGCCGCGCTTGCGGTGGCCCGGGTCATGCGCTCACGTTAGCCGCACGACCGCCCATGCAATGAAGACGCACGCCAGCGACATCACCATAGGCTACGATGACGTGGGGACGGGTGCTCCCGTCGTCCTGATGCACGCCTTCCCCGCGAATCGCAGCCAGTGGAGTCCGCAGCTTCCGGCTCTGTCGAGCGTCTGCAGATGTCTCGCACCGGATTTCCGCGGATTCGGCGAGAGTGATGCGCGGGAACCGTACTCGGTGGATCGCTACGCCGATGACATCGCGCAACTGCTGGATACGCTCTCGCTGGAGCGAGCCGTGATTGGCGGCGTGTCACTGGGCGGCTACGTGACCTTTGCGTTCTGGCGGCGGCATCCCTCCCGCGTACGAGCGCTGATCCTTGCCGACACGAGGGCACGCGCGGATACGGAACGTGACATGGCGAAGCGCCGCGAGCTGATCGCACTGGCGCACGCGAGCGGCCCGGCGGCGATCGCCGACCGGATGATCGAGGGGCTCATTGGCAGGACAACGCGGCGGCGCCAGCCGGAGCTCGTCCGGTCGGTGCATCGCATGCTCGCCAGCGCGACGGTGGACGGCATTGTGGGAGCGCTGGACGCGATGATGCATCGCCCCGACGCAACGGGCGACCTGGCGACAATCGCGGTACCCACGCTGATCATTGTTGGCGACGAGGATGTGGCCACACCCATCCGGGACGCCGAAATCATGCATGCCGGCATCCCGCGGAGCCGCCTGGCCATCATTCCGGGAGCCGGCCACCTGAGCAACGTGGAGCGACCAGCGGCCTTCAATGCGCTGGTGAGCGAATTCCTTTCGACGCTGCCTGCACCATGACGACAGGGTGCGTGGCCCGCCGCGAAGACCGATGAGACCTCAGCTTGGCGGCATACAGGACTGGCCCGGCTGGATCATTACCCTGACGATCCTGCTGGACATCATTGCGTTGGTGTCCATCTGGCGCGGCAGCCGCCGCCATTCACCGCCGGTGAAAGTGATCTGGACCATTGTGACCATCCTGCTCCCGATACTGGGCGCGATCGGATGGTTGTTGCTGGGGCGGGAGCGAAGGCGAAGGCCGCGACGCGGATCTCCGCCTCCGGGTCCGCGCTAGCGCGTCGGCCGTGCGGGTGGATTCTCGCTCTTGAACACGTCCCGGTTGATCTGGATGTATTTCTGCTGATCAGCCGGCACATCCTCTTCCGGGAAGATGGCGGTCACCGGACATTCCGGTTCGCAGGCGCCGCAGTCAATGCACTCGTCCGGATGGATGTAGAGCTGTTCAGGACCCTCGTAGATACAGTCCACGGGGCAGACATCCACGCAGGCCTTGTCCTTTACGCCAATGCAGGCTTCCGTAATTACGTAGGGCATCGCTCGCCTCGAAGGTACATACCAGACGTCCAGGTCATGGCAGTAAGCTAACGCCAAACAGAACAAGAGGTGAGGGGCACGAGGCGGAGTTGGACCGCCGCATGCGGATACCGTTGTTCATGGATTTCGGGCGACGCCGGCTTCTGGTAGCGGACAGGATTTGCAGGACGGATCGGATGGACAGAATGGACCGAGTGGGCAGCTTGGACAGGATGAACAGGATGAACAGGATGAACAGGATTGTGGGGAGCCGAACGACCCACTCCCGGCGCGTTTTCTGAACGACCGCAACGGCTTTGGGAACGGCCGCGTGTGAATCCTGTTCATCCTGTCAATCCTGTCAATTCTGTCCAGCCGCGAGCATCGGCGTAGCAGGCTGCCCGAAGCCATGGACGAGTCGTCGGCTGGCCCTGAAACCTCTCCAGTCATTTCCGGTGTCAGCGGATGTCAGTGAAGATCGGCAACACGGAACGGGGTACTCATGGAACTGATCGTGAACGGCATGCGGCACGATGTGGCCGCGGCAGAGCATGCGACACTGCTGGAAGTCCTGCGCAACGGACTGCGGCTCACCGGCACAAAACTCGTGTGTGGCCGTGGCGAATGCGGCGCCTGTACGGTCCTGCTGGATGGTGAGCCGGCGTACTCGTGTCTGACGCTTGCGGCTGCGTGCGTGGGCCAGCGCATCACGACCATTGAAGGCGTCGGCACGTCCGAGGCATTGCATCCGCTGCAGCGGGCCTTCATGGCGCACGACGCACTGCAGTGCGGCTACTGCACACCCGGGCAGATCATGGCGGGCGTTGCGCTGCTGGAGCGCACGACATCCCCCGCCGAGTCGGATGTGATTCGCTGGATGAGCGGTAATCTGTGTCGCTGCGGCGCCTACCCGAAGATCGTACGGGCCGTGCTCGCCGCCGCCGAAGCCATGCGGGATGCACATGCCGGGTGAACCGACACGCTCTCCCTCGGCGCGCCGCTTCGTCGCCACGAGAGTGGAGGTGGAGGGGCGCGAGGAAACCAAGGTCGTCGAGCTGCCGCAGTTCGAGCCGGAGCCGTGGCAGGAGGGCGCGCGGCTGACCATTGTCGGACAGCGCGCGCTGCGAGCGGACGCGCTCGAGAAGGTGACCGGCGCCGCGCGCTACACCACCGATGTGCAGCGCCCGGGCATGCTGTACGCGGCCATTCTTCGCGCGACGATCCCGCATGGCAGCGCATGGCTTGACGTGGCCGCCGCGCGGATGGTACCCGGCGTGCGGGACATCGTGACAGGTGACGACATCCCTCCTGTGCTCGTGCAGGAGCGGCCGCTATTCGAGCGCACGGTACGCTACGCGGGTCAGCCCCTTGCCGCGGCATGCGCGGAGACGCCTGAAGCGGCGGAGCGCGCGGTCCGGGCCATTCGTGTGCGATATGAAGCGCAGTCGCACGCCGTGACCACCGAGGCGGCGCTCGCGCCCGGTGCGCCCCAGGTGATGCCCAATGGCAATCTCGCGGAGGGCGGCCCGCAGTCCCTGTCACGTGGCGATGTCGAGCGCGGTCTCGTCGCGGCCGACGTGGTCGTTCGCCGCGAATATCGTACGCCCGTCGCGCTGCACACGGCGCTCGAACCGCACGGCGCGGTGGCGGAGTGGGAAGGCGACCGTCTCACGGTATGGGAATCCACCCAGGGCATTTTCAACACGCGGAGCGACCTCGCCGCGGCGCTCGGGCTTCCACTCACGAAAGTGCGTGTGGTACAGGATTTCATGGGCGGCGGGTTTGGTGCCAAGAACGGAGCGAGCGCCAATGCATTCATCGCCGCGCTGCTCGCCAGGCGCGTCGGCCGCCCCGTGCGGTGCGTCAACGATCGGGCCGGCGAGCAGCGGGACGCCGGGAACCGGCCCGGAACCATTCAGCGTGTGACACTCGGTGCGACCCGTGACGGCTCGCTCACGGCGATCGCGCTCGACGCGGACATCACCATGGGCGCCGGCGGATGGCTCGGCGGTCCAGGCCGCATCTTCCACGAGCTCTACTCCTGCCCCAATGTGCGCACCACGGAGCGATTCGTGTACGTGAATGCGGGCGCAATGTCCTCCTTCCGCGCGCCCGGACATGTGGAAGGGGCGTTCGGGCTGGAGTGTGCGATGGATGCGCTGGCGCGCGAGCTCGGCATGGACCCGCTCGAATTGCGCCGGCGGAATCTCTCGCAGCGCAACGAGAGCAACGGCCGTGCGTATTCCGCGAAGCATCTGGACGATTGCTATCGCGTGGGGGCGGAGCGCTTTGGCTGGGCGACGCGACGGAGCGGACCGGGCGACACAGGTGCAGCGCGCGTGCGCCGTGGCTGCGGAATGGCATCGCAGACGTGGGGGGGCGGTGGCGGGCCCCCGGCGTACGCCATTGTGCGCATCAACAGCGATGGCACGTGCGAGGTGATCACGGGAACGCAGGATCTCGGGACGGGGTCGCGAACGGTATTCGCGCAGATCGCCGCCGAGGCGCTCGGCGCGCGACTGGACGACGTGCGCGTCGTACTGGGCGACACCGAGCGCTCACCCTATACCGGAAACTCCTGGGGCTCCATGACGGTGGCATCCGTCGGCCCTGCCGTTCGCATGGCGGCGGAGGATGCGCGTGCGCAACTGTTCGAGGCGGCGGCCGGCATGCTCGACGCGGAGCCGAATGAGCTCCAGGCACACGATGGCATGGTGCGCGTGAAGCAGGAGGGGCGATGCCTGACCTTCGCCGAGATCGGCAAGCAGCTCGGGGATGTGATGATTCTGGGTCGTGGTACGCGCGGGCCCAATCCGGAGGACACGTCGCTGGCGACCTTCGGCGCCCAGTTCGCGGAGGTCGAGGTGGATCTCGA
>Ga0070696_100001623_pt1 | contig 14751 bp, 12 predicted proteins | sample KBSK1253metaG_FD_65474 | JGI IMG/M metagenome (GOLD analysis project Ga0070696, IMG submission 65474) | Corn, switchgrass and miscanthus rhizosphere microbial communities from Kellogg Biological Station, Michigan, USA - KBS K1-25-3 metaG | ecosystem: Host-associated > Plants > Roots >... | reverse complement strand
TCGACACCACCTACCTGACCCTGGCCGCCAACGTGGTCACGGCGTCGTTGCGGGAAGCGTCGTTGCGCGAGCAGCTGCGCGCGACCGAACAGATCGTCGACATGCTGCAAAAAAGCCTGGACATTGCCCGGCAACAGCAGCAGATCGGCGCGAAGTCCTTGTCCGACACGCTGGCGGTACGCTCGCTACTGGCCAGCACCGAGGCCACCTTGCCACCACTGCGCGCGCAGCTTGCCGCCACCCGCAACCAGCTGGCAACGTACCTGGGCACCACGCCGGCGCAACTCCAGCTGCCGGCGTTGACGCTGGATGCGATCACACTGCCGCCGGGCATTCCGGTCAGCCTGCCGTCGCGTCTGGTCGAACAGCGTCCGGATATCCGCGCCGCGTCAGCGCAACTGCATGCGGCCTCCGCCCAGGTCGGCGTCGCCACGGCGGCGCTGCTGCCGCAAATCACCCTCTCCGGCACCGCTGGTTCGCAGGCGCTGCACGTGGGCGAGCTGTTCTCCGCCGGCACCGCCGCCTGGTCGCTGGGGCTGGGTCTGGCGCAGCCGCTGTTTCACGGCGGCGAACTGCTGCACGGCAAGCGTGCCGCCCAGGCCGGCATGGACCAGGCGCTGGCCGACTGGCAGCAGACTGTGCTGGTGGCCTTCCAGAATGTGGCCGATGCCTTGCAAGCTTTGCAGTACGACGCCGAGGGCCTGGCCGCACAGGCGATTGCCGAAAGCACCGCCTCGCAGCAGCTTGAGCTGACCCGCCGGCAGTTTCAGATCGGCGCGACCGGCTATCTCAATCTGCTCGATGCCGAACGCAGCTACCAGCAATCGCGCATCGCGCTGATCCAGGCCCGCGCCGCGCGACTGGCCGATACCGCGGCGTTGTATGCAGCACTCGGTGGTGACTGGCGCAGTAGCGCCGAAGGGAACCAGTAGCTCCTGCCGGGAGTGCGAACGGGATGTCCGCCTGACGAGCTTCGCGATCAGGGAGGAACGCAGCAACAAAGTCGGGCGGGATGCCTGTTTTTTATTCTTCGCGATCGTGGACGATCGCAAAAACCAAAGGAGTTCGCGCATGTCCACGCGCGTCGAACACAAGCCAAGTACCACCCGACGGATGATCTGGATGATTGTCGGGGTGCTGCTGCTGATTGCCCTGATCGTCGGCATCAAGGTGCTGTTGGTGATGCGGATGATCCACAGCATGCCCAAACCGGCACCGTTCACGGTCAGTACCACCACCGCCCGCGAACAACCGTGGCAACCCTCGCTGAGCGCGGTCGGCACCCTGCGCGCGGTCAACGGCGCCGACTTGGCCATGGACGTGGCTGGCCTGGTCACCGCAGTCAACCTGAAATCCGGGGCGGACGTGAAGCAGGGGCAGCTGCTGCTGCAACTGCGCGACGGCGATGACGTGGCCCAGTTGCAGCAGTTTGAGGCCGCTGCCCGACTGGCGAAGATCACGTTCGAACGTGCCCGTCAGCAACTGGCGGCGCAGGCGATCAGCAAGGCCGAGTACGACAGCGCAGCTGCCGATCTCAAGGCCCGGCAAGCCGCGGTGGCCCAGCAGACCGTGGTGGTTGCCAAGAAGCAGTTGCGCGCGCCGTTTGCCGGGCGGCTCGGCATCAGCACCACCAGCCCCGGCGACTATCTCAACGCCGGCACCGCCGTGGTGACCCTGCAGCAGCTCGACCCGCTGTTGGTCGATTTCCACGTGCCGCAAAGCGAACTGAGTCGCCTGCAGGTGGGCCAGACGGTGAATCTGCAGCTGGATGCGTATGCCGGCCGCGCGTTCACCGGCAAGCTCAGTGCCATCAATCCCAAGGTCGAGGCCAGCACCCGAAACGTGCAGGTCGAGGCCACCGTGGCCAACCACGACAAGGCGCTTACGCCGGGCATGTTCGCCAAAGTCGGCGTCGACGTCGGCAATGCGCAGCACCGGCTGACGCTGCCGCAGGCGGCGATTGTCTACAACCCCTATGGCGACACCGTGTACGTGGTGCAGCCGTCCACGGGCAAGGACGACAAGGGCCAGCCGCTGCCGCCCACGGTGAAGCAAACCTTCGTCACCGTAGGCGACACCCGCGGGGATCAGGTCGCCATCCTCACGGGGATCGAACCCGGCACCGTGGTCGTGACCAGTGGCCAGGTCAAGCTGAAGAACGACGCGCCAATCGCGATCGACAACCGCGTGCGGCCCGCCAACAGCGCCCGTCCTGCGCCGCAGGAACACTGAGCGAGCGCCATGAAATTCACGGACCTGTTCATCAACAAGCCGGTACTGGCGATCGTCGTCAGCTTGCTGATCCTGGTGCTCGGGGTGCGCGCGGTCAGCGACCTGACGGTGCGCCAGTACCCGGAGACCCAGAATGCCACGGTCACCGTCAGCACCGCCTATTACGGCGCCGATGCACAGACCATCGCCGGTTTCATCACCCAGCCGCTGGAGCAGGCGATCTCGCAGGCGCAGGGCATCGACTACCTGTCTTCCAGCAGCGTGCAGGGCGTGTCCACCATCACTGCGACCTTGCGTCTGAACTACGACGCCAACCGCGCATTGACCGAGATCACCACCCAAGTCAACTCGGTGAAGAACCAGCTGCCGCCGCAGGCGCAGCAGCCAGTGCTGAACGTGCAGACCGGCGAGACGGTCGATGCGATGTACATCGGCTTCTACAGCGACGTGTTGCCTACCAACAACATCACCGACTACCTGGCACGGGTGGTCAAGCCCAACCTCGATTCGATCGATGGCGTGCAGACCGCCGAACTGCTCGGCGCACGCCAGTTCGCCCTGCGTGCGTGGCTGGACCCGACGAAGATGGCGGCGCACGGCGTGACCGCCAGCGATGTCAACACGGCGCTGGCCGCCAACAACTACCTGGCTGCGGTCGGTTCCAGCAAGGGCCAGGCGGTGACCGTGGATCTGACCACCGACAGCAGCCTGCATTCGGTCGACGAGTTCAGGCAGCTGGCGATCAAGCAGGACCATGGGGCGATCGTGCGCCTGCAGGATGTGGCCACGGTATCGCTGGGCTCGGACAACTACGATTTCAACGTGGCCTTCAGCGGCAAGCGCTCGGTGTTCATCGGCATCAAGGTTGCGCCTGATGCGAACGTGCTGGAGGTGGCCCGGCGCGTGCGCGACGCGTTCCCGGAGATCCAGCGGCAGCTGCCCAGCGGGCTGACCGGGCAGATCGTCTACGACGGCACCGAGTTCGTGAACAGCTCGATCAACGAGGTAATCAAGACCCTGGCCGAAGCTCTGTTGATCGTCACCCTGGTGATCTTCCTGTTCCTTGGCAGCGTGCGCGCGGTGATCATCCCGGTGATCGCGATGCCGCTCGCGCTGATCGGCGCCTTCTTCGTGATGCTGGTGCTCGGTTATTCGATCAACCTGCTGACCCTGCTGGCACTGGTGCTGGCGATCGGCCTGGTGGTGGATGACGCGATCATCGTGGTGGAAAACGTCGATCGGCACATGAAAGAGGAGGGGCGGGCACCGCTGGCGGCTGCCTTGCTCGCCGCGCGGGAACTGGGGGGGCCAATTGTGGCCATGACCGTGGTGTTGATCGCGGTGTACGTGCCGATCGGCTTCCAGCAGGGCCTGACCGGCGCGTTGTTCACCGAGTTTGCCTTCACCCTGGCCGGCGCGGTGACGGTGTCGGCCGTGGTCGCGTTGACCCTGTCGCCGATGATGTGCTCGAGGTTTTTCCGCAGTGAGCAGGAAAGCAACCGCTTCGTGCGGTTCATTGACCGCCAGTTCGACCACGTGCACCGCGGTTATCAGCGCGTGCTGCACGACACGCTGTCCACCGCATCGGTAACTGTGGTGATGAGTGCGCTGCTGTTGCTGGCCACGATCGCGCTGGGCGTGACTGCGAAATCGGAGCTGGCGCCGGAGGAAGACCAGGGCATTGTGGTGGGGCAGATCGTCGGCGCACCGAATGCGACGGCACAGCAGATGAATGTCTATGCGACGCAGATGTTCGACCTGGCCAGACAGCTGCCGGAGTACGAGCAGATGTTCCAGCTCACCGGCGTGCCCACCATCAACCAGGGCATCGGCGGCGTGCTGTTCAAGCCGTGGGATCAGCGTCACCGCAGCGCGCATGAACTGCAGCAGGTCCTGCAGGAGAAGTGGAACGGCATCGCTGGCGGTCAGGTGGCGGCATTCCAGTTCCCGCCGTTGCCGGGGGCATCGGGGCTCCCGACCCAGGTGGTGATCACCACCACGGCGCCGTTCGAGAATCTCAATGAGGTGGCCAGCGAAGTACTGCAGAAGGCGCGAGCCGGCGGCAAGTTCTTCTTCATCGACTCGGACCTCAAGGTCGACAAGCCGCAGAGCACAGTCAGCCTCGATCGCGACATGATCACCACGCTGGGGCTGACCCAGCAGGATGTGGGCGCCGCGCTCGGTTCGGCGCTCGGTGGCGGCTACGTCAATTACTTCTCGATCTCCGGCCGTTCGTACAAGGTGATTCCGCAGGTGTTGCAGGTTGACCGGCTCAACCCGAAGCAGGTGCTGGATTACTACATCCGCGTGCCGGACGGCTCGGTGATCCCGGCCGCGACCGTGGCGAAAATCACCAACCAAGTAGTGCCGCAATCACTGAACCGTTTTCAGCAATTGAATTCGGCGACGATCGCCGGCGTGTCCGGCTTGTCGCAGGGCGATGCGCTGGCTTACTTGCGCGACCTCGTCCAGCAGGTTGCGCCTTCCGGTTACTCGGTTGACTACGCCGGCCAATCACGCCAGTTCACCCAGGAGTCCGGGGAATTCGGCGCGACCTTGGCATTTGCCGTGATCATCGTGTTCCTGGCCCTCGCCGCACAGTTCAACAGCCTGCGCGATCCGATCGTGATCCTGATCTCGGTGCCGCTGGCGTTGTTCGGCGCGCTGATCTTTGTCAACTTGTTCACCAGCCTCAATATCTACACCGAGGTCGGTCTGGTAACCCTGATGGGCCTGATCAGCAAGCATGGCATTTTGATCGTCCAGTTTGCCAACCAGTCGCAACTCGCCGGCATGTCCAAACGTGAAGCGATCGAACACGCCGCGGCGGTGCGCCTGCGCCCGATCCTGATGACCACGGCGGCGATGGTGCTGGGCGTATTGCCACTGGTGATCGCCTCCGGCGCCGGCGCGGCAGGTCGCTTCAACATGGGCCTGGTGATTTCCACTGGCCTCGCGATCGGCACCGTATTCACCCTGTTCGTGGTGCCGGCGTTCTACCTGCTGCTGGCCGCCGATCACCACGGCGGCAGGTCGTCCTCCGCAGCCGCCGTGCCGGTCTGAGGACGCTACCGGGAGGTGGGTCCTCGCTTCCCGGAGCATGCCCCCACGTGGCAACCGGCGGCACGGCAGAGTGGCCTGGTCGCCGTTGTCTGGCGCGCACGCCGCACCGTACTCCACGCGGCGATGGAAACTACGCGACAATAGATGCTTGTCGAGTTTGACGGAGTGCTGATGAACCCTTCCACCCTGCGTATCGCCACGCGCAAGAGCGCACTTGCATTGTGGCAGGCCGAGCACGTCGCCAAATTGTTGCGCGGGATGTATCCGGAATTGACGGTGGAGCTGGTGCCGATGACGACGCGCGGCGACGAGGTGCAGGATCGGTCGCTGGCCTCGATGGGTGGCAAGGGGCTGTTTCTGAAAGAGCTTGAAGTGGCCATGCTGGAGGGTCGCGCCGAGTTGGCCGTCCATTCGCTGAAGGACGTGCCGGCGCACCTGGAGCCGGAATTCGTGCTGCCGGCGATCCTGCCGCGTGCCGACGCCGCCGATGCCTTTGTCAGCAACCACTACGCCACGCTGGCCGAATTGCCAGCCGGCGCCCGCGTCGGCACCTCGTCACTGCGGCGTCAGGCGCAAATGCGGGCGTTGCGACCGGATGTGGAGCTGGTGGACTTGCGCGGCAACGTCGGCACCCGACTGGCCAAGCTGGACGCCGGTGCCTACGACGCCATCGTGCTTGCCTGTGCCGGACTGACACGGCTCGGCCTGGCTGCGCGCATCCGCTCGCGCCTGGCCGCCCCGCAATGGTTGCCCGCGCCTGGCCAGGCCGCCATTGCCATCGAGGCACGCCGCGACGACCCGGTGGCACTGGGGTGCTTGGCGGCGCTCGACGACGCGGACACGCGGATGACGGTAAGCGCCGAGCGCGCGATGAACCGTGCGCTTGGCGGCAGTTGCACGGTGCCAATCGGCGCGTGGTGTGTGCGCGACGGGCAAACCCTGCACCTGAGCGGTCTGGTGGGTGACGTGGCGCACGGTCGCGTACTGCGCGCCGAAGGCAGTGCCGCCAGCGGACAGGCGGAGGCGCTGGGCCAGCGCGTGGCCGAGCTGTTGCTGGCGCAGGGTGCTGGTCCCTTGCTCGGGCTCTGAACCACTCACCCGGCAGACGACCGCCTGGTCCAGTGTGCGTGCTGGCCCCGCGCGGTTGCGTCGGAGCCGGTACGCATGGCCGCAACCGCAGGCAGCGCAGTTCAGCCGCTCAAACGCGATCGGGCGGAGCCAGTCACGTGGTCCGTCCGGGCGCAGTGGTCAGCTAGAAGTTGTAAACCAGATTGGTCGTGGTCAGCGTGTCGGTCTTCTTGACGCCCGGCAGGACATCGCTGTGGTGGCGCAGTTGCAGGCCGACCTTCAACGCCATCTTGCGCGTCATGCTGACCGAAATACCCGCATCGTTTTGCAGGTAGGTGTCCTTGGAGCCGGCTTCCATCAACAGCGTGTCTTCGAACGCGGTGTTGTCGGTGAGCTTGTATTTGTAGTTGACCAGGCCACGCGCCACGCCTTCGCTGACGGTGGGCTGCTGCTGGCGCACGACGACCCCGCCAACCAGCAGGTTGACATCCGCCGGGCGGTAACGCTTGTAGCCGGGGCCGATTTCAAACGACAGCTCGGTGCGGTCATCCTTCAGTGCGATGTAGCCGTAGCCGAGCGAGACGACACCCTGCCATACGTTGGCGCCGAATTCATCATGCTCGTAACGTGCAGCGCCCACGATGTAGCTGCGCGGATCCAGCTTGTAGCCCACCGACGCGCCACCGTCATAGCGGTTGGCCGTGGTGTTGAACAGGTTGATCGTGTTGCCGGCACTGTCCACGGCCTTTTGCTGACTCTTGGAGCGCAGTGCGTCCACAAAGAACGTGTTCTTCCACTGGTCGTTTTCCTGATTCAGGCCAAGCTTGGCGTTGATGTTCTCCGAGCGTGTGTTGCCGGTTGCCGAGGCAAAGCCGAGCTCGCCGGAGCCGGTCCAGCCACCGTTGCTGGCCGGGTCCACAGCGTCCTGCGCCTGTACCGCAAAGCTCGCCAACGCAGCCAGCATGACGCTGGCAATCAGGGTTTTCTTCATGGGGATATTCCGTGGGATGAGTCCATACGGCTGCCCACCTTAGCGAGCCGCATTGAACTTCCAATGAACGCGCCGGGCCTGACACCGCCAACCGCCGGCGTGCGCGGCAGCTCCGTGGTCAAGCCACGTGACCCGTCCCAAAGGGTGTCAACCCAAAATCAGGACGGGTCTCACGAACAAAAAAAGCCCGCCGAAGCGGGCTTTTTCAGATTCACTCAGTCCTTGCGGACTCAGGCAACCTGTACTTCTTCAGCCTGCAGGCCTTTCTGGCCCTTGGTGACGACGAACGTGACGCGCTGACCTTCCTGCAAGGACTTGAAGCCCGTGCCCTGGATCGCACGAAAATGCACGAACAGGTCATCACCGCTTTCCGGTGTGATGAAGCCATAACCTTTGGCGTCGTTGAACCACTTGACTGTACCGCTCTGACGATCCGACATGTAACATACCTTGGAAGCTTATGGATGATTTGCGGCTCGGAGCGAAGGCACTTTACCGCAATAAAAAGCAGGAAACCGCGGGGTACCCCGGGCTCTTGCAGGCGCAGCATACACTACAAATGCCACGTTTCCGCAACTCCGTGCGCAATCGGATGTTGCGCGCCGTCACGCTGCTTCGGTCGATGATCACCCGCGGCACAGTGCGCCACACGCCCGACACGCCAGCCACCCCGCGCCAAGCGCGCGGGCCGGGGTTGACGCATCGCCTACAATGACGCCATGAAGCTTGCCTCCTGGAACGTCAACTCGCTGAAGGTGCGGCTGCCGCACCTCGTGCAATGGCTGACCACTGCGCGCCCGGACCTCGTGGCGCTGCAGGAAATCAAGCTCGAAGACGCGAAATTCCCCGTTGCCGAGTTGTCTGCCGCGGGCTATCGCGCGATCTTTTCCGGGCAAAAAACCTACAACGGCGTGGCCCTGCTGGCGCGTGACGACCCGGCCCACGTGTTGACGGACGTCGTCACCGACATCCCGGGGCTGGACGATCCGCAGCGTCGCATCCTGGCCGCCAGCGTCGGCGTGCCCGGGTCCGATCCGGCGCAAATGCTGCGCGTGGTCAACCTGTACGTCGTCAACGGCAAGGCGGTTGGCGACGAAAAATACGCATACAAATTGTATTGGCTGGACAAGATGCGCGCGTTTCTCGCCGACGAGCTGGCGCGTTATCCGCACCTGGTGGTGCTGGGTGATTTCAACATTTGCCCGGAGGATCGCGACGTCTACGATCCGGTAGCCTGGGGTGGCGACATCCTCTGTTCGCCGCCTGAGCGCGCCGCACTGGCGGCCATCACCAAGCTTGGCCTGCATGACAGTTTTCGCCTGCTGGAGCAGGACAATGCACACTACAGCTGGTGGGATTACCGACAAGGCGCATTTCGCCGCAACATGGGTTTGCGCATTGACTTGATCCTGATCGGCAACGCGCTCAAGTCCGCCGTCACGGCGGTGGGCATCGACCGCGAACCGCGCCGCTGGGAGCGTCCGTCCGACCACGCCCCGGTGACGCTGGAACTGGATTTGAGAACCTGAGATGACTGCTAAAGCCGAATGGCCAAGCTCGCTGGATGACACAGAGCTGGACGAACTTGACCGCTACCTGCGTGCGCACCCCGGCGAAGACGCGTTGCTGCTGGATGGCGTGCACGGCTTGCTCAGCGCGCTGGCCGTGGGCCCGCTCACGGTCTTGCCCGACGAGTGGCTGCCGGAGGTGCTGCACGAGCCGTTTGCCGACGAGACGGAGGGCAATCGCGTGCTCGCGTTGCTGGCCAAGCTCAACGATTCGATCAGCGCCGAACTCGATGTGGAGGCGTATGAACCGATCCTGGGCGAGGTCGAGCTGGAAACCGGCCCGACCCTGTCCGCCGCCGGTTGGTGCGAGGGCTTCAGCCGTGGCATCGACCTGCGCGCGAGCCTGTGGGAGGGCCGGCTGTCGGAAGATCCCCACTTGATGGAACTGCTCGGCCCGGTAATGGCACTGGCCGTGGACGAGGGCATCCTGCGTGCCGAGACCGAGTTCGAAAAACTCGGTGACGACGAGTACGACGACTGCTTGGCCCAGGTACCGGCCGTGCTGGCTGCCGTCAATCGCTATTGGGAAGCCAAGCCGGTCACGGCGGCCGAGGTCGAGGCGATGGTGCTGCAGTTGCCCGGCGATGCCGCCGCTGATGCCTCGCCGCCGCGCCAGCGTGCCGGCCACTGGGTGCATTGACGCACGCACCAGACCGTGTGGCGCTGTGGCCGGTCAAGCCAGGACGACAGCCTTGGGTTGCCATACGGGAACAGTGCGTTCATGCCCTGGCACTTGGCTAGTGGTCCGTCCGGGGCCATTGTGCTGTGCAGACATCATTGCGGGAGCAAGTCATGAGCGATCGCCACATCACCCGCCGCATTCGCGGCATGGACACCGCCGACGGTGCCGGCGTGAAATTGAAACGCATCATCGGCCAGCCGGGCCTGGACATGCTCGATCCGTTCCTGTTGCTGGATGAGTTTCGCTCCGATGATGCCAACGACTATATCGCCGGCTTTCCGGAACATCCGCATCGCGGTTTCGAGACCGTCACCTACATGCTGGCCGGACACATGCGCCACCGTGACAACCACGGCAACAGCGGCGATCTGACACCCGGCAGCGTGCAGTGGATGACGGCCGGGCGCGGCATCCTGCATTCGGAAATGCCACAACAGGAAAACGGCCTGATGTGGGGTTTCCAGCTGTGGGTGAACCTGCCGGCAAAAGACAAGATGACGGCGCCGCGCTACCAGGACATCGGACCGGAACGGATTCCCGTGGTGCGCCCGGCGGCAGGGGTCGAGGTACGCGTCATTGCCGGCGAACTGGCGGGCGCGACGGGTCCGGTCGAGGGTATCGCCACTGCGCCGGTCTATCTGGACGTCAGTCTGCAGCCTGGCGCGACGCTGACGGTGAACCTGCCGGTGGAACATCACGGCTTTGCCTATGTGTTCGCCGGCGACTCGGCGCTGGTTGGCGGCGAACAGCTGCAGCGGGGTGAGCTGGGCGTGCTGTCCACAGGTGAGCAGCTGCAACTGACGGGCGGCAAGCAGGCCGCACGCCTGTTGCTCGTGGCCGGTCGACCGCTGCAGGAAACCGTCGCGCGGTATGGGCCGTTCGTGATGAATACCCCTGAGCAGATCCAGCAGGCCATGGCCGACTTCCGCGCCGGCAAGTTCTAAAAACGTCCAGAGCTGCCGCTGGCCGTCATTCCGCCGCAGTGCGGCGGCGTGACGGCGGTGTGCGCGGTGAAGGATCACCCACGCGCCACACATGAACATTGGACCCGCGTGTCCCAAGTGGGGAAGCGCGAAACCCCTGCGCGAAGCGGGCCATGACGGGGGCGGCCCGGGCATGCGCAAGCCATCAAGCATGGTGATACCAGCACCCGGGAAATCGGGGCATGCAGCTGGCACGCAGCGTGCTTGGATTTTTCGCGAAATCAAACCGCCGGGAAGCGTGCCCAAGCCGCCCGAGCACTGGCTTTCGGGCATATATGAACGAAGCGTCACACTTCCAGCTACAGGGTCTGGACGCCGCGACTGAAAATCGTTAAATTAAGATTAAACCAATTGCTTACATGCTTCTGCAGGCGGCATCTCGATACCAACCCATAAACATTCGGCAAGCTGTTGTTCCCCATCATGACAATTCTCGCCATCACTTTGTTGTTCGGCCTGCTTGTCGCCATCGCGGCGTTGAAGCGCGTGCCGGATGGCCATGTGTACAGCCTGCATCGCGGCGACCAGCCGCTGCGGCTGTTGCAGCCAGGGCTGCACTGGATTGTCCCCGGCCTGGATCGGATCGCGCACCGCATCGACCTTGGTGGCCAGATGCTGCGCTTCGACGCACCCGAGGTGGACGCCCCCGCGCTGCGGGGCACGGTGTATTGGCAGGTGCTGGAGCCGGAGCGTGCCGATGCGGTAATGGGCGAGGTGGAACAGTTGATTCGTCGCGGTGCGCTCGACGCGCTGCAGACCGAGCCGGCCACCGCGCGCAGCAACCGCCACGAGCTTGGTGGGCGGGTAAAACAGCGGCTCAATCACAGCCTGCGCCAGCGCGGCATGATGGTCACGCGAGTGGAGTTGGACGCGGCTTGAACCGCGCGGCATTGCGTTGGCTGCCTTGGTGCGCGTCGTGGGGAATTTGTATGTGGTCACCACGACAGCCCGCTTCGGCGGGTTTTTTGTGGCGGCTGCACCGACGCGGCGCGATCTGGATACTGACGGCCCGGGAGCTCGGGCAGCAGAAATTTGCCGCGCGGCAAAAGCAGTTGCGTGGTTCACTATCCGCCGCGTCCTGGCTCCTGGGACCACCATGGACCGGTTGATCGCCCATGGCTGCTTTCATGCAGCCGCTTATTTGCCTCGGAAGCTTCCACCGCCCAAGCTCCTGGCGTCAGCACGGAATCTGCATCATGGAACGCGACAGCTTGCACGCCCGCTTGCGCGACGGCATCGACCAAATGGGTCTGGCCCTGCCGGATGCCGAGGTCACGCGCCTGCTCGACTACCAGGCGCTGCTGGAGCGCTGGAACACCACCTACAACCTCACGGCCGTGCGCGACCCGGGCGAGATGCTCACGCGCCACCTGCTCGATTCTTTGGCCATCGCGCCGTATGTGCACGGCACCACCCTGGCTGACCTGGGTACCGGCGCAGGCCTGCCGGGGATTCCGCTGGCGATTGCCTTGCCGCAGTGCGACGTGCTGCTGGTCGATGCCAATGGCAAAAAAGTGCGCTTTCTGCGCGAAGCCATCCGCACGCTCAAGCTGGAACGCGTGCGCGCAGTGCAGGCTCGCGTGGAAACCATAACCGGAAAATTTGACTGCATCACGGCTCGCGCGTTTGCCAGCCTGGCCGACATGCTGGCCTGGGGTGGCCAGCTGCTGGCCGCCGATGGCGAATGGCTGGCGATGAAGGGCCGCGCGCCGGACGCCGAGCTGGACGCGCTGCCGCCCGGCTTCGCCGTACGCGCCGTGCACGCGCTGACCGTTCCCGGGCTGGATGCCGAGCGGCATCTGGTGGTGTTGGCACACGCCGCCCCGGGTCGCGAAGGCGAACCGCGCGCGATGGTAATCTAGCGTTCTTCCGTGCACGGTAACCTCTCCTCCATGGCCCGCATCATCGCTGTCGCCAACCAGAAAGGCGGCGTCGGCAAGACCACCACTGCCGTCAACCTGGCGGCCGCGCTGGCTGCGGCCAGGCGCAAGGTGTTGCTGGTGGATCTGGATCCACAGGGCAACGCGACCATGGCCTCGGGCATCAACAAGCGCGACGCCACACCCAACGGTTGTGCGGTCTTGCTGGAAGAAGTGCCGATCAGCGCCGCCATCGTGACCACGGCCGCCCATTTTGATTTGCTGCCCGGCGGCCCCGACCTCACCGCTGCCGAGCTCAAGCTGATGGATGCGCTGGCCCGCGAGCACCGGCTGCAGGAACAACTGGCCCATGTCGCCGGCAACTACGACACGATCCTGATCGACTGCCCGCCGTCGCTGAACCTGCTCACACTGAATGCGTTGACCGCGGCGGACGGCGTGCTGATTCCGGTGCAGTGCGAATACTTTGCGCTGGAGGGCTTGTCCAGCTTGCTGGAAACCGTCAAGGCGGTACGTCATCGCCTGAATCCCCGTCTGCAAATCGAGGGTTTGCTGCGCACCATGTATGACGTGCGCAACAACCTCGGCAACGAAGTCTCGGCGCAGCTCACCCAGCATTTTGGCGACAAGGTGCTGCGTTCGATCATCCCGCGCAACGTACGCTTGGCCGAGGCGCCCAGCTACGGCCAGCCCATCCACCTGTACGATCGCAGCTCGCGCGGCGCGATCGCCTACATCGGACTGGCCGGAGAAATGATTCGCCGCGAGCGCACGGCACACGCTGGCGGGGTGGCGGAAATTCCGCATCCGCCAACGCATGACGAGCCGGGTGTGGTACTCAAGGCGCCCGCCGCCAATCATCAGGAATAAGCATGGCCGCAGCAAAGAAACGAGGATTGGGCCGCGGGCTGGATGCCTTGCTCGGCGGAGACGGTGAGGCGACCGCAGGCGGCGCACAGGATGGCGAACTGCGCGTGCTGCCGATCCAGCACATCGAACCGGGCAAGTATCAGCCGCGCCGCCACTGGAACGACGAGGCGCTCGAACAACTGGCAGCCTCGATCAGGGCGCAAGGCTTGATCCAGCCGGTCGTGGTGCGCGCACTGGGCAAGGATCGCTACGAGTTGATCGCCGGCGAGCGACGCTGGCGGGCGGCGCAGCGCGCGCAGTTGAGCGAGCTGCCGGCGCTGGTCAAGCAAGTCGCCGAAGCCGCCGTGCCCGCCATGGCGCTGATTGAAAACATCCAGCGCGAAGACCTGACACCGCTGGAAGAGGCTGACGCGCTGCAACGCCTGATCGACGATTTCGACCTCACCCATCAGCAGGCCGCCGACGCCGTCGGCCGCTCGCGCGCCGCCGTATCCAACCTGCTGCGCCTGACCGAACTGCCCGCGTCGATCAAGAAATTGCTGGATGAGGGCAAGCTGGAAATGGGCCATGCCCGCTGTCTGCTGACCCTGCCCGAAACCACGGCCGAAGCCCTGGCGCTGGAAGCGGCGCGCAACGGCTGGAGCGTGCGCGAGCTGGAAGCAGCTGCCCGTCGCGCGCAAACCGCGCCGCGTGGCAAGACGCGCCCGGTCGCCAAGCGCGACCCCAATATCACCACCCTGGAACGCGAGCTGGGCGAACGTCTGGCGACCCGCGTGGAACTCGCCCAGGGTCGCGATGGCCGGGGCAAGCTGGTCATCCATTACCACAGCAATGACGAGCTCGAAGGTATCCTCGGCAAGATTCGTTGAAGCACTGTGGTGGTGCGGCGGGACGAGGTGGAGCGTGCTGCTTGTTTGTCGCGATTTCTCCGGCAAAACCGGCACGAACCAGTGGCGCCCGGCGTGCTTGCCAGGAACCCCGCGGGCGGTGCCCGTCCGACGCAGTCGAGTTACGCCGCGAGCTTGCCCTGCGCTGGCGGGAGGCGGCTGGCGACGACAGGCGTTAAACTGTGCGAATGCAGCGCCGCGCGCGGCATCCGTCCTGCCCAAAGGCGTGCTCCATGCTGGAACTTTCCGTCGTCGTCCCCGTGTTCAACGAGCGCGACAACATTCCACCGCTGTTGGCTGAAATTGCAGCCGCGCTGCGTGGTCGCGTGGCGTTCGAAGTCATCTATATCGACGACGACTCCAGCGACGACAGCCGCGCCGTGCTCGTCGCGCAGAAAGCGCTGCATCCGGAACTGCGCGTGTTGCATCACGTGGTGCGCAGCGGGCAGAGCACGGCCGTGTGGAACGGGGTGCATGCGGCCGCGGCGCCGTGGATCGCAACGCTCGATGGTGACGGCCAGAACGAC
>Ga0070696_100001620_pt1 | contig 14778 bp, 9 predicted proteins | sample KBSK1253metaG_FD_65474 | JGI IMG/M metagenome (GOLD analysis project Ga0070696, IMG submission 65474) | Corn, switchgrass and miscanthus rhizosphere microbial communities from Kellogg Biological Station, Michigan, USA - KBS K1-25-3 metaG | ecosystem: Host-associated > Plants > Roots >... | reverse complement strand
CGAACGGCGGAGCGCCAGGACGGTCCAGGTGAGACCGCCGATGGCGATGAGGGCCAGGATGATAATGGGAACGCACTGACGCACACCGGAAAACTATCTGTTAGGGCGGGTTTTTGCCCACGGGCACCACGGCGACCGCGTACCAGCAAGGGTTCCAACGACATCCCTCCATTACGACGCGAATGCGGTACACCGTGGTCGCGCTGGGCGTGAACTGCAGGACGGGGAAGGTTTCACTATTGCGGTCGATGGCAAGCTCATGACTCTGCGTCCGCAGGAGCAGCTGTAGCCTCGAGCAATCGTTGTCGCACACGCCGAGAATGGAATACGCCGCTCGATCAGGATTGCGTGGTTCATGTGGCCTTCACCCCCAATTCCGTCTCGAGCGCCCGCTGCAGCTCCGCCAGCGACACTCCGGAGCGTCGTGCCTCCGCGACGAGCTTCCGCACCAGCGCGACGGCCTGCTGTGAGCGCTCGCGCGCCCGGCGACCCGGCGCCAGCTCGCGCACGAAGGTGCCGGCGCCGTGCCGGATTTCGACGAAGCCCTGGGCCTCGAGGTCGCGATAGGCCTGGACGACCGTGGCGGGATTGATGCGCAGCTCGGCGGCGAGTTGCCGGACGGACGGCAACGGCGCCGCGGGGTCGAGCGCGCCCGTCGCGATCGCCAGGCGCACGCGCTCGGCGATTTGGACATACAGAGGAATGGGACTGCGCGGATCGATACCGTGAAACATCGCAGTTCTAGTGTATTGGTACACTATAACAGTTGTCAAGAGGCTAGATTCAAACAGCCTCAACGAGGAGAGTCCATGAACGAGAAGCAGGCGTTTCTCGATGCGTGGGATCGCGAAGCGAAGACCACGCTCAAGGTGTTGCGTGCCTATCCTACCGGCAAAGAAGACCTGAAACCACACGACTCATGCCGCAGCGCGAAGGATCTCGCGTGGGCGTTCGTGTTCGAGGGCGTGGCGGGGGCGGGCGCCGTCCAGGGCGAGCTGAAGTTCCCGCCGCCGGACATGCCCCCGATGCCGGCGACGTGGCAGGGGATCACCGGGGAAGTCGAGAAGGCCTTGAAGGTGATCACCGACAAGGTGCGCCGGGCGGATGATTCCCAGCTTGGGACCACGGTCAAATTCTTCACCGGTCCGAAACAAATGACGGATATGCGCCGGCTCGATGTCCTCTGGTTTCTCCTGAACGACATGATCCACCACCGCGGCCAGTTCTCCGTCTATCTCCGGATGGCGGGCGGGAAGGTGCCGTCGATCTACGGCCCGTCCAAGGACGAGCCCTGGCAGTGAGGATTTGAGCGCAATAACCGGATAGAACCCGGGTGGGCTCCCCTGTTACGTTCACCACCATGAGCCCCACCGAGCGCTGGCAGGCCGTGATGGCAAGAGATCGCCGGTTCGACGGCGCATTCGTATATGCGGTGCGCTCCACCGGCATCTATTGCCGTCCGTCCTGCGCCAGCCGCCGGCCCCGCCGCACCCAGGTCACGTTCTACCCGATTCCCGAGGCCGCCGAGCGCGACGGCTACCGCGCCTGCCGGCGCTGCCATCCTGCTGATGCAAATGGGGCGGATCCCGTTGTCGCGGTCGTGCGCGATGCCGCCCGCGCGATTGCCGCCGGCGAGAGACCGCACGGCGACTCGCGCCGGCTCACGCGCGCGTTCAAGCGCGTCCTGGGCATCACGCCCCGCGCGTACGCCGAGGCGCGCCGCGTCGATCGCTTCAAGCACGAACTCAAACGGAGGAAACAGGTGAGTCCCGCACTGTACGAAGCCGGCTACGGCTCCACGAGTCGCGTCTACGAGCGCACCCACGCGCAGCTCGGCATGACCCCCGCGCGGTACGCGCGCGGTGGCGCCGGCGTCGGCATCGCCTACGTCACGGTCCCGACTTCGCTTGGCCAGCTACTGGTCGCCGCTTCCGAGCGCGGCGTGTGCCGCGTCGCCCTCGGCAACGGCGCGGGAGCACTCGAGCAGGATCTGCTCGCGGAGTTTCCGGAGGCGCGCGTCGTCCAGGACAAGAGCGGCAAGCTGCACGGCTGGGTCACGTCGATTCTCGACTACCTCGACGGCAAGGAGCCGGATCTCGACTTGCCGCTCGACATTCGAGCCACGGCATTCCAGCGCAGGGTTTGGCAGGAGCTACAGCGGATTCCGTTCGGCCAGACGAGAACGTATGCCGAGGTTGCCAGGCGGATCGGACGGCCGACGGCGGCGCGAGCGGTCGCGCAGGCGTGCGCGACGAATCCTGTTGCTTTGGTAATCCCGTGTCACCGAGTGGTGAGGGGAGACGGAGCGCTGGGTGGGTATCGGTGGGGGGTCGATCGCAAGAGTTCGCTATTGAAGCAAGAAGGCTCTAGTTCACTGGAATCCAATAGCTGACCTTCAGCGCGAAGAAGTTGTCCCCCTGCGCGCCGAACGAGTCGCCCAGATCCCTGAACCCGACCAGGCGCGCCGAGGGCTGATAACCGAATCGATTCTGTGCCCAGACGAGGTACAGCGTACTGCCCGGTCTCCATTCCCACCGCAACACCGCGTTGCTTCTGAACGACAAGATATTGAAGTCAGGATTCGCGATCCGGAGCGTGTCGGCACCGGCGTTGTCGGTGATGGTGTAATCGCCCTCAGGATCCCGCGCGATCGTCGTCCCGTTGGTTCCGTACTCGCGCAGATTCAACGTGCGCGCTGCCGCGAGCTCTCCGAAACCGTAGTAGCGGCCGCTCGCGGCGAACGGCTCGCCGTACAGCTCGAGCGTCAGGTCGGGACCGATCGTGTAGTTGGCGCGCAGCCGCATGCTGAACGTGCTCTGGTCGATCCGGGCGTAGACATAGCGTGATCCATACGTCGCGGCCGATCCGGTCCCCGCGAACGTCGTCACGTACTGCCGCGGATCGATGGCGCGCAGGTAGTTCGGGGTGGCGGTGAACTGGAAGCGCATCGACGGCCGCACGGAGACCTCTCCGCTCAAGCGGTAGGTCTCACCGCCCAGCTCGTCCTCGCCATAGTAGACGCGGCCGACCCACGAGTTCTTCGCGCCGAACTTGCTCGCGAGCCGAACCACCCAGTTCCATGACGACTGCGTCGCCATCGTGGGGCCGCCCCGCGTCAACGAATGATCGAGCGAGCGCGGCAGCACGTCGATGTACGAGCTCAGATTCCAGAAATTCTTGAGCGTGACTTCGCCGTAAAGCTCCGAAAAGAAGACCTGCCGATCCCCGCCGTAGTCGTACTCCGTGAACGCGCTGACGTTTGCGGCATAGTTCTGAAACCATGCCCGCGGCTTCGTTTGACGATAGATGAGCCCGGCGAAAACATTTCGGCCGTCGCCATTGCCGAGCCGCCCCGCATCGTTCGGGTCATACGCGGGAGATTCCCACGCGTATTGGAGATCGTAGAGCCAGTTGCCCTTCGTCTTCCGGAACCAAAGCGACCCAACCGATCCCGTGAGCGTTCGCCGCGCAGGGTCGTAGTGCAGGTAGCCGCCAACAGAGTCCTGGGCATCCGGACGCTGGAAGTAATGCACCGACGAGCGCTGCACGCGGTCGATGTCGCTCGTATCGCCGCGCAGGTGACTGAACCCGAGCCAGCCGCGCAGCTCGTACGCGCCGCGATCCCACCGTAGCACCCAGTCCGCACCCCCCGCATAGGCGTGCCGCGCGTAGTTCGGCGCCAGCAGACTGTCGAGATCGCGATGCACCGTCGTCAGCGTCACGCCAACGACCGACTTCGAGGCCCCGAACTCCTGTTGCAGGCGCATGACGCCGTAGCCTGCGGGCGGCGCGACCTCGGTGCGGCCGAACGTCCGCGTCGTCGAATCATAGGTCCGCGCCGACTCACGTCCCGTGAGGGCGGTGAGAACACCCAGCGACATTCCCGTCGCGAGGCGGCCGGTGACCTTCGCGGCGCCGAGAATCGTGGCATTCTGCGGGCAGTCCACAAAATCGCCGCTCGCATTGCAGCCGGGCCGCGCGCCGATCCGGCGCGAATAGAAGTAGCTCGGCCCGCTGCCGCGCAGCAGCTGGCTCCCCTCGGTGAAGAACGGCCGCTTCTCGTCGAAGAACACTTCGAACGCCGAGAGATTCACTACCGCGGGATCGGCTTCGACCTGCCCGAAGTCGGGGTTCACGGTCCCGTCGAGGGTGATATTCGGACCGAGCCCCATCTTCACATCGGCGCCGACGCGGCCGGCGAGGTTTGCGCCGCCGTTGAACGGATCAGTCGCCGAGACGCCGCCTTGAAAGCGCGTGTCGGCCGCGCTGTAAGGCATGAGCTCGAGCCGCCGAGTCGGCTTGATGCCCTCGATGCCCACCAGCTGTCCCATGAACGACGACCATCCCGTGCGGTCGGTAGGCACCGGGATCCAGTAGTCGTCCTCGCTCGTGACGGGATTCCAGCGGTTCGCATTGAAGCCCCACACCTGCACTTGCTGACTCGTGAACCGGAGCTGGGAAAAGGGGATGCGCATCTCCGCGGTCCAGCCGAGCGCGTCGATGTTCGCTTTCGCCTCCCAGACCGGGTCGAACCCGAAGTTCGCGTCGTTCTCGTTGTCCGACGCATGGTACCAGTCGGCCCGCACCCCGGAGGCCGAGACACCGAACGAGTACGCCGTGCGTTTGTCGTGGTAGCTGTCGAACGACACCCACATGCGCTCAGCCTGGAAGGTATTGTCACGGCGTGAGAGCGGCGCTTGAATCTTGGCGGGATCGCGGCTGAACATCCGCGCGCCGACATAGATCGCATCGTCGTCGTAGAGAAGCGCGATGCGCATGCTGTCGCTGGGCGGCGCGCCTTCGCGCGGTCGCTTCTGCACGAAGTCCGTGATCCACACGGCCTGCGCCCAGGCCTGCTCGTCGAGTTTGCCGTCGACCGTTACACCGGCGCCGCGCCCGAGACGAATCGCGCGAACTTGCTTCGCGGGGGCGGCGGTGCCATCACTCGCCTGCGCCGCCGCGGACGTGGCGCCGCCGCCGAGCAGGGCGGCCAGCACGCAGGCGCGGAGCGTCAATCGCGTTCCAGCGCGTCGTACACGCGGCCGCGATCGTACGACGACGACATCGACTGGACCGCACCGCGAATCGCCGCGCGAATCGTGTCGTCCATCTTCACCTTCTGGATCACCGCGATCAGCAGCTCTGCCCGCTCGTAGTCGGACGAGAGTGCCTTTGCCGATTCCAGCACTGCCAGCGCCACCGGCCGGGGCATGTCGCCGCGCTCGACTACGCTGCGCAGGGTGCGGCCGTGCTCATAATCGGAGCTCAGGTTGCCGGCCGCGGCGAAGAACAGGGGCCGCAGCGTGTCGTCGAGCACGTACGCGCCTCCGACCTCGGTCAAGAGCTCCGCCAGCTCGTAGTCCGAGCTGAGCGTCTTCGCCGAGGCCAGCACGTCGGCGAGCATACCGGCGGTCATGCCGGAGCGCTTCACCACGGCGTCGAGCACGCGCCGGTGCTCGTAGTCGGACTGCAGCTGGTTGGCCGCCTTGAAGAACGCGGGCCGGACGGCCTCGTCGATCGGACGGGCATTGTTGAGCTCGATCAGCAGCGTGGCCAGCTCGTAGTCGGACGACATGCCGCCCGCGGCGTCGAGCATCGCCGTTTCGGCGGCCGGCGTGAGACCCGGTCGCGACAACGCCGCGGTCAGGACCCGGTGGCGCTCGTAATCGGAGCTGATCGATTTCGCCGCGCTGACGAAGCCCGCCTGCATCCGCTCGGTGAGCGGCTGCGTCTTCGCGACCGTGATCAAGAACTCGGCGAGCTCGTAGTCGCTGCTGATCGACTGTCCGGCCATCGTGACGAGGCGCTCGTAGCCCGCGGCGTCGAGCTTGCCGCTCTTGACCGCCTCCTCGTAGTAGATCCGCCGCCCGTAGTCGCCGGAGATTTCTCCCAGCTCGGTGATGAGCCCCTGAATGCCGCGGCGGTCGAGAATCCAGCGCGCGCGCTCCTCGGCCATGAAGCCGCTGCGCCGGAAGAGCAGCGTCAACGTCTCGGCAAGCCAGGTCCGACCTTCGGCGTCGAACGGCTTGACCGCGCCATCCACCTTGTACTCGCGCTCGAGCGCGCCACCGGGGCCACGTTCAAGGGTGAGCCGCCGGTCGTGCGCACCGTAGTCGACTTTGATGACGATCCGACCGCCCGAAGCGAGCGTAGCGATATCGGTGAAGTCGTCGTTGAAGGTGAACTTCCCGTCGCCATCGAAGCTGATCGCGCAATTGCCCGTCGTGATGCTGATGGTGACGACATCCCCATCGCCTTCGTGGCTGTGGCTCGAGCGCCGCGCGCCGGTACCGCTGCAGCCGCGCAGGGTGTCCAGAGTAGCAACCCGTCGCGACGCCGCGGTCGCTGACATCGCCGGTTTCTTAGTACGGAATGGCGACGGCAGGGGCCCGATGGTGTCGATCGAAGCGGCGGACGAGCTCGGCTCCGCGATCCGCGGGGCCGCGGTAGCGAGCGGCACCACGACCACGATTGCCGCGATCCACGCCGGCAGCGCCGACCGGGCCGACAGCGTGTCGCGACGCCGGCGCGTGTCGAGCACATCGAGCAGGCGGGTCGCGAGCTGCGCCGGCCGAGCCATGGCGACGCTCGCGAGCACGGTCGCGCGCGCGGCGCGCAGGTCGCGCGCGATCTCCAGCAGATGCGTGGCATAGACGGACGGCGACGCGCCGGCATTCAGCACGTGATCGTCGCATGCCCGTTCGCGCTCCTCGCGCAGCCGCGTCGCGGCCAGCCAGACGAGCGGATGGAACCAGTAGACCGCGCAGGCGACCCGCGCGACGAGCTGCGTGAGGAAGTCGTGCCGCTTCACGTGCGCCAGCTCATGCAGCAGCACATCGCGCCGGCGCTCGGCGCTCCATTCATCGGCATCGGCGGGGATCAGGATCGCCGGCCGGCGAATGCCCCACGTCATCGGCATCGTGGGCCCGCTCGCCTGTCGCAGCCGAACGTGCCGCGTGAGACCGAGCTCGAGCGACAGCTCTTCGACGAGCAGCAGCCAGCGCTCATCGCGCACCGGCGCGGTCATCCGATCGAGCCACGCGATCCGCGCCAGGCCAACGGCGAGCAGAATCAGGACCACCGCGACGCCGCTCAGCCAGACGGGGAACACCAGCGCGGTCCAGTTCGGCGTGATCCGCCAGCGCAGGCTGCCGGCGGCAGGCGTCGTCGCGGACGGCGCGGGACTCGGCGTCTGTGTGACGACGGTCGCTGGTACGGCGCTCACCGGGGAAGTCGGCGCTGCCGTGACCTCGCGCGCGCGATGCTGTGGTATCTCGCTCACGTAGAACGCCACCGGGACATCGAGCCGTGGCCAGCCGGCGACGCGCCAGTTCGGAAGCAATCCGGAGGCCAGCGGCAGCACGAGGACGGCACCGCACGCCAGGGTCCAGACCAGATGACGCAGCGCGGCCGCGGAGCGGCGCAGCAGCAGCGTCACGACGCCCGCGAGCAGAAGGACGATCGTCGACTTGACGAAGGCATCAGCGAGGATGGCGATCATGTCAGCGGCCCTCCTTCCGCGCGTCGGCAATAAGCTTGCTCAAGCGTTCGAGCTCGGCGTCGGAAAGACGTGTTGAAGAGAGATCGAGGAGTGCGGCGACTGCCTCTTCCGTCGAACCGTCGAAGAATGTATGGAGCACCTGGCGGAGCGCCGACTGCCGCGCGCGCTCGCGCGGCACCGTCGGCAGAAACACGTAGCGGGGACCGTCCTCTTCATGGCGGAGATGGCCCTTCTCCTCGAGCACGCGCAGCAGCGCGCGCACGGCGGAGTAGCCCGGCGGGTTGGAGAGCTGCTCGAGCACCTCGGCGGCAGTCGCCCGCCCCGCGCGATAGATGACATCCATGATTTCCCGTTCACGACGGCTCAGCTGCGTGTTCGTTTCTTTTGACATTGCCGCCCCCTCCAACCGTTGTATGCTAAAAAACTAGCATATGGTGCTAAGAAAGTAGCATTCGGCCCAGCGTTGTCAAGCGAGGGGGGCTACGTTAGGGGAAATCCTGGAGGCCCAATGAGCATCCTGGCCGTCCCCCTGATCCTGCTGTCCAGTCTCGCACAATCCCCTGCCCCCGCCCCCCGCGAGCTCGTCGCGCGCGCGGTTGCCGCGATGGGGGGTGAGGCGGCCCTGCGCAATGTGCGCGGTGCCTCGGTTGACTTCTACCAGACCGCGTTCGCTCTTGGCCAGGAAGAGACGCCCGCTTCACCGCCGCGTGCCAACCTTATCATCGGCCGCCAGGCAATGGACTACGCGGGCTCGCGCGCGCTCGTCACTATCGAGGGCCGCAACCCTGCCGGTACGGTGACCAAGCAGCGACGCGTCATTACGGGCGGCATCGGGATGGTCGAGAACAACGGCGTGCCCGCTCCCGACAATCCCGGTCAAGTGGCCGGCGTCGAACGGTTCATGCGCCGGACGCCCGAGCGACTGCTGATCACGGCGCTCGATAATCCCGGCGCTCTCACTTCTCTCCCGGCGCGGCGCTGGCGCGACGAAATGCTCGACGGGGCGCGTTACAGGGCCGGCGCGGACACACTCGATCTGTTCTTCGATCGTCGCACCGGCCTTCTCGTCCTCACGGAGACGCTTACCGACGATCCCATTCTCGGAGATCGCCGCACCCGCACGGCCTACACGCGGTGGCAGGATGCGGGCGGGGTCCTGTATGCCCGTCAAGTCGATGTCGCGATCAATGACGAGCTGCAAACCAACACCGTGGTCACAGCGGTCACGATGAATCCGACGCTGCCGGACAGCGCGCTCGTGATTGCCGACTCGATCAAAGCGCGCGCGCAGCCGAGTAACCCGGCTCCACCACCGATTACCGTGACGCTGGTGGAGCTCGCGCCGAACGTCTGGCGCGCCGAGGGTGGTACGCATCATTCGCTCATCGTGGATCAGGGAACCCGGCTCGTTGTGGTGGAGGCCCCGTTGAGCGCGCAGCGCGTGGAGGCGCTGTTCGACACGCTACGTGGGCGTTTCCCGACAAAACCCGTTGGGCTGGTCATCAATACACATCATCACTGGGATCATGCCGGTGGGCTGCGGGCTGCTCTCGCCGCGGGCGTGCCCGTGGTGACGCACGCCCGAAACGTGAGCTTCGTTCGATCGATCGCAACGGCGTCAAAAACCGTTCGTCCCGACGTCCTATCGCGGCGGCTCGGTCCGGCGCGCCCCCGTCCCCCGACGATTAGCGCCTTCGAGGACAGTCTGATCGTGGGCTCGGGCGACAGCCGCGTCATTGCATATCGGTTCCCCACCGCCCACGCTGAGGGTGTGGTCGTCGTATATGTCCCCGCGGTGAAGCTCCTGTTTCAGAGCGACATCGTGAATGTGAACCCACCCACGCCGCCGGCGACTGCGGCGCCGACCCCGCCCGCTGCCGGCAGCGCGGAGTTGGTCAGGTTCGCGCAGGCGCGGGGACTCGCGGTCGAGCGGGTGGCGGGTGGGCACGGCGTGGTGGTGCCGTGGGCGGACATCGAGCGCGCCGCCACCGCGCCGGCCTCAGCACCCTGAGCTCGGAGAGTTCGCTCCTACGAAAACATTCGTATTGACAAGTACGAAGAACTTCGTATTTTGAGGTCCATGACCCGCCCGACCAACGCCGAGCTCGCGATTCTGAGCGTACTGTGGCGCCGCGGTCCCAGCACCGTCCGCGACGTCCATGAGGAACTGCAGGGCTCGCGTGACGCCGTCGTCGGCTACACCACGATTCTCAAGCTGCTGCAGATCATGACCGAGAAAAAGCTCGTGAAGCGGGATACCCGGGCACGCACGCACGTGTATGCCGCCGCCGTGTCCGAGGCAACCACGCGGAAGGACCTGCTGTCTGACCTGGTAGACCGGGCGTTCGGAGGGTCGTCGCTGGCGCTCGTCCTGCAGGCGCTGTCCACCACGCGAGCCACTCCTGCCGAGCTCGAGCAGATCCGGCGACTCCTCGACGAACGAGATGGAGAGAAACGATGAACGCGACACATGCACTCGGATGGGCGCTCGTCCATTTCCTCTGGCAAGGAGCCGCACTCGCCGTGCTGCTCGCGGTGGTCCTGGCGCTGACGCCACCGCGCGCGGCCCGCACGCGCTATGCGCTTTCATTACTCACGCTCGCCCTAATGCTCGTCATTCCCGTCGCCACGGCGGTCCGGGTGTACAAGCCGCTAACCGAAACTCGTGGCCCAGAGCCGCTGCCGACGATCACCCAACACTCCCCTGCCCCTGCCCCTGCCCCTGCACCTGCCCCTGCGCACAGATCCACAGCCACCGCCGCGGCTGCCGATCCCGTTGGCCTTTCGAGTCTGAAGGAACTACTCGATCCCGCGCTGCCGTGGCTCGTGGCTTTGTGGGTCGGCGGTGTGCTGCTCCTCTCGATACGGCTGACGCACGGCTGGCTCGGCGCGCGGCGCCTCCGGCTCAGCGGCACCCGTCCCGCTTCGGCGCCGCTCGTGGCGGCACTGCGGCAGCTCGCCGCCCGGCTGCGCGTGACGCGCCCGGTCCAGCTGTTCGAGTCGCTGATCGTCGAGGTGCCCGCGGTCATCGGCTGGCTGCGCCCGGTGATCCTCGTGCCGTCGAGCGCGCTCAGCGGACTGACGCCGCAACAGCTCGAAGTGCTGCTCGCCCACGAATTGGCGCACGTCCGCCGCTACGACTACCTGGTCAACATCCTGCAATGCGTCATCGAGACGCTGCTGTTCTATCACCCGGCCGTATGGTGGGTCTCGCGTCGCATGCGAGACGAGCGCGAACACTGCTGCGATGATTTGGTCGTGCAGGTCTGCGGCGACGCGCAGCTCTACGCGTCGGCGCTCGTCGAGATGGAACGGCTCCGTCCCGCAACGCCGCGGCTCGCGCTCGCGGCCGCCGGGAGCGGTGGCTCGTTGCTCACGCGTGTGCGCCGGCTGATTCTGCCTGGTGCCGCGCGGGCGGAATTCTTCCCGCGCTGGGCGGCCGGGGTAGCCGCTGTCGTGGCGGTGACGATCGCGCTGCTCGCGACCGGCGGCGATCGCGTCGCCGCGGCAATCGCCGACGCCGCGGCGCCGAGCGATACGACACGCCTGAGTCCGGATACGGTGCTCGTTCATCCCGATCCCGCGCAGCCGCTCGCCCAGCGTTGGGACTGGGCGCGCGCACAGGCGCGACAGCTCGGCAAGCGGACGTACTGGATCGGCTACACGATTCCGCGACCCGCGTGGCTGGATCATTCCGTGTATGTCGATCGCGGCATGGACGTGAAAGGGGAGAACATCACCATCAGCGGCCGGATGTACGGAAACTTCCAGGGGTTCATGTTCCGCGGCGTGCGCCTGGGGTCGCTGACCGGCGCGGGCGACTCTGACGACATCGCCATGCTGTTCGCCTTTACGACAGCCCCGAACGGCAAGCCGACGCTGGCGCACGTCCATGTGGCAAGCTCGTATCTGCCGATCGATTTCCGCGGCCGCACGCTCGTGTGGTTGGGATCGGCAACCGAGGCGCAGAGCCTGCCCGTCGTGGAGTCGGTGATGGCGGCGACGTCACAGCCGGACCTGCGCGAAGATCTCGTCTCCGCGATCGGCATTCACGGCACCAGCAGCGTCGTCGTCCCCACCTTGATCCGCTTACTCACGAGTCGTGAGCCAGAGGGCGTTCGGTCACAGGCCGCGGAGTGGCTGGGCTTCCATCCGACGGCCGCGGCCGTGGTGGCGCTGAGCGCCGCCGCGCGCAGCGACGGATCCGGCGACGTCCGGCGCGGGGCGGCCGAGGCGCTGGGGGACAATACGCTCCTGGCGGCTACCGATTCGACGATCGCGATCGCGAGGACCGCGGGCGACCCGGACGCGCGGCGCCAGGCGGTCGAGGGCCTGGGCCGCAAGACCGGCGACCGCGCCTTCACCGCGCTCTCCGCTATCGCGCGCAGCGACGCCGATGACGACGTGTCCCGCGAGGCGGTGGAAACGCTCGGCGGAATGTCCGACGGCCGCGGGTTGCCCGTGGTGCGCGAGGTCGCGCGCAGCCATCCCCGCGCCGACGTGCGCCGGACGGCGATCGAAACGCTGGCGGACAATTTGCCGCCCGACCAGGCGATCGCCCTGATGAAATCGGTCGCCACGAACGATGCGGACCCCGACGTGCAGCGCACGGCCATCGAAAAACTCGGCGATCTCGCGCCCACGGGCGAGACGGTCGGATTCCTGTCGACGCTGGTATCGAGCAGCCACAGCGAGGATGTGCAGCGCCAGGCGCTGGAGACGCTCGGCGACATCGGCGGCACGGGCCTGCCAGCCATCATCGATATCGCGCGCACCCATCCCAGCGCCGAAATCCGCCGAGCCGCCGTCGAGGCGATCGGTGAGAAGGTGCCGCCGGCGCAGGCGCTCGGCGTTCTCGGTCAGATCGCGCGGCATGACCGCGATACCGACGTGCAGCGGCAGGCCATCGAGACGCTGGGAGAACACGGCAGCCGCGACAGCGTGCTGGCGGTGCTCGGCGATCTCGCGCACCGCGCGGACAATCCCGACGTCGTCAACGGCGCAATCGAAACGTTGGGCGACATGAAGGACGGACGGGGTCTCGCCATCATTGCGCGCATCGCGCGCGGCCCCGGGGACGTGGACGCGCGGCGGAAAGCGATGGAGACCTACGTCGAAAACGCGCCGTCCGACTCCGCGCTGTCGCTGCTCAAATCGATCCTGCTGAACGGCGCACCTGAGGACTTGAACAGCCGGGTACTCGAATCGCTCGAGGAGATGGATGGCGGGGTCGGCATACCGCTGCTGATCGAAACCGCACGGTCGAATCCGAACCGCGACCTCCGGGCCGACGCCCTCCGCCGGTTGGCGGAGAGCGACGACCCGCGTGCGCAGCAGCTCTTCGAGCGGACGCTGCGGCGGCCCTAGGGCTGCCGCGCCTCGCTCGTGGCGTTCGCCGTGGTTTCGGCGCCGAGCCGGTGCTTCTGGTACCAGCTCAGCATGTAGAGCTGCGTCCGGAGGAAGTTCGACGGCTTGGAGCTGGTGCCGTGATACTCCCCGTTGAAGCGCAACATGACCACCGGCACCTTCAGCATCTTCAGCGCCGAGTAGTACTCCTCGGTCTGCGGAATCGGGGTGCGCAGATCGAGCTCGCCCGTCATGAGCAGCGTCGGCGTCTTGACGTTCCCCACGTAGGATAGCGACGACTGCTTGATCCATTGCTCCGGCTTCTCCCAGAACGGCGCATCGAAGAAGCCGTAGGTGAACAACGGCACGTCGGTCTGTCCGGCCATGCTCATCCAGTCGATCACCGGGCAGCGTACCGCCGCCGCCGCAAACCGCGTCGTATGGCCGATCACCCAACTCGACAACACGCCGCCACCTGAGCAGCCACCGACGTACATCCGCTGCGCGTCGATGTAGCCACGGCCGACCACCGTATCGACGCCGGCCATGAGGTCGTCATAGTCCACGCTGGGATAGGCGCGCTCGATGGCGTTGCCGAACGGGCTCCCGTACCCTGTGCTGCCGCGCGGATTGGTGATGAGCACCACGTAGCCGTTCGCCGCGAAGTTCTGGAGCTGATAGCTGAACGCACCGTTGTACATGCCGTGCGGCCCGCCATGGATCTCCATGATCAGCGGATACTTCTTGCTCTTGTCGAAGCCGGGCGGCTTGATGATCCAGCCTTGCACGCGGGCGCCGCCGGTCGACGTGTACCAGACGGTTTCTTCGGATCCCAGGCGCATGCGGTCGAGAACATCCGCGTTCACATTCGTGAGCCGAGTGACCGGCGCGCGTCCGGCCTTGAGGCTGAACCGGACGACGTCGGGCGGATTCATGGCGTCGGTACGGATGCCGACGCCGCTGAAGTCCCGGCCGACCGACGTAACCGACAGCATCTGATCGCCGTCGGTCACTTTGCGATTCCCGCCGCGGAGCCCGGCGAAGTAAACGTTGCTCGTGCCCTGCTCGGCGAGCGCGAAGAAGACGCCGCTGCCGTCGGGACTCCATTTCACGGATCCGGGATCGCGGTCATACGTCGTGAGCGCGCGCATCCCCGTGCCGTCGATTCCCACCGTCCAGACCTCGTCAGCACGATAGGAGAAGGTGCCGTAGTCGTGACCGGTGAACGCCACGCTGCGGCCGTCGGGTGAGACGACCGGACCTGTCCAGCCGCCCTTCTTGCTGACGATCTGCTTGATCGTGCCGCTCTGCACGTCGACCGTGTACACATACGACTCGCGATAGCGGTAGTCGGCATCCGGCTCGCGCAGCCCGTCGAACACGATCGTCCGGCCGTCGGGCGTCCAGTCATAGTTCGGCGCGCCGAAGCCGCCGAGCTCGCTCGTTGCGAAGTCGCCGCTCGTAAGCTGGCGCGGCGTACCGCCGTCGGCCGAGACGAGGAAGATCTGCGTCGTCCCCTGCTCGACGAAGCCGGTGCGGTCGCGGCGATAATGCAGCCGATCGACGATCCGCGGCGCCGGCGTCCATTTCGCGCCTTCAGGCGCCATCGGCATGCTGATCTTCCACGGCGTCTCGCTCTTCACCAGCATCGTGAACGCGAGGGAGCGGCCATCGGGTGACCAGCTGAGATTGCTTGGCGTCTCGCTGACGCGTGTCACCTGTGACATCGCCCCCTCGGCATCCATCCAGCGGACGAAGACCTGCGTCCCCTTCGGCTCGCCGTCGGCGAAGTACGCGATGCGCGTGCCGTCGGGTGACCAGCGGGCGTTCGAGCCTTTCACGAGGAACCTGTTCTTCGACCCGTCGGCGTTCATGATCCACAACCCCGCGTCCCAGCGGTCGTCGATCTTGTTCACCCACCGGCGCGTGTA
>Ga0070696_100001619_pt1 | contig 14782 bp, 13 predicted proteins | sample KBSK1253metaG_FD_65474 | JGI IMG/M metagenome (GOLD analysis project Ga0070696, IMG submission 65474) | Corn, switchgrass and miscanthus rhizosphere microbial communities from Kellogg Biological Station, Michigan, USA - KBS K1-25-3 metaG | ecosystem: Host-associated > Plants > Roots >... | reverse complement strand
GCTGATGGCAGCACCTCGACATATGACACCGCGTAGAGGGACGTGTCAGCTGGTGCCTGGGCGTGGATCCGCACCGCAAGACTGGACGAAAGCAGGACGACGTTGAGCAAAAGACAAGGCACGCGATTCATGTTCATGATCCTCCGGCCCCGCACGTCGGCTTCAGCGCGACGTCAGGTTTCGCGCAACGATCTGCGGAAACAAATGTTCCGTTCTACTTCCGTGTAGCCCAAAGCCAAATGAGCGCCAATACTCGCAACATTGTCGATCTCTGTGTCGCTGGCAATCTCGTGGCACCCGGCGGCACGCGCCTGATTCTCGGCAGCCTCGATCAGGGCTCGCCCAATCCCTTGCCCACGCATCTCATGCTCGACGTACCAACCCTCGATGAACGGCACAGGTGAAGACTGGCAACCCGGAGCGTACTTTCGATAGTCGAGTTCCAGGAACCCAACGACCCGACCGCTCTGCTCCGCGACGAACACGACGAGTCGTCCGTGCGGCCGCTCGAAGTAGTTCTTCGTTTCCACCTCATGATCCGAAAGCGAACCTGGCCAGAGGGCGTCGCGAAGACGGCACCAGCTGGATCGATCGGCTTCGACAATCTCACGAATGATCGCGGATGACTCTCTCTCCGTACCCATTCACCGTCTACCAGCGTAACGCTCCTGGTGGGTCGCACCATCCAGATCATTGCTGTTCACCGGCGTCTCCTCGACCAAGTCCTCGGGAGCGACCGTGTGAAAGGAGAGCATCCCCCACGCGGTTGATCCGACGAAGAGCCGCGGGGCTGGGACGTCCTTCCTATAGGCGTCGTATGCTGCCCCGAATTGGACGCTGAGAAAGTGTTCCTCTTGGCGCAGCTTCAGGACCAGCCCTGCAGGATGAGCCCGAACCCGAGCAAGCCAGCCACGGAGTCACGTGCGAGCGCGGTTCATTCGCGTCTTCGCTTCCGGACTTCCCGCTTCTTCGTAGTCGACATGAATCGCCACCCCATCAACAGCAGATCGCGCAGCGCGTCCTGGGGGATTCGAGTCAACCGCACGAGCACACAGGGATAGTCCACATAGTGATCGGTCAGGTAGTAGGTTTCCGGCTCCCCGGCAATCAGCTCGTCGCGCTGATCGAAATCGATGCGAACCACCAGGGTGTTCGGCTCGGCTGACCGGTGAATCGCCAGACAGGCGAACATCTTTCCGCGAACGTTGAGGGCCGGCGACCCGTAGGCTGTGCCTTCCTCGACCTCGGGCAGTGCGAGCCCCATCGTTCGCACGATATCGAACCCCGTCTTCTTCCTGGGCATGTGCGTCAACTTCGCATCGCTCTCACGTTGATCCAGGACAGACCGCCCGGCGGTAACGGAAGTCAATGCGACGTGTCTTGCCCCCGTCCATTCCCTCGGTCCAGGCCAACAGTGCCGCTCAGCCGCGAGCGGCGCCGATTCTCGCGTCCTGTTCCATCCGTCACGCGCTCAGGAGTGCGGGGCGCTTCTTCCCGTATTGCGTGGCCTGCTCAAAGGCGTGAGCCATCTGAAGCAGGCTCCACTCACCGTGGTGCCGTCCGACGATCTGGATGCCAATCGGCAGGCCGGTGGCCGTGAATCCGGCGGGGACGGACATCGCCGGGTTCGACATGAAGGTTACATACCAGCATGACCGCATCCAGTCGATATAGGTGGCCATGGGCGTTCCGGCGATCTGCGTGGGATAGGGCACGTTCACGTCGAATGGCGCTACCTGTGTCACGGGGAGGATGAAGTAGTCGTACCGTTCGAAGAACCTGCGGCTCTCGTCGTACATCCGCGCCTGCCGGGCAAGCGCGCGCCCGATATCCGCGGCGGTCATCCGCTCGGCCTCCGCGACCTCGTACTTGATCGTATCCTTCACCCAATCGGGCCGCTCGCGGACAAGCGCCGCATACTGCGGGTGATTGGCCGCGAACCGGAGCGCCGGAAACGCCTGGTCCACGCCTGCGAAGTCGGGCTCGGCCTCCTCGACGCTGCACCCGAGGTCCTCGAACACCCGTCGCCTGGCGTCGATGGTCTGACGGATCTCCGGCTCGAACGGCATACTCCCCAGGCCTCGCCACCAGGCCACCCGTACGCCCTTGAACGCGCGCTCGAGCGGCGCGCGAAACTGGCCGCCGTCCTCCATGATCGAGAGCGGACTGGTCGGATCGTGTCCGGCAATCGCGCTCAGGAAGAGCGCCACGTCCGCGACCGACCGCGCCATTGGACCCGAGACTGATAGAGGCGACCAGCTGCTCGAATTGCCCGGGACCCGTCCCGGGGACGGGCGCAGTCCAACCACGTTGCAAAATGCGGCGGGATTGCGCAGAGAGCCGCCCGTGTCGCTACCGTCCGCAATCGGGACCATTCCGCAGGACAGTGCGACGGCCGCCCCGCCGCTGCTGCCACCACAGGTTTTGGTCACGTCGTAGGGATTGCGTGTCGCTCCGAAGACGCTGTTGAACGTCTGCGACCCGGCGCCGAGTTCAGGCGTGTTCGTCTTGCCGCACGTGATGGCGCCGGCCGCGCGGATGCGCGTCACGATCAGCGCGTCGCGGGTGGGCACATTGTCGCGGTAGAACGGCGAGCCACGTGTGGTGCGAATGCCCGCCGTGTCGACGAGATCCTTATGGGCCACCGGCAGGCCGTGCAGCACGCCGAGTGTGCCACCCCGGGCTGTGAGTTCGTCCGCCCGGGCCGCGTCGGCCATGGCTCGCTCCGCCACAAGGGTCACGATCGCGTTCACGCGTGGGTTCACCCGTTCGATCCGTGCCAGGTGGGCCGTCATGACCTCACGAGCGGAAAGATCTTTTCGACGGATCCTCGCCACCAGCTCGATCGCGCTCAAGTCGCACAGTTGGTCAGATGCGGCGGCAGTCGGCCGTGGGGTGCCCGATTGCGCCGAAACCGTACCGGCGAGCCCGGGCAGCGTGCTGGCGGCAACCGCCGCGATTCCAAGCGTCTGACCGAACGCGCGCCGAGTGATGGGGACCGCTGTGGTCAACTGAGGAGAGTTAAGACTGACGTCTTCGTCATCCATAGATGGGCCCGTGATTCTATTTCGCGATCGTGTTCCAGCTCCTGGCCAGGTATTCGGCAGTTCGCCAGGAGAGCGCCTGCGCAGTGAGTGTTGGGTTGTGGGCGCCGCTCGTGCCCATCACCGACGCGCCGAGGATCCCCAGATTCGGCGCTTCATGGGAGAAACCCCAACGATCGACGACGTTCGTGTCGGGGTTGTTGCCCATGCGCGTGCCGCCGTAGGCGTGTGTCGTCGGACCCATCAGACCGATCGGGCTCTTCTCCGTCGCCACCGCTCCCGCCGTCATGAACCACTCCACCATCTTGTCCTGGATGAAGGCGGCAATCTTTTTCTCGTTGTCTTTGAACTCGGCTGTGATCCGGCACACGGGGAACCCAAGTGGATCCTTGACGCTCGGATCCAGATCCAAACGGTTGTCCTCGTACGGAAGCGTCGTCTTCTGGAGGTACGCCGTGTTCCAGCGGTCAGCGTTTTCCTTGACGAACGCCTTCCAGGCCGGGCCCCATTGCGGGGCCTTGCCGAACGTGCTCATGTTCGCCGCACTGATGGGCCGCCGATCCGAGTAGACCCAAAGGTTTCCGCCGCCGACGAAATCGAGACCGGAGTGATCGAAGTTATCGTCAGCCCAATCGTCGACGGCCGTGCCCTGCGCAGGCAGGCCATACCAGTTGTTCAGATTACGTGGGAAGAGGGCGGTGACGCTCGCGCCCTGATTGTGGCTGAAGTAGTGCCTGCCCACCTGTCCATGGTTGTTCGAAAGCCCGTTCGGATACGCCTTCGATTTCGACAGAAGCAGGACACGAACATTCTCGTAGACATAGCTTGCAAGTAGCACGACATCTGCCGGCTGGAAGTACTCCACGCCATTCTTGAGGTAATTGACTCCGCTCACACGACCGTCCGCGTCAACGTCGATGGTGGTCACGGTAGCCTGCGTGACGACCTCGAGATGCCCCGTCTTCTGCGCCTCGGGAATCGTGGTGACCGCTGTGGAACCCTTCGCGCTGACGTGACAGCCACCGCGGTTGCAGTAGCCGTGGTACGCGCAACCCGCTCGGTTCTGATACGTTCTGGAATTGATGGCAGCCGGCCCGGGGAACGGATGCCACTCGAGCTTCCGCGCTGCCGTCGCCATCATTTCTGAGAACCCCGTCCCTCTGAGTGGGGGCATCGGGTATTCGCGTTTCCGCGACCCCTCGAAGACGTTGCCGCGCGGATCGATCTTGCCATTGAGGTTTCCGGCCTTACCTGACACGCCGAGCTCGTACTCCACCTTCTCATAATGCGGCTCGAGCTCCTCAAGGCCAAAAGGCCAATCCTCCACGGTGGATCCCTGAGGGATTCGCGAAACGCCATAGCGCCGAGTCGTCTCGCTCACGACTTTGAAGTCCCAGGGATTGAGGCGCCAGCTTTGAGCCCAATAGTGGAGCGTGGTCCCTCCGACCGCGTTCATCATTGGATGAATCGTCGGCCGGGGCGAGTAGGGCGCGGAGGCGTTCGGCCGATGCGTCGGAACTTCGTGATTGGCCTTCTGCACGGCCTGCGGCCAGCCCCGAACGTTGTTTCGCAGTTCGTCCGGCGCGAAATCTGCGGGAGTGAGCCAGGCTCCCGCCTCGAGACCGATGACGTCGAGTCCGGCCCGCGCGAGCGGAAGGACAGCCACGCCACCCACAGCGCCGAGCCCGACGATGACAACATCGGTCTTCCTCAGGTTAACCGCCATGGCTCGTCCTTCCCTTCCAGGCTGGCCCTCGCAGGTCGCGTCTTCGAGAACATCGCGTAGTCGTACGCCGATTTGTGGGTCGGCATCAGGTTTGGGTCCAGGCGCTGATCATTTGCTGTGACCGCGAGCCGGACACCCGGGTATCCGATCAAATCCCACCCGACGAAATTCGCGTTCCCGCCGTAATAGGGATCGGAGAACGTGCCCTGGATCGTATGGGTACGCACGAGGTTGAAAAACGTTGAGGCATTGGGCGCAAAACCGGTGGCGACGTTGTTCTCCATGTCGCTCAGCACAGCATCCTGCGCCTGCGTCGAGAGCTGGGCGAATGGCGCGCCTTTCGACGCTCGCGCATAGCTGTCAACGGCGCCGAGACCGCTCCGGTACGCCTCGAGCGACGACGCGAGAGCGCCGCTCAGCGCGCGGTCGATGTAATGCGCCGCGCGGGCCTCGCGAGCGCCTGGCCCGTTCTCGTCACTTGGGATCAGGCGTGCAACCATCGCCTCGATGGTGGCCGCTTCGGCGGCAGTGAACGTTTCCAACGCCTCGCGCGGAAGCGTCCCTGCCTGGGGGGAAAATGATGTCTCCACGGGAGGAGCCATCGGCGCGCCCGGGACAAGCACCCGAGCTGGTACGGCAGCAGCCGCGGCGCCCACGATTCCGACGCGCTTCAGCAGCTCACGACGCGAAAGTGTGACTCTTTCATCATCCGATGTGTTCGCCATCATTACCCTCCTGCTCCAACAGCCCTCGGCAGGCTCGCGCGACGTCGTCGGACTCTGTGAGCCTGATATCCGCAGCCCTGACTCCTGCTACGGACGAATCGTGACCTTCTTGATCATCGGCGGAGTGATGGGCCGGCTCATCTCACCATCAGCACCGATCGTTGTCGGCGTGCTGGCGATGGCGTCGACCGCGTCCAAGCCTCCCGTGACCTTCGCGAAGATCACGTAGCTCGGCGCCAGCGGATAGTCCTGATGAAGGATGAAGAACTGGCTGCCGTTGGTATTTGGCCCCGCGTTGGCCATCGCGACGAAGCCGCGCCGGTAGCCGCCGCGATAGAGTGCCGACTCCTCCTTGATCTCGTCCTCGAAGGGAGGGCCCCACGCACTCTGACCGCCAGTGCCGTCGCCAGCAGGGTCGCCGCCCTGGATCATGAACCCCTTCACAACGCGGTGGAACGTCAAGCCGTCGTAGTAGCCATGCTCGGCGAGCAACCGGAAATTCTCGACGGCTTTCGGGGCATCTGCCGCAAAGAACTCGATCTCGATCGCGCCCTTGTCGGTCTCGATGACCCCGTGGATGCCGCCGGAGCTCGTGGCGCCCGCGGGCACCTTCGGATTGCCTGTCGACGGGCTGCAGCCGGCCATCCACAAGAGAGCAATACACGGGAGCAGAAACAGCCAGACTGATCGGGAATCACGAGGCGGCGGAAGTTGGATCGGCATGCGCGCTTTACCGTTTCGGCAGGGCGAAGCTGAGAATCAGGTCCCCGCCTCTGCGGCCACGCTCGCCGCCGCCGGAGCCGACGGTGACGAACTGCTCGCCGTTCACCATGTACATAGAGGGTGAAGAGAACACCCCGGAGCCGGTGTTGAACCTCCACAGCAGCTCGCCGGTCTTCGCGTCGAACGCCATGAAGTAGCCGGCGGTGTTGCTGCCACTGCCCACGAACACCAGGCCGCTCGCCGTGACGACAGAGCCGGCCTGTCCGAAACCGTCGAACACTTTCTGCCACACGAGTTCTCCGGTCGTTGGATCGTACGCGGAGAAATACCCCTTCGGCGGACGCCCCGAATCGGTGGGGTCGTCGATCGCGTTGACGTAGAGATAACCCGTGCGAGGGCTGTAGGAGATCGGACCGTAGTTCGCGCCGCCGCCGGTTCCGGGCGCTCTTATCTGGTTCGGCCCCGGCGGCGTGTACATCGGCGCGAGTGTGCGTGTCGCCATGCGCTCGGGCGGAATGTCCACGGGGGTCACAGGGCTGACCGGCACCATTGGTTTTCCGGCGGCCGTGTACGGTATTGGCTGCGTCGGCCAGGGCTGTTCGCCCGGCCGGTAGGTGGTCGTGGGTACCGGCATCTCTTTGACAGGATGCACAGGCTGCCCGGTCTCTCGGTTCAGGATGTAGAGGAAACCATTCTTGCTGGCTTCTGCCAGCGCCTTGACGCGCTGACCCCGCATCTGCATTTCGAACAGAATCGGCTGATTACCGGAGTCGTAGTCCCACACGTCGTGGTGCGTCTGCTGGTAGTACCACTTCAACGTGCCGGTGTTCAACGTCAGCGCGATGATCGAATCGGTAAACAGGTTGATGCCGGTCCGCTTCGAGCTGTCGCCGAATGGATTCGCCACGGCGGCGTACAGCAGGCCCAGCTCGGGATCGATGGAGGGCGTCTCCCAGATGCCGCCTCCGTTGCGTTCGCCGCCGACCCAGGTGGGACCAGCAATGTCCCAACCCTGATCCTTGTCGTCCTGCGGAATCGTGTTGAAGTGCCACAGGACCTTGCCCGTTTTTGCGTCCACCGCTAGCACGTGGCCGCCTGGGATGTGGCTCTCGCTGCGTGTGCTGCCGATGTAGATCACCCCGTTATGGATTTGGGGCGCCGTCGTGAACCAGTATCCGAGGCTGATAGCCGTCTTCACGTCCGGGTATCGCTGTTGGATCACGTCCAGAATCACGCTGGCCTGGCCGTTCGTCCCGAACGTCGGAATCGGCTTCCCGCTCTTGGCGTCGAGCGCGAAGAGAAACGACCCCGCGGCGGTGTAGACGACGCCGTCCGAATAGCAAACGCCCCGGTTGCGGAATATGTACCCTGCGTCTCTGCCGCCGCCGATGAGATTGGTGACGTCGAACGACCACACGAGATGTCCGTCGGCGGCGTTGACGGCGTACACACCCCCGCGAGGGTCGGTCACGTACATCACGCCGTCCACGATGACCGGCGTCGTCTGGTTGCTGACGCCGTCGATAATGCCGTACTGAAACAACCACCGCGGCGTGAGCGTTTTCACATTGGAGGTGTTGATCTGGTCCAATGTTGAATAACGGCTTCCGGCCAGGTCGAGGTTATGAAGCGGCCAGTTCGCGGTTGTGACGGCCGCCGGCCGCTGGGCCTCCACTCGCGGCGACAATCCAGCCGACACCATCACCACCAACGAGGCGGCAATCGCGCATGAGGCAATCGGGCGTGCAAAGGTCATCGTTCCCCCGGCGGCATTCTACATGTAGCGCGGCATCAGCCGCGGCGGTCACGCATCCATCGCCGCCGTCGGAGTGCAAGCGATGTTAGACCGCGTGCCGGTCTGGGTCGCGTGTGCCCGGGTCGCTCTGCTCTGGCTGGCCTGATGAACTGAAGCTTCTCAAGCAGGTGTTGGGTAAGCGTGCGCCGCTGCGGCGAGAACTGATCCGCGGCCGCGCGGAGGTAGGGGCGAAACTGCCGGCCGGCATAGGCCAGATACCCGACCTGTTGTATCTCGCTGAGAGTCTGCCTGTAGTGATCGAGCAGCGCCGCCGCCACAATCTGACCTGTGCGCGTCGCGCCAACTCGTGCGGATGCGGAGAGCCAGCGCACACCGCTCGGAAGGGCTCGTGCTGCTGATACTGCCATCACCGACGATGTTTCAAAGACCGACCTGTCCTGCCGTGCGGATTCCGCCTTGAGCTGCGACCACATGTTGCCGATGGTGTCCCGGGAGGGAAGACTAGCAGGCGGTAACCCTCTGGCTTCTTCCCGAATCGCCTCCCATTCTTTTCGGAGTCCCGCCACGTCGAGCGGCGGCGTGTTGATCGCGGCAGCCAACCGAGACGAGGTCCGTTCCAGGCCGTCCAACATCTGGTCGACGGTGGCGAACTGTGCGTCCTTTTCCAGAAGTCCCTGCGCTTTGAGCGCATCGGCCATTTCCGGAATCAGGTGCCGACCCATGCCGCAGAGGTCGGCGAGGGCTGCGAGGATCCAGACGGGCGACGCGCGAAAGGCGACGATGCCAAGCACTTCGACCGCGTTGCCCGCAGTCCGCCTTGCGAGAAAATTGTCCGGCAGCGTTCCCTCGGCGCTGTAAACACCCTCTGCGCCGCCGATCTGCTCGATCAGGTACCTGAGCGTCGCGTCCACGAGGTTCTGATACAGCTGGCTGTGGCGGATGCCATCCGGAAGTGCGACCTCTCCCACTTCGCGCGCGACGCCGGCGCCGAGCCCCAAGACCGATCGTGCCAATCGCTCGGGGAACGAAAGCAGATACGTTTTGACGGTCATTCCGCGCGCATCACCTCTCCGCCGATACCGACCAAGTCGCCTGTTGCGTACCCGAGAGAGAGTGTTCACCGCACGACGATGGCGGCTGCGATCCTGTCATGGAGCCGCCGCACTCAGGACGACAAAGGGCGGACGTGGCTCACGCTCGCCGAAGCACGCACCAGTGACCCTCACCTGCCCGGCTCCACGCCTATCTATCTCTCTGTGGGGCCCAATCGGTGCGAGTTGCAGCATTGCGAGCGAGAGGTCGACCGCCAGAACCGTCGCAAAGCGTTCCACGAGCAGATTCGAATAGGTGCGAATAGGTGCCGATGCCGCTGCCAACCTCCGCCGCAAGACCGACGGGCGAGTCAATTGGGCCGAGCCCGCGCAAAAGTGCATGTGTTGGTTCATGTTGCCTAACGGCATGCGGCTCCCCCGCGGCGGCAACCGTCCTCCACAATCACGCTTCAACGCGGAAGGGCGGCGGCTGCGTCCCGTCGATGTCGGTAAAACCGTACTCGCGGGCAAGCGTGCCGACGTCCACGAGTTGACCTGACTTCTCGATGACCCGCTCATCCGACGCCAACGCTACGATCGCACGGCCAAGATACGCGGTCGTCTCTTTTGGCCCTCCGGGCCCGTTGATGGCTTCCGCCGCACCGGCACGCCGGAAGGCCTCCACGACACGCTCGGTCCGCATGAACCCCGGCGCCACCGCAAGCGCGGCTATGCCGCTCTCACGCAGTTCCCGCGCGATGGCCCACGCCATGCGGGCGACGGCGTTCTTCGCCAGGTCGTAGAAGAGATTACGCATGTACGGGAGGGCCTCGAGATTCGCTGTCGTGCTCACGATCAGCCCGCGGCGCTGGGGCAACATCAGTGGCACGGCCAGGCGGCTGGCCGTGAGATGCGCGCGGACGCCGGCTCTGAACATGCCGTCCCATTGAATGAGGGATTGCTCCCAAAACGGCACGAGCGGGAGAGGACGACAGTCGCTGCTCTCGTAACCGCCCCACACGTTGTTGACGAGGATGTCGAGCCGTCCATGATCGTCGCGGATCCGGCCGAAAAGCGATGCGACGTCCGCGTCGACGGTGTGATCGCATCGGACGGCAATGCCGACGCCGCCGCGGTTCGTCACCTCCCGGGCGCACTCGTCGATCGTGCCAGGCACGTTATCCGTGGTCGGCCGGCCGTCGACGCTTCGACCGGTCACATAAACCGTGGCCCCGGCGGCGCCAAGCTCGAGAGCGATGCCGCGTCCCGCACCACGGCTCGCGCCAGTAACCAGCGCGACGGCCTTGCTCAGCTGTGTCATCAATGTGGTCGGTGTTGATTCTGGACGCGCTCCCGGATCAAGGTGTCCTCGACGATCACCGCTTCAGCCCTTCGAGTGATACAGGTCGCCTGCCTGCCCAACAAACTCGGCTCCGCGCCTTTTCCACTCATCCTCAACCTTGTCAAAGATTCGTTCAGGAACAACCGGCGCAGTCTCCTCGAGATCGTCCAACCGCTTTTGAACGTCTACGATGGGAGGATCGGTCTTGGAGACGAGGCTGTCCGTGGCACTCAGCAACCGCTCAAGCTCGCGGATGACAGTCTTGTACCTCACACCGGCGGCTCGATGCCTTTCTGTCCGCTCGGATAAGTTGAGAAAGCCGTTCAGACCCGTGAGGATCGCCGACACGATGCTGATCATTGCCACCGCGAGTTTCGCATTCACCGAAGTGTCGGTTCCCAGTGCGGCAAACACTGACGTGCCCACGACACCCGACAAGGCCGCAGCGATCCCGCCCACCCAAAGCCGCTCGCGGTCACACCGCCGCGGCGCGCGGTCGTGCCTGTGCCTTCCTTTGTGAGCATGAAGGAGCCAACCTCGAAGGAGTTGTTCGACGGTGTCAGGTTCAAACACCTTCTGGGTGTCGATTTCGCTGGAGCTTGTCGTCATAACAAAGGCCTTGCTGCCGGTCAGGGAATCGGGGTCACACAGCAGGTTGCTAACGCCCGGGCATCAGCCGCGACGCCACTGATTCTTGAGCGCCGGCGGCTGCCTGCCGATGTTGGACCTCGTCACATGTAGGCGCCGGGTATTAACCAGCTCAGCGCAGGCTCCACAATGCAAGAGATGACACATCTTTGATGAAGATCCGTTTTCCCGATATCGCCGGCTGGGCCCACGTGGCGCTGTCGGCGACACTGTAAGATTTGAGGGGCTCGAAACCAGTCCGGCTGCTCCTGGCGACGATCAACTCGGCGTCGTCGTTCAAAAAGAAAAGCAGATCATCCGCCTTCACAAGAGCACTGTTCGTTGCTCGCCGCGGCCGGTCGAGCCACAGCACGTGGCCAGTCGGTGCGTCGATGGCAAAGAACTGGCCGCTGTTCAGATGGGACAAACCGAACAGCGTGTCGCCGATGACCACCGGGTTGCTCAAGAACATGGAGGCTTCCTTGGCTTCCCAGATCGCCTCCACAACCCACTTGCCGTCCCGCCTGATTGGCTTGAACGCCATGACGCCCCTATGGTCACCGCTGACGATGATCGTCTCACGATAGAGGACTGGCGTGATGGCTTGAACATACGGTGACTTCCACGGATGCTCCCAGAGGACTGCACCATCGGCGACTGAGATGCCGAGGATCGAGTGTTGAGCGAGCGCTATGACTTGGCGGGTGCCGTGCAGGTCAACGATGATCGGCGACGCGTACGTGAACTTGCTCTTCACGGTCCACTTGACGCTGCCGGTATTCGCCTCAAAGGCGGTGAGCGCGCTATCGCCTTCGGTTTGGACAATAACGACATCGCGATCCCCAATCGGTGATGACGCCTCGCCAACAACCGGTTGCGTCGGTGGTGCCGGCTTCTGCCACACGAGTGTTCCGCTGAATGCATCGAAGGCCGAAATGGTCCCGCTGATCCCCAGCGTATACAGCTTACGGTTATGAAAGAGCGGTGTCGCCTTGGGACCTTCGCCGTGATCAACACCTCCCTCATACATCTCGAAGGCAACCGGATAATCTGTGCGCCAGGCGGTTTCGCCGGTTTCCGCGTCGAGTGCGGTCATCCCCTCTCTACCGTTGCGGCGGGTGAAGGCGTAGACGGTATTGCCAACCACAAGCGGCGTGGCGTACCCCTCTCCGACTTCGACTCTCCACCTGAGCATCAGAGTGTCGGGCCAGGAATCCGGTGTCGCGAACGCACTGGCTGCACCGTCCCGATTGTGGCCGCGCCATTGCGGATAGTCCTGCGGAGAGTCCTGGTCCATCATCGCAGCCGCAGGTCCAACCAGCACAGCGACGGCAGCACACGACAAGGCGATCCGCGGCATCATTCGAAGTCGGGTGAATTTCACGTCAATCGGTCAGGCGCGACGGCTTCATTTCGGCTGTCAGCCGGTCACGATTCTATTTGAAGATAGACTTCGCGATCGTCGCGTGGACGCCTTTCGTTTGATCCACAGCCTGCGTCACATGCAGATCGGCGGCGAGCGAACACAAGACGTACGCTTCGTCTCGTGACAGCCCTTTCTCGGCGACCAGAAAGTCGACCATCTCACGCGTCGCGAGTCGCGTGGCTTCATCGAGATCCTCGTGGAGTCCCATGCTGATGTAGTGCGTTGGGGTTTCGGCGCGGGGCCAGCGCAGCCGCTGGCCTTTGCGAACGCGCACCTCGAATGTTCCCCGGAGCGACGTCTCGAGCGCCGTGCCGGTCACTTCGCCGTCGCCCTGCATCGCGTGGCCGTCACCGATCGACAGCAGGGCGCCCTGCACGTGCACCGGCAGATACAACGTAGAACCCGCCACGAGATCCTTGTTGTCCAGATTGCCGCCGTGCCAGCCGGGCGGGCGACTCGATATTCTTCCGATGAGCAGCGGGGGCGCGACCCCAATCGAGCCGAAGAAAGGCGCCAACGTCAGCGATACTCCGGGCCTGAACTCGACACGGCCGGTGCCGGGCTGCCAGCGCAGCAGCCGGAAATGCGCGTAGGGAAAGTCGTCCGGGATGACGCCGCCGCCGGGATTGAACGCGACGACGCCGAAGGGATGGAGGAACTCGATTGCGAGAATCCGTACTTCCAGCGTATCTCCGGGCTCGGCGCCATCGACGAAGATCGGCCCCGTCATGGGATGTGCGCCCGGGCCGCGCTCGGTCACACGGAGCTCGACCGCCTTCAGCGATTCCGGAATCTCAGACTCGCTTGCTCCCGCCAACCTCACTCGCTGCAGTCCGCCCGCGACCATGGTCTCGACCCGCACGCGATCGCCCGATGTGATCCGCAGCACCGGCTTTACACGCGAATCGTAATAACCCCAATGCACGTGCTCGGGCGTCAGCGGGAGGTCGTGCATGCGAGGCTGCTGTGTCCAGGTGGTCTGCGTTGCCGCCAGCAGGACCAGACCGATCGGGAAGGCTCGACGCATGATGACGCTCCTATCGGAGGTAGGCCAAAACCGTCTGACGTGCCGCTTCCGCCGCGGTGGCTCATCACCGCGCATTTCAGCGCCGGCTGCTTAGTCGCAGTTCTTGGATTTGCCTGGCAGCATCCTCGACCTGCATTTCCACGATGCGACGACCGAACAGTGCCGTGGCCTTGGCAGGGTTGCCAACGTGACCTTGCCCGTCTCCCGCCTTACCGGGGCCCATGCGCTCGAATCGCAACAGTGAAGGGTTGAGATACATCAGGCTGGAGGTGTCATGCGTACCCGCGTGCGTGCCCACGTCGTCAGCACTGACGCCCTGGGCGATCACCCACTCGTCGCCTCGACCTGGGTAGTAAGCCGTGACCTGATGAACGCGCACGTTCGTTGCCACCCATTCGGAATTGAGGGCTTCAGCCACCTGTTTCTGCCCGGCCTGATTGCCGCCGCTGTCGCCGACGAGAGCGATGTCGAGAAATCCATGCTGCTTGAAGCTCCGCGCGGCAAATTCAAGGACTTTGCTGAACACGTCCTGGGGCAACGTGATCGTACCGGCAAACCGCATGTGCCCGGTCGGTGGGTTGATGTCGCCCTCGGGGACGTAGGCAACCACCGGCGCGACGAGCGCATTCCCGAGACGTCTTGCGATCTCGCCCGCTTTGTATTTCACAAGGTAGTTGTGTTTCCCAAGGGCCATGTGGGGCCCGTTCTGCTCGGTACCGCCCGTCGGGATGATGACGGTTGTCTTACCCGCGGCAATGGCGTCACGGACTTCCATCCACGTCAGATCTTCGAGGAAGACACTGTCGGGCTGCGGCAGGGACGGGGCCTGCGCCGCTGAATGTGAAACCAGATAGATGAAGGTGACCGCAGCGATGAAACTGACCGCTCGCATGCTCCCTCCTATGGTGATCCGAAGCGGCATAACGCATCGCGCTGAGCCGCAGCGCGAACAGAGTGTCTCACGCCTTCGCGCTGTCGGCTCCAGCATGTTGTTCGGCGGCCTTCGCTGCGTGCTCGAGGGTCGCCCGAATCCTGGCCTGCGGATCCGAGTCTCGTCGGCCAGGATTCGTCACCTCGCGTACAAACAAAGGGCACGGAGCATGAATCTCCGTGCCCTTCCGCCTTCGCGCTGTCGCGCTTCGGCGTGACAGACCGTACTTTCGTGTCCTTCGTGGTCAAACGAAGGTGAACGAGTTCCCGGGTTAATCGATGTCGCCCGCCGGGGGCCGCGCGCTCATCGGCTCCTCCGTGTCGAACGCGTACTCGATCTCGCGATCCAGATCGAGCTCGTCTTCCGTCGGGATCGGCGCCGGCGGCGGCGGCGGCGGCTCGTCCGCCGGGATCCGCACGTGGCG
>Ga0070696_100001616_pt1 | contig 14786 bp, 12 predicted proteins | sample KBSK1253metaG_FD_65474 | JGI IMG/M metagenome (GOLD analysis project Ga0070696, IMG submission 65474) | Corn, switchgrass and miscanthus rhizosphere microbial communities from Kellogg Biological Station, Michigan, USA - KBS K1-25-3 metaG | ecosystem: Host-associated > Plants > Roots >... | reverse complement strand
CAGACATCCACGCGGCGATCAAGGGGATGTCGTTCCCACTCGAGTTCCGCGCCGAGATCCTCGGCGACTACGCCGACCGGCAGGCAGCAGCAGGCCGACTCCTCGCCGCGGCCATCGCTGCGGCAATTGGCATCTTCCTGCTCCTGCAGGCGGCATTCTCGAGCTGGCGCCGGGCATTGCTCGTCTTCGTCACCCTGCCGTTCGCGATCGGCGGCGGCGCGGTGGCGGCGCTCGCAGCCGGCCCGATCTCTCTCGGCACGCTCCTCGGCTTCTTCACGATCCTCGCGATCGCCGTCCGCAACGGGATCCTGTTGGTCAGCCACTTCCAGCGCCTCGAGCTGGATGAGGAAGTCACCGGCTCTGCGCTCGTCATGCGAGGCGCGGTCGACCGACTCACGCCCATCCTGACGACCGCCGTCGCGATCGGACTGCTCTGCCTGCCGTTCATCGCGCTCGGCGACCGAGCCGGCTATGAGTTGCTCCGGCCGATGGCGGTCGTGGTCCTCGGCGGAATTGCCACCTCGACGCTTCTGAGCCTGTTCATCGTCCCGACGCTCTATCCGCTCTTCACGTCGAGCCCCGAGCCCGGCACGTCGAGCGAGCCGATCGGTGACCAGCCGGCGTTCGAGCCGACCCCTGGATAGGAGACGCAGATGCAACCCCGTCGTCCGTGGATCGTCGTGGTGCTCGTCGCCTCGTTCGGGCTATCCGCCTGTGGCCAGTCGCCAGCGGTACCCGAGGGGGCGGTCGAAGGAACGACGGGAAACCCCATGCAGGTGACCGTCTCCGAGGAGGCGGCCGAACGGCTCGGCATCGAGACGACGCAGGTCAAGCCGGGCCAGGGCGGACGGACTGCCGTGCCCTACGCGGCGGTGCTGTACGACGCCGACGGCGCTACCTGGGTCTACACGAATCCCGAACCGCTCGTTTTCGTCCGCACGCAGATCAACGTCAATAAGATCGTCGGAGACGTGGCCGAGCTTCTGGACGGCCCGCCGTCCGGGACGTTGGTCGTGACGGTCGGCCTGGCTGAGCTGTTCGGCGCCGAGACCGGCGTCGGCGATCCCGAGTGACGTCGAAGCGAGCTCTGACGACATGATGCGCCGGGTCATCGCCACGAGCATGCGCTTCCGCTTCCTCGTGGTTGCCTTCGCCGTGGGGATGATCCTGCTCGTCACCAGCCAATTCCGGTCGATGCCCGTCGACGTCTTCCCCGAGTTCGCCCCACCGAGGGTGGAGATCCAGACGGCGTCACTGGGCCTGTCGGCGGCTGACGTCGAGGCGTTCGTGACGACCCCGCTCGAGCAGGCGCTGGCGGGCGTCGAAGGCCTCGAGGTCCTGCGGTCGAAGTCCGTGCTCCAGCTGTCGTCCATCGAGCTGATCTTCAAGCCCGGGACCGACCTTCTGCGCGCGCGCCAGCTCGTCCAGGAGCGCATCACCGCGGTGACACCGTCACTCCCGACGTGGGCGGCGCCGCCCTTCATGATGCAGCCGCTCTCGGCGACGAGCCGGGTCATGAAGATCGGCATGTCCTCCCCGACGATGTCGGTGACGGACATGTCGTTGATCACGTACTGGACGATCAGATCACGGCTGTTGAGCGTCCCGGGCGTTGCGAATGTCCCGATCTGGGGCGAGCAGCTGAGTCAGCTCCACGTGAACGTCGTGCCCGCGAAGCTGGCCGCCCACCACGTCACGCTCGACCAGGTCATGGAGGCGACGGCGGAAGCGCTCGACGCCGGGATCCTGTTCTTCTCGGAAGGCCACGTCATCGGCACCGGCGGCTTCGTCGACACGCCGAACCAGCGGCTCGTCGTCCGGCACGTCCCGGCGATCGTCACCGCCGAGGACCTCCGCAACGTACAGGTCACGGCACTCGACGGGGAGCTCGTGCGGCTCAGCGAGGTCGCCGAGGTCGAGAAGGGCCACCAGCCACTCTTCGGTGACGCGGTGATCAATGACGGGCCGGGACTGCTGCTGGTCGTCGAGAAGTTCCCGTGGGCCAACACGCTCGACGTGACGCGCGGCGTCGAAGAGGCGCTCGAGGAGCTGAAGCCCGGCCTGCCCGGCATCGACTTCGACACCACCATCTTCCGGCCGGCGTCGTTCATCGAGATCGCCCTCGCCAATCTTTCGAACGCGCTGCTCGTCGGCAGCATCCTCGTCTTCATCGTGCTGATGCTGTTCCTGTTCGATTGGCGGACGGCGCTGATCAGCCTCGTGGCGATTCCGCTGTCGCTGACCGCGGCCGCATTGGTGCTCCATTGGCAGGGGATCACGATCAACACGATGATCCTCGCGGGGTTGGTGATCTCCGTCGGGGTCGTCGTCGACGACGCGATCATCGATATCGAGAACATCGTGCGCCGCCTCCGTCAGCATCGCCGCGAGGGAAGCACGCAGTCGACGGCGTCGGTGATCCTCGAGTCGTCGGTCGAGGTGCGGAGCGCGATCATCTACGCGACGCTCATCGACGTCGTCGCGATCGCGCCGGTCTTCTTCATCGAGGGCCTGTCCGGCGCGTTCTTCCGGCCTCTGGCCGTCGCCTACGGCCTGGCCGTGCTGGCGTCCCTGCTCGTCGCCCTGACCGTCACGCCGGCACTTGCCCTGATCCTTCTCCGCAATGCGCCGGTGGAGCGCCACGAGTCGCCCCTTGCCGGCCTGCTCCAGCGCGGCTACCAGGCCGTCCTGACGCGGGTGATCCGGACGGCGCGGCCGGCGTTCTCAACCGTGGCGGTCATCGCAATCGTCGGCGGCGCCGTCGTGCCGCAACTCGGTCAATCGCTGTTCCCGGAGTTCAAGGAACGCGACTTCCTGATGCACTGGATCAGCAGACCCGGGACGTCCCTGCCCGAGGAGAACCGGATCGTGCTCGCTGCCAGCCGCGAGCTGCGTTCCGTCCCGGGCGTTCGCAACTTCGGGGCGCACATCGGCCAGGCGCTGCTGGGCGAGGAGATCGCCGGCGTCGACTTCGGCGAGAACTGGATCAGCATCGATCCGGCGGCCGATTACGAGGAGACGGTGGCCGCCGTCGAGGAGGTTGCCGACGGCTACCCGGGCCTCTTCCGGAACGTCGAGACCTACCTCAATGAGCGGATCGACGAGGTCCTGACGGGATCGAGCGACGCGATCGTCGTTCGAATCTACGGTCCGGACCTGGCGGTCCTGCGCGAGAAGGCGGACGAGGTCGAAGCGGCCCTCGGGAAGATCACCGGGATCGACGGCGTTCACGGTGAGCTCCAGGTCGAGGTCCCGCAGATCCAGGTCGAGGTCGACCTGGCCGCCGCGCAACGCTACGGAATCAAGCCCGGCGACGTCCGACGAGCGGCAGCGACGCTGGTGTCGAGCGAAGAGGTCGGCGACATCTTCGGCCTGGGGAAGGCGTACGACGTCCACGTCTGGAGCACCCCGGGAACGCGGCACAACCTCAGCGACATCGAGGCGCTGCCGATCGACACGGCGTACGGCAAGCAGATCAAGCTGTCCGACGTCGCGAGCGTGAAGATCAAGCCGACGCCCAACAGCATCATTCACGAGAATCTCGCCCGTCGCATCACGGTCGGCGCGAACGTCCGCGGTCGGGACCTCGGCTCGGTCGCGCGGGACGTCGAGACGACGCTCGGACAGATCGACTTCCCGCAGGGCTACCACCCCGAGATCGTCGGCGAGCTGGCCGAGCGCGAGGCGGCCGAGAGCCGGCTGCTGCTCTTCGCCGGCGCCGCCCTGATCGGCGTCTTCCTGCTGTTGCAGGCCGCCTTCGGCCGGACCCGCCTGGCCCTCCTGATCCTGCTGACCCTGCCGTCGGCCCTCGTCGGCGGCGTGCTCGCGGCCTTCCTCACCGGCGGGGTCGTGTCGCTTGGCTCGCTGGTCGGCTTCTTCACGGTGCTGGGAATCGCGGCACGGAATGGAATCATGATGATCAACCACTTCCAGCATCTGGAGCGCGTCGAGGGCGAGACGTTCGGCCCGGCGCTCGTCATCCGCGGCGCCCGCGAGCGGCTGTCGCCGATCCTGATGACCGCCCTGGCGACGGGTCTGGCCCTGATCCCGCTCGCGATCGCCGGCGACCTGCCGGGCCACGAGATCGAGCATCCCATGGCGATCGTCATCCTCGGGGGACTGCTGACCTCGACGCTCCTCAACCTGTTCATCACCCCGTCTTTGTACCTGCGCTTCGGGCATGGCCGCGAGGCCGACGAGCCGGTGGTTTCCGCACCGGAACCGGCCTAGCAACATGGCAAGAGGCCGGATGACCTGGACAGCAGGGGCGACGCTGTGCCTGTTGGCGCTCGCCGGCTGCACCGCCGGCGTCCCGGCGCCGACCGGATCGGTCCTCTCGGCGACCGCGACGCCCGGCAGCCGCCCGAGTGCACCGGTCTCGATCGCGCCTGAGCCGACGACGCCGGCGTCGATCGCACCGAGCCCGTCGGCGACTCCCGATCCCCAATCGGGCGAAGAATCGCTCACCGAGGCGTTCGACTACGGCAACTTCAGCAACTCGATCGCGATCGACAATCGATGGCTGCCGTTCGTGCCCGGCACGCAGCGGGTTTTGGAAGGATTCGCGACCGTCGATGGCGAGCGGATCAAGCGCAGGGTCGTCATCACGACGACCGACCTCACGAAGGTCATCGATGGCATCCGGACGGTCGTGAACTACGAGCTCGACTACAACGACGGCGATCTGATCGAGGCAGAGCTCGCGTTCTATGCCCAGGACGACGACGCAGCCGTCTGGCTCGTGGGGGAATACCCGGAGGAATACGAGGACGGCAAGTTCGTGGAAGCGCCCTTCTGGATCGCCGGCTCGGAGGACGCGAAGGCGGGCATCATGATGCAGTCGGAGCCATCGGTGGCGACGCGCAGCTACTCGGAGGGCTGGGGCCCGAAGGTCGGCTGGACCGATCGGGGCCGGGTGTTCGAAACCGGCTCCGAGACCTGCGTCCCGGCCGCCTGCTACAAGTCAGTCCTCGTGATCGACGAGTTCAACCGGGACGAGCCCGACGCTCATCAGCTCAAGTACTACGCGGACGGGGTCGGCAATGTCCGGGTCGGATGGGCCGGCGCCCGGGAGGAGGAGCAGGAGGTCCTGGAGCTGGTCAAGCTCGTCCGGCTCAACGCGGACGGGTTGGCCAAGGTTCGCGCGGCCGCGCTGGCCCTGGAGCATCACGCCTACGTCGTCAGCAAGGACGTGTACGCCCTGACGGAGCCCGCTCGACCGCGTTGAGGCCGGGTCGTCCTGGGCGGATGCCGGTCGACGACCAGCCACCGCACGCTCAGTTCTTCGCCTGGCGGATCCAGAGTCCGAGCGAGGCCGGATGGACCGTGTCCTCGACGATCGCGTGCAGGTCGCGCGAGACCGCGGCGATGTCCACCTCGTCCCGCAGACGGGCCGAGAACGCCGCGACAGCCGGCTCGGCCTCGTAGCGAGCCCGATTGAAGCGTCGGTCGACCGCCCGGCGAACGCGAACGAGGACCGGCTGGAAGATGGCGAACGCGGCCAGCGTCGATGCCGCGACGGCGATCGTCTGGCCCTGGGTGAACGGCGCCAGGACGGCTGACAGGAGGACGATGACCCCGCCGAACACGATCGCAAGGATCGCGCTGACGATGCCGTACGCGATGGTTCGACTGAGGATCCGGTCGATGTCGTAGAGACGGTGGCGAAAGACCGCGATGCCGATCGCAATCGGGACCGTCGGATGGACGACGATCGTGGGGAGCCACGGCCAGCTGTTCACCGTCCCGGTGACTCCGCTCCCGACGAGGCCGAACGCAAGGGCACCGAGGAGGAACAGGATCGCGGTCACCAGCCATCGCAGCTGCTGGCGGAGGATGCCGCTCGCCTGCCGGTGGCGGACCACCAGCGAGACGACCCCAGCGGCGACGACGCCGAGCAGCGGGAGAAAGAGGTACCCGCCGTTCGGCACGAGGCGCCAGATCGGAAGGCCCGGCACCAGGGCCAAGGGATTCCGGAGATCCGTCTCGGCGACCCGGATCGTGGGGGCGAAGGCCATGGCCGTGACCAGCACGACCGCTGCTCCCAGCGTGACGATCGCCCGTGTCCGCCACGGCCCCTCCGGCAGCCGGCCGGACGGAAACAGGACGGCCAGCGCCAGGAATGTCATGTACCCCAAGGCTCCCAGCCACGCCTCGAGCCAGACGACGAGGGTCGATACGGCTGACCCGGTTCCGGCCGCGACCGCCCGCACGTCATCTGCCGATTCGAGCTCTGGCTTGGCGAGCAGGACCGCGAGCGCGATCAGCAGCCAGCCGATGACATTGCGCGGCCGCCGGATCGCGAGCAGCGTTCCGACCGCGCCGTAGGCGACCGCCGAGACAAACGCGACGGGATTGGCGGTCAGCACGGTCCACCCCACGACGGCACTGACGCCGGCCACGAGGCCGACGCGGCCGATCCGCTCCATCCGCCGAAGCTGCATCGTCCGGGTCACGTGGCACCCTTGCGGAGCCAGAGACCGATCGTCGCCGGCTTCAGGGAGGATTGGACGGTCAGGTCGAGGTCGGACACGACCGCGGCAATGTCGACCTGGTCCCTCAGGCGCTCGGCGAACGCCGCCGCGGTCGACTCCGCGTCGAATCGCGCACGGTCGAACCGGCGGTCCACCGCGTGCTGGACGCGCCGCCGGATCGGCTGGACGAGAGCAGCGACGACGAGCGTGGACAGCGCGACCGAGATCGTGTCGCCGCCGAGAACGGTCCGGAGCGGACCCTGGAGGAGGAGGATCGCGCCCCAGTAGGCCGCCACCAGGATGACGGTCAGGAGGCCGTAGGCGATCGTCCGGCTGACGATCCGGTCGATCTCGTAAAGGCGGTAGCGAAGGATCGCGACGGCGGTCGCGACGGCTGGCAGTGCGAAGGTGACGACCACCGAGGTCACTGCGATGTCCGGGACCGCGTCACCGAGGAGGACCGAGAGGAGCATGTTGACCGCGAGGCAGGCGGTCAGCGCCGTGAGCGCCGCCACCATCCAGCGAAGCTGCTCGCGTTCAAGGCCGGTTGCCCGTCGGACCCGGACGAACATCGAGGCCGCCCCACCGACGAGCAGCCCCAGGACCACCGCAACGGCAAGAGGTTGTGCCCGGGTCAACCAGGTCCACGGCGGCTCGTCCGGGAGAAGCGACACGGGGTTCGCGATCGTGAGGATCGGGCCCGGGGCGGTCGTCCCTGCCCATCGGTGGACCTCGATCGTGGGCGCCTGGGTCAGCACGACGATGGCGAGGGTCGCGCCGGCGATTGCGAGCGCAGCGGGCGCGCGCCAGCGCCCGGTCGGCAGATGGCCCGCCGGGAAGATGACCATGAGCGCGAGATAGAGCACGAACGCGACGAACCAGCTCCAGGACGACCACCACGCGGCGAGCAGAGCGATCGGCGATGCCGTGCCAGCCTGGAGGGACTCGGCGGTCGCCGGCACGGATACGAGCCCTCCGACGAAGGCCCAGCCGATGCCGATGAGCAGCCAGCCGATCGGGTTCCGCGGTCGACGGATGACGAGCAACGCCCCGATGAGAACGTTCGGGAGATAGAGGACCAGCGCGAGCAGGATCTCGCCGAAGGCCGCGATCGGCAGCCCGATGAGCACGATGGCCGCAATGAAGACGATGACGAGCGGCGGGGCAGGCGCGACGGGCCGAGGGATCGGTTGCGTGACCCTCATCGGCGCATCCTGACCGGCCATCGTCCCGGCATCGTTACGGAAGGCGTACGGCGCGGCTCAGCGCAGCTCATGGCGGAGCGCCGATTGCGCCGCGAGCATCCCGCTCATGCCATGGACGCCGCCACCCGGCGGCGTCGACGACGAGCACAGGTAGAGACCTTCAGTGAGACGGTACGGATCGAGGGCGGGCCAGGGCCGGAACACGAGCTGGCGGATGTCCTGGATTCCGCCGTTGATGTCGCCACCGACGTAGTTCGCGTCGTAGGTTTCCATGGCCGCGGGCGCGTGGGTTGACCGGGCGAGGATGAGATCCAGAAAGCCGGGCGCGAACCGCTCGATCTGGGCCTCGACCCGGGCCGTCATGTCCACCGTCGATCCAGCGGGCACGTGGCAGTAGGCCCACGCCGTTCCCTTGCCGGCCGGAGCCCGGGACCCATCCCAGCGCTGGTACTGGGCGAGGAGGACGAACGGTCGCTCCGGGTGGCGCCCGGCCGCGACCTCGGCCTCCGCGGCCATGATCTCGGGGAGGGTCCCGCCGAGATGGACGGTGGCCGCGCGGCGCGGCCCGTCGGCCGTCCAGGGAATCGGCCCATCAAGCGCCCAGTCCACCTTGAACACGCCGGAGCCGTAGCGGAATCGCTCCGCGTTGCGGCGTGTCCGTCGAGGCAGCGCGTCTCCGGCGATGGCGAGGAGCTGACGGGGAGTCACGTCGAAGAGGACCACGCGACGCGGTGGGAGATCCGCGATCGAATCGACGCGACGATTCGTGACGACGGATCCTCCGGCGGCCTCGAGCTCCGCCACGAGGGCGTCCGCGACCGCGGCCGAACCGCCGCGGACCATCGGCCAGCCGGCCGAATGGGCAAAGGTCGCGAGCACGAGGCCGAACGACGCCGTCAGTGGCCGATCGAGGCGGAGCATCGAGTGGGCCGCGACGCCCGCGAAGAGCGCTCGCGCCGGCTCGTCGGCGAACCGGCCGCGGGCAAATCCGTCGGCGGAACGGAGGGCTAGCGGCCCGAACCTGGCTAGGGCGAGCGGGTGCTGCGGCACATGGATGACCGGGCGCAGGAGCTCTTCAGCGAGATGGTCCGCGCTGCGGACGAGGGGGCCGAAGATCCTCCGCCAGGCTCGACCGTCCTCGGGGCTCAGTTCCGCCGCGGTCGCCTTCACCGACCGTTCCAGCACCGCGGCCCGACCCCCGTCGAGCGGGTGAGCGAACGGAGCCTCCGGGTGGACGAGCTCGACGCCGTGGGCCCCGAGGTCGATCGTCCGAAAGAAGGGCGATGCGACGGTCAGGGGCAGGATCGTCGAGCACACGTCGTGGCGGAACCCGGGGAGCGTCAGCTCGGCGGTCCGCGTCCCGCCACCGGCGTTCGGCGCCGCTTCGTACACCCGGACGGAGCGACCCGCCCGGGCCAGGGTGATCGCGGCGGCGAGCCCGTTCGGGCCGGCCCCGACGACGATCGCGTCGACCGGCCCCTCGCCGGCATCGGCGCCGCTCACGAGGCGCGGAACCTCACCCCCGGCCCGTCAGCTTGCGCACGGGCGCCGTCAGGGCCCGTCGCGCGGACCGGATCGAGGCGCTGTTGCGAAGGTTGCGGACGTGACGCCACTGGCGGTTGCGGTCGATGCAGATGACCTGCATGTCGACAGCCGGTTCCGCGACTCCCACGCGACGGGCCAGGTTCTCGAGCGTCCGCCGCCAGAACGTGTTGTTCATCCGGTTGCCGCCGAGCATGTAGGCGAGCTCGTCGAACGGATCGGACGGGCGCTCGAGGGCTTGTGCCTGGATGATCGTCACGTCGCCGCTGCGCTCGGCCGAGAAGGTGATCCACGCCGAGAGCGTATGGCCTTCGGGGGTCATGAACGTGAACGATTCGTCGTCGGCGTACAGCACCATGATCCCGGTCGACAGCGTGACCGGCGACCCGGGGACCGGCGCGATCTCCAGCAGGGCCACCTCGCCCGGGGCGATCCCGGAGAGCGGCGCGTAGAACCGCTGGCCCGCCGGCCAGAACGTCGAGAACTCGTCCTTCCAGATCGCGACGACGGCCTGAGGGGTGAGGTCGACCCCATCGAGCGGCACGCGGAAGGTCTTCTGCCAGAGCTGTCCGAATCCCTGCAGCGGCCCGGTGACCCGCTTGCCCGTGACGGCGTCGTCGCGAGCGCCGGGCACGTCGGTCGCGGAGAGGCGATCGACCGGCGACGCCCAGTTGGCGTCGTCTCGCTTGCGCGGAGCATCGATCTGCGGAGCGGTCATCTCGGTCTCCTCCTGGGTCAGGACGTGGCGGCGGCGACGGCCGTCGCCTCGTCGTCGTGGATCGCGATCGCCTCGTCGAGCCGGGTCAGCTCGAAGATCTGGCGGTAGTGCTCGGAGAGGCCGGTCGCCACGAGCCGGACTCCGCCCCGCTGGGCGCGGACCAGGAGGGTCACGAGGAGCCCGATGCCACCGCTGTTCATGTAGGCGAGCCGGCTGAAGTCCAGCACGACGAGCTTGGTCCCTCCGTCGGCGATGGAGGCATAGGCAGCCATCAAGTCGGCTTCGCTGGCCGACGTGACGTCGCCTTCGATCCGGAGGATCGGTGCCGACCCGGACCGGTCGGTCTCGATGACGGTGGCGGTCATGCGGCGTCTCCTTCGATGATTTCCATGAAGTCCGACAGGCGGGTGATCCGGAAGATCTCCCGGTAGTGCTCGTTCAGGCCGATGGCGCGGACCGCGCGACCGTCACGTCGGGCTTCGGCCAGGAGCCGGACGACGAGCGCGATGCCGGTGCTGTTGATGTAGCCGACTCGTGTGAAGTCGAGGCTGACCCGGCGTGACCCCAACTCGACGACCCGCTGGTACGCGGCGGCGAGGGTCTCGTCGGCCCGAGCGTTCAGGTCGCCGCTGAGGCGCATCCGGACCTCGTCCGGCACCTCCGTGATGTCGGCCCCGAAACGTCGCTCATCCATCGGTCGGCTCCTTGCGGGCCATCGTCAGGGTCACCGTCTGGGTCGACCCATCCGTGGTCACGTCCATCGAATCCACCATGTTCTTGATCAGGAAGAGGCCCCAGCCACGCGGCTTCTGGGCGCCAGCGAGCTTCAGGTCGATGTCGGGCGTCTCGGCGTCGTCGGGCACGCTGCCCGACAGGGCCCGATCGGTGATCCGCACGATGACCGCCTCCGGCGTCGCCTGGACCTCGACGTCGACCGGGACGCCGGCGCGGCCCCGGCTGCCGTACTCGATGGCGTTCATCGTCGCCTCGCTGACGGCGGTCTTCAGGCGTTCGAGCCGGGCCGGCGAGATGCCCAGATCCGCGACGGCAGCGGCCACCCGGTCCATCGCCAGACGCTCGTTCCCTTCCTCGCCCGGGATCGAGAAGGCCGTCGTCAGGTTCGGGACGGCATCCGCCTCTTCGGACACGCCGGACGCCCGCCGCAACGTCACGAGGGTGATGTCGTCCTCCTGCTCCCAGTCCGGGCCCGTGAACGCGTGGAGGTCATCGAGGAGCCGATCGAGGAGCTCGCTGCCGGCGTCGTCGATCGTCATCGCCTCGCGGAGGCGGGGAAAACCGAACATCTCCTCGGTCCGGTCGTGCGCCTCGACGAGGCCGTCCGAATACAGGAGGACGTTGCTGCCCGGGGCGATGATCCCTTCCGTCTCCTCGTACTGGATGTCCGCCATGAGGCCGAGGGGCATCCCGGTCGCGCGCAGCTCCACGACACCCGAATCGGTTCGGATGTAGGGAAGGTTGTGGCCGGCGTTCGCGAGGACGATCCGGCCCGTCCGGGGGTCGAGGATCGCGAACAGGCACGTCACGAACATGCGGGCCGGCATCTCCGGCACCAGCAGCGCGTTCGCCCGGGCCAGGATCTCGCCCGGCGAGTCGCTCCGACTCGCCTCGGCACGCAGGATCGAGTGGGTCCGAGCCATGACCAGGGCGGCCGGCACCCCCTTGTCGGTGACGTCGCCGACGGCAATGCCGATCCGACCACCGGGCATCTCGATGAAGTCGTAGAAGTCGCCACCGACGGCTCGAGCCGGCCCGTAGTAGGCCGCGATCTGCCACTGCGGCAGGTTCGGCAGCTCGCGTGGCAGGAACTGCTGCTGGATGAGCGTCGCGACCCGCATCTCCTGGTCCAGGCGCTCGCGCTCCGCGGCCTCGCGGGCCTGCTCGCGGACCAGCTGCGCGACGCGGATCGCGGGCGCGGCCTGCGCGGCGAGGGTCGTCAGCAGGCGGCGGTCGTCCGTGGAGTAGTCCTGCTCGGACAGGCGTGGGCCCAGGTTCAGCGTGCCGATCAGCTCGCCCTGCGACACGAGCGGGACGATCAGGGCGACGCCGGCCTCGCGCATCGCGTGGACCGCCGGAGAGTCGAGCTCGAGCCGGGCGACCTCGACGGGACCTGGCGCGGTCTGGAGGTACGCGAGGAGCGGATCGGATTCCGGGATGTCGACCGCAATCGCCCGATCGTCAAGCGCCGGAAGGGGCTGCACGTCCGAGCTCTCGACACGGGCTCCCTGCTCGGGGACCGCGACGGGTCGCCCGAGAAGGCGGCGGATCGGACGAGTCAATGCGGTCATCTGGATCCTCATGCTGGCGGTGGGTCGTCCGGGAATCGTTACGGGGCGAGGGGATCGGAACGGCGGATCCAGACGCCGATCGCGCTCGGTTGCAGTGCCGCATCGACGACATCGGCGATATCGCCGTTGAGCGACGCCAGGTCGATCTCGTCGCGCATGCGGGCCGTGAAGTCGCCGACCGTTCGATCGGCGTCGTAGCGGGCGCGGTTGAATCGGTGGTCGACCATCGACTGGATGCGCCGGCGCAGCGGCTGGAACAACGCGAATGCGACCAGCGTGGAGGCGGCCACCGGGACGGTCTGGCTCTGCGTGACGTCTGCGAGCACGGCCTGGAGGCCCACGACCGTCCCGACGAAGATGACCGCGATGACGGCGGTCACCATCGCCCAGCCGATCGTCCGGCTGACGATCCGGTCGATGTCGTACAGGCGATAGCGCAGGACGGCGATGCCGATGGCGATGGGCGGAAGCGTGAACGCGATGGCCGCCGGGACCCACGTGATCGGGGCGTCCTGGCCGAACACCGCCCCGAGCGCAAAGCCGATCGGAATGGCCACCGTGATCGCCCCGAGGGCGGCCACCAGCCAGCGAAGCTGCAGGCGCTCGAGGTCCCGGGCTCGGGCAAAGCGGTCGACGATCGCGACGATGGCCGCCAACAGGATCACCGGCAACACCGCACCCGGGGCGTCGAGGCGGATCGGCAGGAGCCCGAGGAGCGATTCGGGCAGGATGGCGAAGGGATTCGGGATCGAGACGACGCTCTCTGCGCCGTCGGGGATGACGGTCATGACCGGCCGGAGCGCCGAGAGGACGACGACCGCCCAGGACACGACGAGCACGATCGCAACGAGTCCCCTCGACCGCCCCTCCGGCAGCCGCCCGGTCGGGAAGACCATCGCCAGCGTCGCGAACAGCGCGAAGATGAGCGTCACGCTCCACCCGTTGAACCAGGCGACGATCTCGACGGGCAGTGGTGCGCTGTGCGCCTGAAGCTCCTCTGCCGTCGCGTGGATCGGGAGGAAGGACGTCGCGAACACCCAGCCAAGGGCGATCAGCATCCAGCCGATCGCATTCCGGGGCCGCCGGGTCACCACGATGGACCCGACGGTGGCGTAGGGGATGTACGCGATGGTCAGGATGATCAGCGAGGAGGCGCCCGAGCGCCCGCGGATGACCTGGCCACCGAGGGCCATCGCCGCGAAGACGCAGCCGAGCGCAAACAGCAGGCCGACAGCGACCGTGGCGGCCCGACTCATCCCTTCGGCCCCAGCGCCGGCCGGAGCCACACGTCGGCGCCCGCCGGGTGCACGACACCGGCCGCCGTGGTGGCGAGGGCGATCGTCAGGTGGTCGATGTCGACTTCGTCACGGAGCTGCTCGCTGAAGTCGCTTGCCGTTCGCTCGCCGTCGTACCGAGCTCGATCGAAGCGTCGGTCGACGAGGGACTGCACGCGCCGTCGCAGCGGCTGAAATAACGCGGCGGCCAGGAGCGTGGACCCGGCAACCGCCACGGTCTGGCCCTGGATGACGCCGCCCAGAGCGCCCTGGAGCAGGAAGACCGCTCCGGCGTAGATCGCGACGAGCAGCCCGCTGAGCACGGCCCACGAGAGGCCCCGGCTGATGAGTCGGTCGATCTCGTAGAGCCCATGCCTCGTGACGGCGATCCACACCGCGACCGGTACGAGGATCACGCCGGGGAAGGCGAGGGCGAACCAGCCGACCCCGCCGCCCACGATGGAAATCGCGAGCGGGACGGCGGCCAGGAAGACCGCCGCCACGAACCAGCGCAGCTGTAGTCGCTCGAGGCGGGTTCCACGCCGATACCGCGTGACGACGGCCGCCACCCCAAGGACGGCGATCAAGAGGCTGCCGATCACGTCCAATGGGCCGGCGAGGCCGGTGAGCCATTCCGGCAGGATCGCGACGCCGAACGGATTCGTCGACGCCGACCCTTCGATGCTCCCGGGCTTGACGAGGACGAGGATGGAGGCGGTCGCCAGGGCGCCGACCGCAAGGCCGCTCGCCCAGCGCCACCTCGGTGACGGGATGCGGCCGTCGGGATACACCAGGGCCACGACCGGGAGGATCAGCGAGAACGCGAACGCATAGGACGCGGGCCCGATGAGGAACAGGGCGTTCGCGAGCGGGTCCAGCGGATCGCGGATTGCAAGGCTGCCCCCCACCGCGTAGCCGAACGGCGTGGCCGCGATGGCGACGCCCGCGGCGAGCAGGATCGCTCCCATCCGACCGCCGCCGCGGCGCGACGCCAGCAACAATCCGACAGTCGCGTTGCCGAGGCTCACGACGAAGAGCCCGGCCATGGCAGCGTAGGCGACGATCCACCAACCCTGGCTCAGGACCACCTGCTGGTTGGCCGACTGCGACGCCATCGTCAGATCCATGAAGTCGCCCTCGACGATCACCCAGACCCACGCCAGCGACATGGACACAGTCAGGAGCCAGGCGAGCAGGGCGACCGCACGGCGTGTCATCCCGACGCTCTCCGGAGCCAGACCCCGACCGTCGCCGGATGGAACGTCCGG
>Ga0070696_100001614_pt1 | contig 14795 bp, 11 predicted proteins | sample KBSK1253metaG_FD_65474 | JGI IMG/M metagenome (GOLD analysis project Ga0070696, IMG submission 65474) | Corn, switchgrass and miscanthus rhizosphere microbial communities from Kellogg Biological Station, Michigan, USA - KBS K1-25-3 metaG | ecosystem: Host-associated > Plants > Roots >... | reverse complement strand
AAGCACAATTTACGAAGCGCCAGTTACTTGAAGCGACCGGTGGCTTCAACGCAAAATCGAGATTCTCCGCCGACCTAACTCAATACTACGACTTAGAATGCATGTTGCGGCCAACGGTTCGTATCGTACGCTTTGACATTGCGTTTATGCGCGCCGGCGGGGCGGCAAACGCCGGTCTAAAGTCAATATGCAAGGGATCCATCGAGATATATCGACATCTTTTGGTAACACATCATCGCGCGAAGGCGGCAGTAATGGTTCTTATTAAGACAATACAATCTGTTAGCGAGATTCGTATTGGGCGTTGCCCACATGATAGATGGTTTGCGCACCGAATTATCGACTCGGAACCCGTGACCACGGACATATGAACAAGACACACCCAATCCAACATAACCGTTCGTGACTTCGGAATACAAGAAGCCAAGTATCGGTGGGCTGTCAGATATTCTCGCCGCGGAACTACATTGATTTTCACGAGACTATTACTGCGCGCACGAAGCCACGCACCGCGCGCCGTGTGGGCGATAGCCGATCAAGGAATTAACCCCGCTGTCCAATTGGCGTTGACGCCATACTTGCTGGGTAGACTTGGGAAAGCCGATTTTGGTATCTGGGTACTCGCGAATACGTTCCTCAGCTTGAGCCAGCTTGTTTCAAGCGGCGCCGGAGTCGCGACCACCAAGCATGTTTCTGCGGATCTGGCGATTGGCGCAAAAGCCGATGCGATCTCCGCAACTCGGGCGGCACTTACGATCGTGCTATTGGGTGGCACAATTGCGATTCTTTTGACGTGGCTACTTGCGCCCACAATAGCGCGATCATTCTTCACGCAAATGGGGCCCTCAGAACACATTGCTCCAATCATTGCACTAAGTGGCTTGGCGGCTGCTATTCAGGAGGTGGACAATCTTTATGCGGCGGCAATGCGCGGGGCGGAAAGATTTGATTTATGCGCAAAAATTGAAGTTCCTACCCGTGTTGCGATGGGTGTAGTGATCGCCCTCTTGGTTTGGCGATCATCGGATGTATACGTGCTATTTGTCGATTTGATAATAATGATGGCTGTGAAGGCCGTACTGAAGGCCCTCCAAGCGGGTCGATTATTTCAATCGAACACCTGCTTGTGCCCATCGACTTCGGGCCAATCGATTCGCCGAGTTTTGCGATTCGGCGTGTGGCAGTGGTTGCAGTCAGCCGGTACGGCGCTCTTTTCCGCGACGGACCAACTCATAGTCGGCAGTCTTCTAGGCGCCACCGCGCTTACCCGTTACAGCGTATGTTTGCAAATTGCACAGTACGTCCACGTAATTCCCAGTGTAATGATGCAAATCATTTTTCCTCGTGTAAGTGCTCTTGGTCCTCAATTGGACCCGCGTCGTGGGAACGAGATACTTTGGTCCGCAACCGCCCTGTCTACCGGAACAGCACTATTACTAGGTATTCCAATTATCCTGCTTGCTTATCCGCTCCTAAAAGTCTGGGTTGGTGGAAGTTTTGCCGACGATAACCATTGGTTGCTGATTGTACTTGTATCGGTACATATCACTCTCGCCATTAATATCGGTGCGTATTTTGTGCTCTTAGGCTCAGACAGACCCGCAAAATCGGCGGGAATTGTTTTGGCTGCTGGTACCGTCCAGTCGGCATTTGCGATCGCCGTGGCTCCGTTTGGTATTCTCGCGGTCGCGTGCAACAGGATCTTCTATGCGCTATTGACCCTATTTCTATATCGCGCCGCGAAGTTCAAGATCCATGAATAACGCTGCGCAGTCTTGCCGACTTTGCGGATCACTGAATATTGCAGCCATGGGTGCAATTCCGGATAGCGACTATTTCGCGGGACGCGTTTTGATTGAACCCCTTGCGGGGGGGCGGCTTTATAACTGCAGTACCTGCGGCTCCATGTTTAGGCATCCCATATTATCGTCTTCTAGATATCTTGAGCTGTATGAACGAGGCAATCCCGCGCAATGGAGTGGCGATTCCGATCGCCAAGATTGGGACATCATAAGATCATTGATCGCGGCGAATCCTGCAGCGCCAAAAATCCTTGATGTGGGATGCGGCACCGGAGATTTCCTGCTTTCTCTGCCAAAATACTTTCAAAAGTTCGGAATCGAACCATCGGCCGCTGCCGATCAAGCGGCTCTTCGAGGAGTGAAAATCGTTGCCCGCCAGATCGAGGATTTACCCGCTCATGCGCAATTCGATGCCGTGACGATTATCGATGTGATCGAGCATGTTGTGGATCCATCGACGCTATTAGAGAAGGCGTACGCGCAACTGGTGCCCGGGGGGATGATCATCATATCGACGGGTGATCCGGAATGCCCGGCATGGCGCCAAATATTCAAGTCAAAATATTGGTACGTCAGTTTTCCGGAGCACATTACCTTTCCATCGGTTGGTTTTTATCGCCTCTGGTGCGACGCGCACCATGCCGTGGTGCAAAAAAAGATGTCCATTCGCTATCGCGCACTTAGTGGTTGGCGGCTCGGCGTGTGCTTCTTAATGCAGGCGGTATTCTATCTCAGCCCGACGGCATTCAGTTGGGTGGGCCAGGTGATGGACCGGTTGCGAGCGTCACCTGCACCGCGCAGGCAAATCTTCTCGCCGGGCATTCCGGGTCTTTTTGTCGATCATCACGTTCTAGTCATCGAGAAGCCCCGCACTTAGGCCGCGGAGAAGAGAAAGTCCGCTTGTATTGGCCGATTGGCGTTTCCAGTTGATGGGTTAGCCACGCAAATCAGCTTGAAGCCCTTAGAGAATAGATATGCAACTACGTCGGTAGCAAGCGCCTGGCCAATGTATAGTTCGACAAACGATGCCTCGACATATACGTACTTGAATTTCGCAATCAGGTCTTCGCACCCATGAAGCGCAGCCAATTCGTATCCCTGGACATCCAGCTTCAATAGCGCGGTTCCTTCAATTGCTTCTCGCGTTACGCAATCGGAGAGGGTCGCCACGGCGACAGTCTCTCGACGTGCCTCTTCGGTGAACGGAAAGTTATCGTGTTGCGCTTGCGCGAAGGGGAGCATTGAGGACGATACGTCCCACCGGGATACGTACATGACGGCCGAACCGGCTTGTGCGGCAATCGCTGTATTGAACAGTCGCACGCGCGGGTCTCTTCTAAAGACCTTCCTGTACCTGTCTGCAGGTTTCCGCAGAGGTTCAAATGAAAATATCTTCGCTGTTGGATAAAGCCTACGAACACATAGGGCGAATTGTCCGCGGTTCGCTCCGATATCAACCACGGTACTAAGTCCCAATTCATCTATGACGTGGTCGTGCTCGGTGGATGCGAAGACCCTGGCGCGCAATAAGGCGGCACGGTATTCAGGGATCCATAGAGTTCGAATGATCTTCGTTACGATATTCACAGGCTTTATATTGCGATTTTGCCACCTTGTCGGCATCTGAACAGGGAAGCTAACGCTGAGAACCTTATTCCGCTGCAATTACTCAATGTCTATGAAGCCCAGCAGAAAGCCGCCAAATACTATTTGCGTTCCAATTGCCAATGTGGCCACGGATGGAATAGTGGTTCGCATCATCTCGCTTGGCACCAGCGTGCCAAACGACGAATGCCCCCATTGCAGAATTGCGTAAAGCGCTCCTCCGATTCCAATAATCACTAGGCAAGTGCCAATTCCGATTGCTACCGAGCCAGAAGCGGCGCGCAAAAGTCGTTCCGGGAGGCCGTGAGTAACCCGCAATTTCACTCTTTGCGCGAGTGACGTAGCAAACAGCCCGAAATAGCTTATCTGCACGCCAACTATGGCCGCAATTGAGAAGTAAAGCAGGGAATTTATGTCGAGAGTAAATACCCCAGGAATCTGAATGGGTCCTCTGACCAATAGCGAAGACCCAACCAGCCCGAGCGTAGCCAAAATCAATCCCGGATATAGAAACAGCCACTGCGGACTACGCAGTAGCATAAAACGCAAATGCCGCCAGCCATCTCGCCAGGGCCTCAAGTGCGGTGCGCGCGCTCTGCCATCCGGACTCAGTGTAGTCGGCACCTCCGCGATGCTGAGTCGCGCCAAGGATGCTTTGACGACCATTTCACTCGCGAACTCCATGCCCGTCGCACGCAAGTTCAATCCTAGAATCGCTTGTCTCTCAAAGCCTCGAAGGCCGCAATGAAAATCGCCTACAGGCGAATCAAAGAGAGTTCGACCGATGAGTGAAAGCATGGGATTTCCGAGGTAGCGGTTGAGCACAGGCATAGCACCCGGTAGGATTCCACCTTGAAAGCGATTGCCGATGACAAGTTTGAACCCGTGCCTTAGCCGATCGACGAACCCGTCCAAGTCCGTAAAATCGTAGGAATCGTCGGCATCGGCCATAATTACATAGCGGCCTTGGGCCGCCTCGATGCCGGCAATCAGAGCAGCGCCGTAGCCCTTGTTCTCTACTTCGACGACACGCGCTCCCGCGGCTAACGCCAGAGATCGTGAGCCATCCGTGGAACCATTATCGGCCACCAATATTTCGCCAGCGATGCGGTTCCTTTCTAGATACGCTTGAGCCTTTCGAACACAGGTTTCGACGGTCAGCGCCTCGTTCAGGCAAGGCATTAGTATTGTCAATTCCATTGCAGCCTCTTAAAGCATTATGTCTCGAAGCTCACAGTCAACGCGCGACGCAATAATTGTGGCACGATAACCTCATGCTGCTTCGTGCTTTGAGTCGTGCAAGAGCCTATTCGATTCCCAATTTCTTGATGCGATATCGCAGCGCCCTAAACGACATCCCCAGCGCTTTCGCTGCCGCCGTCTTGTTGTACCGGGTTTGTTCCAGAGCCTTCAAAATTGCATCCCTCTCAATATCATCGAGATGGTCACCGAGAGGCGCGCCGCCGGGAATACTCATAGAAGGAGTCGGGGTACCGGGGGTTGGCCTTAGTTGAATATCGTTGGAGGTTACCTCGCCACTGGTGCTCAACGTGATTGCCCGCTCCAAGATATTTTCGAGCTCGCGGACGTTGCCGGGGAATGCATAAATTTCGAGCGCAGCTAGTGCGTCTTTTGTCAGTATAGGTGGGCCGATCTTCATGCGACGGCCGAGCCTTCTCAATATCGCCTCTGCAAGTTCTGGCACATCTTCCAAGCGTTCGCGAAGTGATGGCACACGTAGTTCGATGACGTTCACGCGATAAAATAAGTCCTCGCGGAATTTACCCTCGGCGACCAAGTGTGACAGGTTCCTGTGCGTGGCCGATAAAACTCGCACGTCGACGCCAACTTCCCGCTGTTCGCCAATTGGCCGGACGGCCTTCTCCTGAATTACACGAAGTAGTTTGACTTGCATATGCAGAGGGAGATCCGCAATTTCGTCAAGAAATAGCGTCCCACCCTCCGCGGACTGAATGAGCCCCTTTTTATCGGTCACTGCTCCGGTGAAGCTACCGCGCTTATGGCCGAATAGCTCACTTTCCATGAGTTCCGTTGGTATCGCGCCGCAGTTTACTGGAACAAAGGGGTCATCACGCCGAGGCCCGGACTCGTGAATGAGTTTTGCCACTAGTTCCTTTCCTGTCCCCGACTCTCCCGAAATATGTACTGGCGCTTGACTACGCGACACACGAGCTATCATTTCACGCATGTGCTGCATTGCGTCGGACTTTCCTAACAAGCGCGGACCGAACCCGCTGGTATCGGCATCATTCGTCCCCGCCAACTTGATGGCGGCTGCAACTAGTTTTCGCAACCCCCCAAGATCGAGCGGCTTGGAGACGAAATCGAACGCGCCTAACTTGAGCGCCCTGACGGCGATCTCCATATTCCCGTGCGCCGTAATTACGGCCACCGGGACACTGGGTGAGTGCTGCTGTATCCACTTGACGAGGTCCAATCCATTACCGTCCGGTAACTGCATATCAGTCAAGCAAAGATCAAATTGCTCTGTTTTTAGAAAGCGCTGCGCGGCGGCGACGGTACCTGCCGTTCGAGGACTCAATTCCATGCGTTGCAGGGTGATGGATAGCAATTCACATATATCCGGCTCGTCGTCGACCACTAAAACCGCAGGCTTCACCATGACGCTATTGTAACGCGCTGCCAACGCAATGGCGGTACGTTGCTAAGCCTCTTGGCGTCTGATCGCAAGTTCTACGAACCATCACGGGAACCCACCACGTTCGCGAAAAAATGTCCGTTGCGGCGACCACAGCTGATAGGGAGAGATGCCGTCTCCCACTCCGACTGCTTCCCGAGATAGGTGATGTTGTCCACCTGTGTCGGCTGGTGAAACTTCACCCAGCCATGACTTACCCAAGCGATCAAGTCGGTGTTGATGTAACGGCGCACTGCCGTGCCGCCAATGTATTCGGTGCGTGGTCGACGGGGTTGGAAAAGCGCTGGACATGCATCTTCGAGGCGGTCGAGTACCAGGTTGGCAGTGCGTAGTTGCGCATGCGCTGTTTCTTGGTATGTATTGTCAGGAACCAAGCGGCAACTAACCATATAGGTGCTATCTATGGACTTCGGCACAACTGGCTCCGAAGTTGCAAATGTGATCTCCAATTCGGCCGGCAAGCCGTGAATGGCAATCGTGGCACAATCGCTTAGGTTGACGCGGAGGCCAAACGGACCAACAGTGTCATCGACTTCAGACCGGCTTGGCCTATGCCGCTCGTCATCTGGATACACCTTCTCGCCACGCAACAAAACACGAATGTTCGGCGAATACTGTTTAATGAGCGCTTGAATTCGTGCGCCAGTTGCGCCGTCTGGGGAGAGCGTATAGCCGCCTGCAATATTCACCAGTCCCGAGCCCCTATTGAGAAATGGAGCCATAAACGAATTCGTTTGAATGCCTGTAGTCAGATAAAGGCTGGGTTCGGTGGCGAGTTCATTGGGTACCGTAATCTTCAACCATTGATCATCCCACGGAGCTGGACCCCAACGATAGTCCGTGCCCAACCACAGCTGTACTCCTTGAACACAGAAAATGGCTGCGAGAAAGTAGTTTCGGACCTTTGGCTGCTTGACGAATAGTCGAAACACCAACGCAGTCAGCACGATCGCTGCGACATTCGCTGCCGGCAAAAAATAGCGACTGTTGCCCGACCCGATCAGCCATGTCACCCAGTCAACGGCAAGGCCGCATCCAAGCGCAGCAAGCACGCGCGTGGAAGCCGATTCAGTATCCAATGATGAAGTACTGGGTCGAAGCGCACGACGATGCCATAACCAATTTATGAAGAACGCTATCAATAGAACTACAAGCACCGCGTATCGAATATCCGGCGCGCGGATTTCTTCATGCACCATGTATGACGGATCGACCATCGCGAACGGGCGCCACAGAGCTTCGCCAAGAGTAGCCGGAATGAACCGGAAGTGACGCATCGATTCGGCCGTGAAATCCGGCGAACGGAACACGCCATTCATCAGCGGAAATACCGGATTGCCGAACATCTTTTCGAGTCGATATGACCACGGCGCGCTGATAATTAAGAAAGCGAGGCCGAGCGATATCCCGTACCCAACACCTTGGCGGAGTCGCCCACGCAGATTCAACGGCACCATGATGAGTACCGCGAAGCCGGCAATCGCGTGTACGGCATTGGTCGGCTTCAGAGCGGTCGCGGCACCAACCAGAAGGCCGGCGCACGCGACCCGCGCTGTGTTCGGCGTGCGCACCGCGCGAGCGAGCAGCAACCAGCCGGCGAGCATCAGTTCACCCGTCGTAATGTCGGCAAAGGTTGATCCAATCTGTTGCAACAGGACTGGATTGGCGAGCGCCAGAGCGACTCCGCAAAGGCCAAACATCAAGCGTTTGTGTTTGTCATCCGACGGGCATGCAGTAACAGCTAGCTCGTAAGTCAGCCATAGGATGACGCTGTGGACCGCCGCGAGTACCGAACTAATCTTGAGTGCCGATAGACCAGCGCTAACTAGAAGGTAAAACGGCACGTAGATGTAGGGATTGAAGTACGACTGTGGTCCGGCTGCAAAATAGTCCTGGGCGAAACGATCGTGGATCGCACTGAACCCGGCGTACAGGTGATAGTTCAGCGTGTCCCATGCCATGTCCTTGCCAAGAAGGTAGTTCGTGACGAGGGCAAGGATGGTGCAGCCGATATAGACGGGCACTCGGTAGGGCACGGAGGTGTCGGCTGCTCTGGAGGGCTCGATGCGCGGAATAGTGGATGCCAGTGTGTCGTCAATCGTCATACGGTGCGCCCCGCCGTGGCTCGCGGTTTACGGGTCTCGCCAATCTCCTCGTGATACTCATCTTCCGCGTTGATATCCCAGATCGCCGCCTTGCCCTTCCCGCCGTCGATGATCGAGCTCACCGCGCTGTTGGCCGCGAGCATGGAGTGGTCTTGGTTGTTGTATCGGTGCATGCCGTTTCTGCCGACGGGATAGAGATTGGAGTACTGGTCCAGGTAGGCGCGTACCTTGCCGAATTCGCCGTACGCGCCGAAATAGGCAGGATATGCCTTGGGAACGCGCACTAAGGTGCCGTCGATCACATCCCGGCGATCGATCAAGCCGATTTTCTCGAGTTCGCCGGCGGCAAAATCGATGAATCGTGCATCCTCCATGGACCATAGATCGTCGCCCTCGCGGCAGAAGTACTCGAGTCCCAGCCAAATGGTGCCGGGATCGGCGACCAGGGCGGGGCTCCAATTATTGAACACCTGTAGCCGGCCGATCCGCACGTCCGGCTCCTGGATGTAAATCCAATTGTCCGGCGGCATGCCGTTACTCTGCCTTCGGTCGCGCGGGTCGGTGGTGGACTTCATCCGGCGCAGCAGCAGGCCGACGGTCATGAAGTCGCGGTAGGGCAACTGGCCGGCGATTCGCTGGACGTCGGCGTCCTCGGGTTTCAAGAACGCGATCAAATCGCGAACCGGCATGGTAGAAATCAAGTAATCACAGGGCACCCGCCTGGTCGCCCCGGTTGTCTGGTCCAATACGCTGACCGCGGTGGCGTTGAGGCCGTCGCGCTCAACCGCGACGATGCGCTGCCGGAGATGGATCTGCCCGCCACGCTCAGAGACTTGACGGGCTACCTCCTGCCACAATTGACCGGGCCCCAATTTAGGGTACAGGAATCGCTCGATGAGGCTGGTTTCGGTGCGCTTCTGCGCGGCATCCGCTGCGTTTCGAAACGGGCTCGTCAGCGCGTGTCCGATGGCCTTGGCGACCGACAAACCCTTGATGCGTTGGGCGCCCCACTCAGCGGATATTTCCTCGCAGGGGACGCCCCAGACCTTCTCCGTGTAGCCCTTGAAGAAGGTCCGGTATAGCCGGCGGCCGAAGCGATTGATCAGAAAATCTTCCAGCGTAATCTCGGGCGAGCGGGAGTTGATTTGCGCCGCGCCGTAGCTCAAGCCGATCTGCAAGGCCTCGACGAGGCCTAGATTGTTGAGCGTGCCGGCGTTCAGCGACAGCGGGTAATCGAAAAAGCGGCGCCGGTAAAAAATACGTGAAAGGCGCTGCCGGACCAGCAGGACGGCGTCAGGAGAGGCCGGCGCAATCCGTTCCGGCATCAAGTCGCGTGATTGGCCTTGGTAGTGGATACGCAGTGCGCTCGACCGCTCGGCGTGATCCTGCGCCGCCGACGAGCCGTCCTGTGCCGCCGGCGAGATGCCCTGTGCCACCGGCAGGATGTCCTGCCACCAGCGCATGACCCAATCCGATTTGGAGAAGAACCGATGACCACCGAGATCCATTCGATTGCCGCGGTAAACGATGGTCTTTGCAATGCCCCCGACTTCGGTGTCGGCTTCGAAGACGATGGGCGTGATATCCGATCGTCGCAGGAGTTCGAGAGCCGCCGTCAATCCCGCGGGTCCGGCGCCGGCGATGACGGCGATCCCTTGCTGCGAGCCCGTGGAATTCATGCCCATCGATCTTTCAGGCCGTGCGGCGCGGTACGAACAGGAACTGGCGGCGCGCCACGAAGTTCCAAAGAAAGGTAAAGCCGGCGGCAACGCATTTGGCGATAAGGTAGTGCAATCCCAAGGTTTTGACAGCGAAAGTTATGACCGCGGCGTTGATCACGAGGCCCACCACGCCAATCGCCGCAAAGCTCGCGAACTCGATCCTCGGATCTTTGAGCCGCCGCTGCTTGAACACCAGTTTCACCGAAAGCGCGTATATGACACCCAATCCCATTAAAAACGAGGTGGTGGCGGCGGCAAGGTACCACCAAGAAAAAAAGTGCACGAGAACCCACAACATCGAGATGTCGACGAACAAGGCACACCCGGAGACGGCGACGTACCCAAGGGCTTCGCGAAACAGAAGTATCATGTCAGCGGAAGCGCGGCGCGCACCTGCCGACAGTCGTACAGATTCCAATCCTTCATCGCGCCCGGATGTTCGTGGCGCAGGGGGTCAAATCCGACCTTTTGCGGCGAAATCACGTACCCAAGCTTGGGATCAGCGCACACCTGGCGCAGGCTCTTCGCCGTCAAGGCCCGCGCCGCTGCATCGATCTTGCGCCTGCCCGCGGCGTCGGCACGCAGGCGGGTCAGAATTTTCCAGTTCGGATCCATGAGCGGCAGCAGTACCTGCGAGCGGCGCCGGACCTCCATGGCCGTCCTGCGCGAAAAAACCACGCCGGCCGATTGATCCACCGCCAAATAGTTGGGCCGCTGCAGCGTGAACCAGACGAACCCACCCACGTCATGCGTCGGCGTGACCAGCACGGTGCTGATCGGTGAAATTTCATGGGCCCAGTCCGCGAATTCGTCGATGTCTGCGGCGGAACCGATGATGTGGGATTGCTTGAACGCCGCCGGCAAAATGACTATCGACGCGGCGAGAAGCATCGCGGATACGAAGACCGGCACCCATGCGGTGCGAGTGGATCGGAGCCACCACCAGACCAGGGTGACGATCAACACCGCCGGAATTCTCAAGCCGAAGATCTCGCGTACCTGCGCCGCTCCGATTGGCGGGCGTCCCGAGGCGGTGGCGGCGGGCGCGAGAATTGCCCACGCGTGGATCCCAACCCATGCCAGGATCGCGATGCCGCACGCAACGGCAGCCCACCGAAAATAGGGAGCCGCACGGACCCTGATATTCGGTCGCATCACCCACAGCGCCAACGCCAGCGAAACACAGGCCGTGCCATCGATGACTGGGAATGTCCAACCCGATACCAGCAATATCGCGCACAGCGGGCCACATTTCTCGTCCCGCCACACCTGCAAGGCCGTGGCCGGAAGCAGCAAGGCGCTGACGAGCACGGGTATCCAAACCCATCGCCAGGCCTGACCCTGCACCAGGAGGGCAACCGGACCTACGAGGCCGGCGATCAGCGCCACCGCCAATCCGGCGGCCCCCACCAGCGCTGCGGCGATGCAGAACCGCCGCAGGCGTTCGTCTTGAAGGGCGACCGCCGTGAATGCCAAGTATAGGAACGGCCGCGCGTTGACGTCCCAATCGTGCACCGACCACAGTTGCAACAGTAAAAATTGCGAGCGTTCACGCACGACCTCGAGCCAAGCCGCGTCCATGACGGAAATCGCATGCGAGGCCGCCGGCAGAAGGGTGGCGACGACGGCAATGCCGAGAGTCGCCAATACGCCCGCGATTGCGCCGAGGAAACCCAAGCGGATCGGCAGCTCCAGGCAAATCAACAGCAGCAGACCGGGCAACGCCATCAGCGGATGGACGAACAGAGCGGCGACCGCCAGCAGCATGGCGATGACTCGCATGCCTCGGGCGTGACAGGCTAGGGCGGTGAGCACCAGGGCTTCGGCCGGTAAGCGCGCCGTCAAAAAATGTTCCGATAGGCGGAACACGTTGGAGCCGCCGTAGTCACCGGAGACGATCAATAGCGCGGCAACCGCCAGCCACGCGGCCCCGCGGCTGGTGACGGTGCGCGCAAAACTCCACGCGGCAGCCAAGAACCATAGATCAAAAGTCAGGGTGAGCAGCCGGGCCGCGTTCTCCACCCCCAGCATGCCGATGAACCAGGCGTACACAGGGGAAAAAATGGTGAATTGATCCTGCGAGGTATTCTGCAGATACAGGTCGGTCGCCAACTGCGGGTGGATTCTGGCGAGCGCTTGAAACGCATAGATTTGGGCGTCGCCGGTGAGGCCTTGGTAGCCGTGCATCAACAGCCACACCGTCACCAGCATCAGGGTGAGGGCTAGGGCGGCGCTTTTTTGTGGGAGCCCATGGCTCGAGTGCATTGCAGGAGGTCTTGTGTAAACATCGCATTATGCACGAGGCGATTCGCCGCGTGCTTCACTTAACGTCTATTGTGGAGACCTCGAGCGCCTCCGCCTCGGGAATCATGGACCGGATGCCGTTGACCGCACTTGTAGAGCGCCGCATCCAGTGGGCAGCGGCGCTGCTCTGCGCCGGCTGTGTGGGCTACTTCTACCTGCTCGACCGCGTGCTGTTTTCGAGCGCGCACTTCGCGCCCATATTCCGGCTGCTGTTGACCGACGATGATCTGAAGACCGCGTGGCTGGCTGCGGCCATCTGCCTGATGGCAGCCCTGTGGAATCGGCCCGCGCCCATCGTGAAACTGGTGGATTTTCTAGGAAGGCATCCCTATCCCATCGCGCTGGCCGGCGCGGCGTTGATGGCGCTTGGGACGGTGGCCGTGTACCACGATTACCCGCTGTCCATGGACGAGTACGCTGCGGTGTTCCAGGCAAAAATCTTTGCCTCGGGGCATGTCTTTGCGCAACTGCCGCGGAACCTCGTCGATTGGCTGGTGGTCCGCGGCTTCAATGGTTCCTTTCTAGTTGCATCGACGGACACCGGCAGGGCCATCGAACACTACTGGCCGGGCTTTGCGCTACTGCTGGCGCCATTCGAATTCTTCAATGCCCCGTGGGCGTGCAATGCATCGCTGTCGGGACTCGCGATCTTGCTCGCCTTTTGGATCACGAAGGAAATTACCGGCGATCGGCGAGCCGCCGGCTGGGCGATGCTGTTCACGCTGGCCTCGGGCGCCTTCGTCGCGGACGGCATCTCGTACTACTCCATGCAGGCGCACCTCACCGCGAATTTAGGTTTCGTCGCGCTGCTCATAAAGCCCACGCGATGCCGGGCTGTTTGCGCCGGACTCGTGGGTTCGCTGGCCTTGATACTGCACAACCCCGTGCCGCACGCGCTGTTCGCCATTCCATGGATGGTGGCGATGAGCATGGAGCGCGAACAGCGCCGATACCTGCTGCCACTGATGGTGGGCTACCTGCCGGGCGTGGGCGCAGGCTTGGGCTGGCTGGCTTTCCGCTCGGACATCGCATCGGGGGCTCAGGGGCTGTCGTTGGTGAGCGGAGCCGCCGACGGGATTTTCGCCTGGCCGGACACGGTGATACTGAACATGCGCGCCGCGGCGCTCATCAAGATGTGGTTGTGGGCGCCGCCGGGCCTGTTCCTGTTCGCTCTCATGGGCCGCCTGCGGCTTCGCGACAACCGGTACGTGCGTCTGATGGCGCAGTCGGCCGTGCTGACTTTTGCCGGGTATCTGTTCGTGCGGTTCGATCAAGGGCATGGTTGGGGGTATCGCTATTTCCACTCGGCGTGGGGTGTGGTTCCGATACTCGCCGGTTGCGCGCTGGCGGGCGGCTCGGAGGCCGCGTGGCAACCGGATACGCGGCTGCGGCTGGTATCGTTCGCGGGCGCGGCTGCGGTCTTGAATCTGTTGCTGGTACTGCCTTTTCAGATGCACCAAATCGACCGGTTCATATCCCAACATCTGGCGCAGCTACCGGCGCCGCAGAGACCCGGCAACAATGTCTATTTCATTCACCCTCGGGGCGGCTTCTATGTGGCGGACATGGTGCAAAGCGATCCGCTGCTGCGCAATCGCGATTTGTTGCTGGTGAGCCGGGGAGCGGCATTGGATGCCGAGATGATTCGGCAGAACTGGCCGGGCGCGGTCAAAGTTGCGAGCGGGCGCGCGGCGGATCAGTGGTATCTGGGGCCGGAGGATCGGCGGGTGCCGATGCCGGACAAGGACGGCCAAGTGCATTTCGTGTTGGCGTTTGACCAGATGACATGTAGGAAAGATACGCCCGCGCGCACGCCGGCGGCAGGAATCGGGTTCAGTTCGACGCAGGGTTATTTTTCGTATTTTGCGCTGTACGGCCCATAGGGAAGGCCGGTGGCCTCGGGGTCGAAGAGAGTTGCATTTGCCAGACGGCTCACTTCATGCGCCCGGTCGGTCTTTTTGTTGATTGCCTGAGTGACGGCGGCAGCCACCAGGTTGGCGAGAATGTTGCCCGAATTGCCCGACCCTTGCTCGGCGTAACCGCGGCCTTGCCACAGCAAAATGCCGGTCCGTGAGTCAACGAGCTTGGCTGTCACTTCCACGCGGGTAACGCTAGCCAACACCTGGTACTTGCTGTCGTATTGCTTCAAGTCCAAAAAAAGAACTGCATCTGCGCCGGTGACCTCGGCCATCTTGGCCAGGGGCGCCTCTTGCATCTCGTGCGCGCTCGGCAGGCCGTTATCCTTCATGAACTGGTCAACCACAGCCACGGGAAACACATAGTAGCCGCGTTCGGCGATGGGATAAGTGACGGTGGAGAGGTAACCGTAGGTGCCCTCGACGGCGTTGCTCTCATTGAGCGGCGGCAGCACCAGAATGGAGCGCGGCGGATGCGCGCGAAAATTGGTGTAGTCGTAGGGCTTGATAGTTTGGCAACCGCCGAGTGCGATTGCCGCGGCGGCCGACAGCATCGCCGGGCGCATGAATTTACGGAGCGAGCGCATCAGGAGGCCTTCGACAAGTTGTTCAGCAACCGGTCCACGAACACCGCTGATTCCGGATACGCGGATTTTTCGGTC
>Ga0070696_100001613_pt1 | contig 14798 bp, 37 predicted proteins | sample KBSK1253metaG_FD_65474 | JGI IMG/M metagenome (GOLD analysis project Ga0070696, IMG submission 65474) | Corn, switchgrass and miscanthus rhizosphere microbial communities from Kellogg Biological Station, Michigan, USA - KBS K1-25-3 metaG | ecosystem: Host-associated > Plants > Roots >... | reverse complement strand
CCGACCGTCCGTTCAAAGCCGACCAGAGGAGGGTGTTCGCAGTTGTCAGGTAAGCGCGCCCATCCGGCCAACGACATCCTGCGCACGATGAACACGCGACTCGATGCGCTCGGGCTCACACGTGAGGAGCGCTCGCGCGTCGTGACCGGGCTGCTGCCTGTGCTCGACATCGCGCTCGATGAGATGAACCTCGACCTGGCCGACATCAAGCGCGACCTCGACAGCATCGAGCGGCGACAGCAGGCGCGCGTGGTCACCCACATCAACGGCGAGCCCGTCGAGGAGGCACTGGCGCGCGGCACGCTGCGCGATGGCCGTACGCGCATCTATGTCGAGCGGCGCTGCGACTGCGCGTGTCATCACACGGGCCCGCGCTCGCCCTCGTGCTCGTTCTGCGTGGACCGTCACCGATGAGCGCGGCCATCACCTGTCACTACTGCCCGGTGCGGTTCGTCACCGAGCCGTTCCGTGACCGCCACGAGGAGGTCGTGCATCCTGGCCTGCTCGCACTGAGGGTCGAGCCCGTCGGTCCTCAGCAGACCCTGCTCGCGACCGTGGAGCACGCCGTCGCGCGCAACACCGACCCGGACACCAGTTGGGAAGCAGCGCAGTCGGTCGGCGATGTGCGCCGCTCGCAGCAGGAGGTGTTCGACCTCATCCGCCGCGCGGGTGGCACGACCGACGAGGAGTTGCTCATGCTCGCGAAGGTCCAGGGCATCAGGCAGTCGCCCTCGGGTCTGCGCACGCGACGCGCTGAGTTGGTCGATAAGGGTCTGGTGCGCGACAGCGGACGCCGCACGCGCGGTCGCACCGGCCGCCGAATGATTGTGTGGGAGGCCGTCGGTGAGTGACCTCGTGGCGCGGCTGCGTGACCTGCGCTCGCAGCGGGAGCGCGACGACGAGTGGCATCACGAAGTTGACTATGAGATGGACCGAGCCGCCGACGCCCTAGAGGCAGCCGAGGCCCGCGCAGGTTCGTCGGTGCTGGTGACGCGGCTGCGGGAGCGCGTTCGCTACTCGGGTGACTCGACGGCGCGCATCGTTTGCCGTGAAGCCGCCGATGCGCTCGCCGAGGCGCTAGAGGGCAGGCGGCTCAGTGAGGAGGCAGCGGTGCGCGACCTGAACGCGGCCCTCGCACGCGGCGACTACTGGAAGTCTGCGGCTGAAGCGTCGAACAGAACGGTCGAGTGGCTGAAAAGTGACCGGGCCGTCGAGTGCGTTGATGGTTGCCAGCGCAAGCGAAGCGAGTGAGGCTCGTTATCGTCGGCAGCACCGACTACACCTGGGTCGCCAACGAGCGCAAGGCCGTGCGCGACCTCATCGAGTTCGTGCTCGACGAGTACATGGCGCGCGCGGGCTCTGACGAGTTCGTCGTGGGCTCGGGTCACTCGCCCGACGGCGGCGTAGACATCTGGGTCGAGCACATCTGCCAGGCGCGCAGCATCCCGTTCCAGGCGTTCCCCGCGCGGCTGTTCGTGTGGCCCGAGTACAAGAAGCGCAACCTGGCGATGGCCGAGTGGTGCTCCGACCTCGTGCGCATCAAGAGCCCGCGCAGCATCACCTACGGCTCGGGCTGGACGCGCGACCGCGCGGCTGCGCTCGGCAAGGCCACGCGCCAGTACCTCTGGAACATCGAGGACCGCTCGTGGACGATGGAAGCATGAAGCGACGCAGCGGCCGACGCCGCACCACATCGAAGGCACCGACGCCGCTCGCTGCGCTCATGCGCGAGCAGGGGCGGTCCTACGTGTGGCTCGCGCGAGTCACGGGCTACTCGACCACGCACTGCAACGCGGTCGCGAACGGCCGCGAGGCGATGACCGTGCGCTTCGCGAAGTTGGCGGGCGCGGCGCTCGGCGTCACTGAGGAGGGCCTGGGTGGATAACCGAGACCCCGGCGAGCGCATCACCAAGTCGCTCCAGGTCGGCGACGCCGTGTGGCGCGCTGTCGCTGCTGACCTGGACGAGAAGCCGATGCAGAAACTCACGCTCACGGTGGACCGAGGTGGCGGCGTCCTCGTTGACTACGAGGTCACGGTCAGGAGGCTCGTGCGATGACCCATCAGCCCTCGATGTTCACCCGTTACCTAGACGCGCTCGAATGGGACGAGGACCGCGCGATTCAACTGACCATCCTCGTCGCCTCGGCCTACGAGGAGCGCAACGTCGAAGCCGAGCGAGACCCGTGGCGCGACTGGAAGTACGTGCTGCCGAAGTTCGTGCTGTGAAGCAGCGCCTCCGCGTCGTCCACATGGTCGGCGACAGCGGCAACATCGGCACGTACTGCGGCTGGCTGCTCAACGACGAGCGCCGCATCATCCGCGATGTTCGGCACGTCGGCCTGTTCCTGCCGCTGCTCGCGACCTGGGAGCGGTGGTGCCTCTCGTGCCGCCGCGTGAGGAATGCGAAGTGAACGGCCGCGACCGAATCTGGTGGCAGGTCCAGGTCTGGCTCGACTCGTGGGCGTTCATCGCCTTCTGTTGGCTGGAAGCCGTCTGGGAGCGGGCCCAGGACACCGTCCTGGCCGCGCGTAGGGCCTCCAGGGACTCGCTAGGCCCGCCCGAGACGTTCCATACCCCTCCCCGGCCGAGCCCGTCCGGGCGGGTAGACGTTGCACCCATTCCTGGTAGCGGGCCCATCGGCACGTCCGGGCTCATCGCCTGGGGCGTGTTCTGGCTCGGGCTGTGGCTCATGTTCTGGCTAGGGAGGCTGCCGTGATGAGTCCCGAGGCTCTCGTGGCGATGCTGTCGCCCGAACAACTGCCATACGAGATGCTGCACGCGCAGCAGAACGCGGCCTTCTATCGCGAGTTGGTCGAGCGGCTGGAGCAGCGCATCACGACCGAGAAGGTGCTGACCATCGGCGAGGTCTGGAGCGACCCTGACGGCCGCGAGCACTGCTGGACGACCGAGCGCACGCGCGAGGTCATCGACGCCGACCTGCTGCGCGATGTGCTCTACGCGCTCCCCGATGCGAGCGCGAGCCTGGTGCGCATCTCTCTGCGCGCGGCGTTCGAGGAGCAGCCGCCCAAGGTGTACCTGTCACACCTCGACCGCGCCGCGCAGTTCAGTCGCGAGGTGAAGCGCACGGTCCACTCGTTCACGCGATGGAAGGAGAGCAGGCCGCGTCTGCGCGCGCTGGATGCCGAGCGATGACCGAGACCAGGTGGACCGTGAAGCAGGCCGCGCAGCGCGACTGGCAGTTGCGCTGCCTCGAAGCCGTGTACGACATCACCAACGACCTGCGCCACAAGCCGACCTGCACGGCCGCCGAGGTCGCGCGGATGCTCGGCGTCGAGCGCGCCGCGCGCGCGGGCCAGGTCCTCAGCGACCTCGCGCGCGACGGGCTGCTGCATAAGACGTTCGAGCGCTACGACTACGCGACGTACCACCTGACGCCCGAGGGGCGCAGCGTTGCGCAGGCCCGTAAGAGCATCATTCGCTTCCCATCGCCCACGACCGGGTAAGGTCGAGAAGGAGCACCAATGCGTCGCCTCGTCATCGCGTCACTGGCGTCCATCCTCGCGGCCTGTTCCATCGCGCTCGCGAACCCGCCCGGTCAGGACGAGTGCGACCACGGCAACTCGCCCGCGACGTGCAAGCCGGACCCTCAGCCGAGCCACGGTCAGGAGTGCGACGAGCATGGCCCCGGCGAGGGTGGCGTCAACGAGGACCACTGCAAGAGCCCGAGCCCCACGCCGAAGGTATCGTCATCACCATCGCCATCGCCGTCCGCATCGCGTTCGCCCTCGCCGTCGCCTACCTCCTCGGCTTCGCAGTCGCCTACGCCTTCGACATCTCCCAGCGCTTCACCTACTAGCCCGCTGCCGACGTGCCCGCCGAACCTCATCGGTGTCGCCACCGGCTGCACGCGCACGCCGACACCAACGCCGAGCGCGAGCCCGAGCCCCACGCCATCGCCGACCCCGAGCGCATCGCCGACGCAGCAGCCGCTCCCGAGCACGCTGCCGAACACGAGCACGAACTGAGACTGATGGGCGACACCGAGGAGGTCCCCGAGTGGATGAAGGTGAGCCCCGCGCTAAAGCGGATGGCCGAGGCGAGGGTGCCTGACCAGTTCCGGCGCTGTCGCATCTGCGGGCACCGTCACATGTTCCTACCGGGATGCAGCGAGACGTGCGGATGCACGAGAGAGGTGTTGGAGTGAAGAAGGCGAAGGACTGGCAGGTCACGGCCATCAACAAGGACCTGCGACGCGCGCACGCAACGATTCACGCGCTCATCGAGACCGGCCCCAAGCGGCTCACAGTGAAGGCCAGCACGTTAAAGGAGATGGCCGAGACCTTCGAGGCGCTCGGCAAGAGTTTCAGGAGCCTCGCCACGTCGCCGTTCCTCGGCTTCGAGGTCGAGCCGCATCTGGCGGTGCGTGAGCCCGAGGTCGCGCCGCTCGCACCGCAGGTGCCGACACCAATTACGGTCGCGGACGGCACGCGCGGAATGGTGCGCGGCTCATGACCGACGAGGAGCGCACCGCGAAGGACGCCATCGACATCGTCGCGCGTCACGCGCTCATCCACCTTGTCGAGCAACACATGAGCGACGACTGGGACCTGTACGCGGACATCGGCGAGTTCGACTGGGAGGCCGTCGTCGAGGCGGCGCGGGCCCTGGTCGTAGAGCCGAGCCAGGCGGCCTATGACGCGGCCTACGAGTTCCTCGCGGCCCGCGCGGAGACCACCGAGTCGGGCTCGTGAGAAGCCTGGTCATCGTCATCATCGGCTTCGCGCTCGGGCTGCTGCTCGCCATCGGCGGAGGCGTGTTGCAGTGATGCTCGACGTGACCGAGGAGCAGTGGCTGCGCACTGTCCTCGACCTCGCGGCCGCCTACGGCTGGCGCACGTACCACGTGGACAACTCGGCGCGGAAGGTCACGCGGCGCAGCGGTACCGTGGCCTGGGTCCGCAACGTGAACGTCCAGGGCAAGGGGTTCCCCGACCTGGTCCTCGTGCGCGCGAGGGACGCGCGGCTCATCTTCGCCGAACTCAAACGCGACCGCGACGCGCGCACGTCGCCCGAGCAGAACACGTGGCTCGATGACCTGCGAGCCGTCGAGCGCACGGCGTCGAGCATCAGCGTGGTGGTCTGGCGACCGCGCGACTACGATGCGATGGAGCGAGCGCTCCGACCGAAGTAGCCCATCCCACCCACCCAACGCGACGGCCCGGTCACTCAGGGGAGCGGCCGGGCCGTTGCGTACAGAAAAGGGGGCAGGTGGTCGAACTCTACAGCACCGTCCCCGCGCCGCGCGTCGCGCTCGGCAGCCGGTCGATGTACTGCGCGAGACCGTTCGGCTCGACCCGGCCGACCTTCGCGACGAGCGCCGCGCGGCGAGCGCGAGCGCGGATGCGGGCGGCCTCGGCCTCGGCCGACCAGGTGGCGAAGCCTTCGAGGGTCATGGTCGCCTGGTTGATGATGCGAACGTCCACGAAGTCGGTGACGTTCACGAAGCCGACGCGGTCCACCGAGAGGACAGCGAGGGTGCGCAGGTCGTTGGTGAGGTCATCGACCACGACGAGGTCGCCGACCGAGAGGCTGCGCTCGGTGCGCGGGTTGCTCGGGTCGAAATACTGGGGGTCGTTGCCAGCGAGCGCGAACGCCATCTCAGCGGCGTCCTCGACCGACACGGCCTGGACGTTGTAGTGGTACGCGCTCATGGTCATCTCGCTCGTGACGGTCCACTGCTCGAAGCGGTCGCCGCGCGTCTGGTTGAGGAACGGGGTGACTCGGTACATCTGTGGTCTCCTTCTTTCCTGGGTGCGTGCCGTCAGACTAGCCGCGACTGGCATTGCCTGTCAACCGCTACCAAGTTTGGTAGCGCAGCGCTTGCACCACCGCGAGCCTGGTGTGAGCCGCGAGATGTTCCGGCGATTGTCTGGAACCCACAGCCCGCAAAGGGTGCGCGGCGGTCGCGTGAAGCCGCCGCGCGGCATGGGACGCCACCGATGCCAGATGGTCACTCGGCCACCTCCTCGCTATCGAGCCGCGCGTTGACCTTCTCCTTCGCGAAACGCTCCAGGTTGTCGATGCCGTACTCCTTCTCGAACTTGCTGAGAGCCTCGTGGACGCGGCCCTCCTCGACTTTGAGCGCGACGTACTCGGCAGCCCGAGCCGGTGCCAGCGGCGTGAAGAACTCGACACGGTACGAGCGGTCGAGTTGCTCCTTGAACGGCTTGCCGCCATCCTCGCGCGGCTCGCTCTCCAGCAGCGGGTTGTCGGTGCCGAGGTGAACGCCCGTGATGTACCAGCGCTCGATGCGCGGCGCGCTGCGATAACTGCCCGAGATGAAGCGGTCAACGGGCTCGTGGATGCGCACGGCCTTCTGCTTCGAGGCCACGAGCAACTTGTTGCGCAGGGCCTCTAGTGTGTCGGCGCTGAACTCCTTGCCTGCCATCTTCGCTTTGAACGTCGCGGTCGGCACTGCGCCCTTCCCATAGCCCTGCCAGATGCGCACCGTGACGCTGACGCTCGTGCCCCGGATGTCGAGTGTCGCGACGTTCTTGGTCTCGGTCTCACTCATCGCTGCGCCTCGAACTGCGGCGCGAACGTGCGCCAGTCCGCGCCGTATGAGAACCGGCTGGCGATGATGAGCGCGAACCCGAGACGCAACGCGACCTTGCGCGGCAGGAACATCGGAACGTCGCCCTGGTAGACGTTGCGGCGAAGGACGGCCGAGACCGTGATGCCCGTCGTGACCAGGATGACGAGCGTGGAGCCGTCGAGCGAGAGCGAGATGTCCGGTACGCCGGTCTCGCACTGCGTCGCGCCGCACGCACGACAGTCGCGCGGGTTCTGCCTGCGAGGCTCGTGGTCGCACACCACGTCCTTCCCGTCCCATCGCTGTGGCAGCCCCGTCTGCGTGGTCATCGTTAGCCCTCCTTCGCGTGGTAGGCGTACTTGCGGTACGACTTGATGTCGGCGAGCGAGAGCGGCCGCAGAGCCGCGAGCGCCATCTGGTACGCAGTCCACCCCTTGCCGCTCTGCGCGCGGCGGGGAGCCCGGCGCTTGAAGCGAAGGACCTTTCCCTCGTACTTGCCAGCGCCGCTGTCCTGGGGCACCACAGAGCCCCCGAAGAACTGCGCGAGCCGGACGGCGATGGCGACCCGCACCGGGCCCGAGCCGAGGTGGACGTAGAGCGCGGGGGCGCGGCGGTCCACGTCGAGCCCGAGCGACGGCGCGAGCCCGAGCGATGCGCTCGGGTCAGCATCGACCACGCCAGCACCGCGAGCCAGTTCGTATGCCTTGCGCTGGAGCGCCGCGTTGATGCTGAGGGTCGCGTAGGCGAAGGTCATGGTCGAGGGGTCAACCTCGACGCCGCCGACCTTCGCGTAGACCGAGTCGCTGTAGTTGTCGAGCGGCTCCATCGTGACCTTCGCGCCGAGCAGGATGGCGATGGCGTCGGCGATGTCGCTCGGCTCGGTCGTCACGGGCAGGTAGGCGTTGCAATCGACTGACATCTAGACCACCTCCACCTTGCTGCGAAGTACGGTCCCGAGCGCCTCGAACAGCGCGCGTGCGTCCTCGGCCTTGAACTCCAGGTCGCGGATGTACCGGCCTGCGAGGGTCACGTCGCCGTCACTGTCGATGCTCAACTCGTACTGCGTCTCGCCGTCGTACGCCTTGCCAAACCGCACGCTGCGACCGGCCGCGAGGTCTGCTGCGCGCTTCTCGTCGGCGCGGGTCTGGCTCGCGTCACGCGCCTCGGTCATCTGCGCGGCCGATGCCTTCGCGGCTTCGAGGGTCGCGAGGATGTCACCGCGCGTCGCCACGTACTCGAACGCCTTCGCGATAGCGGCCTCACGCGAGGGCGCACCCTTCACGAAGTTCCGACCGCGCAGCGTGGTGTCGTAGACGCGCCAGCCCGTCGTCGCGTAGCGGCCGACCGGCTCGATGTTGAAGTCCACGGGCTCGGCCGTGAACGACTGGTCGGTGTCGCTTGCCCACGGTGCGCGGGCCTTGAAGCCGACGCGGAGATAGATGGAGCCGTCACCGAAGTCGCGGCGCTCGGCGAAGTCGCCGAGTTCGACCATGTCCTTGTGCGTTGCTACCTGCTTGGTCATCTGTGTCTCTCCCTTTCCTGTTGTCGTTGCCGTGGTGAGCCTAGCGGTGCTAGTCACCGCCTGTCAAGCCGACCTTCAGCGTCGTGATGTCGTGGCGGGCCAGCGAGTGAAGCGAGAACAGGCCCTGCTCCCTACGACGCGCGATGAACTCGCGCGCCTCGGCCTCGGTGTCGAATCCCGTCTGGGTCGAGCGCCACTTGCGAGCCGTGGGGTGCATCTTCCAGGCGTAGGACACGACGAACCTGGTGGTTTTGGTCTCCATCCCTATGCCGCCTTTCGTGCGGGCGCGACCATCGAGTAGGCCGCGTCCGCGACTTCGCGCGCCTGCGCCCGCAGGTCGGCGTCGTTCGGCAGGTAGTTCTCGGGGTCGATGACCCGGAGGTACCAGGCCGGAACCCAGTGGACCTCGCCCTGCGCGTCGCGGATGCCAGCGCGCCACTCGGTGCCGTAGCCGCCGTACTTGGCGACCTCCTTGTGCCAGAACACGACGCCCTGTGTGCCCGGCTTGACCTTCCGGCCGCGCGTGACCTCGACCTGCTTGCCGAGTTCGATGACGGTGGCCTTCTGAGCGGCCGCCTCGCGGAGCGTGGTCAGGTTCGTGTTGTAGATGTATTCGCGAGCCGCCGCGTACGCCTCGGGCGTCGCGTCGATGGTGCAGTTGTCAAGCGCGCCCGGCTTGTACGCGGCCTGGTAGTTGTCGCGGCCAGCGAAGCCGACGGCCTCGATGCGCTCGCCCGTCCAGATGTCCGCGTACATGGTGTAGCCGCCGTCGCCGTCGCCGTAGTAGGTGTAGACCTCGCGCTTGCCAAGGGTCGCGTTCTGGCCTGTGGTGTTCCCGCCGAAGCCTGTGACTGCCATGTGTGGTGCCCCTTTCCTGTGTGCTGCCGCCAGACTAGCCGAGATAGGCATTGCCTGTCAACTGCACCCAGGAAAGGTAGCACCGGCTATGTCAGTCGCGCGGCTCCATCGCGTAGTCCTGCATGACGAACGGGCCCGGCTGCTGCACGAGCCAGGCGCGGATGAGCCGCTCCCCGAGCACGAACCCCTGCGCCTGGTCGAGCGTGGCGATGTGAGCCCACTTGAACGCCTGGTAGAGCCCGCCAACGGGCGGCTGGCCGAGGAGGTCCCACAGGATGTCCTTCGCCAGTTCGGCCGGTCCTGAGCCCCCGTAGCCCCAGGCGTGGCCGTCTGGCGAGTGGTACGGGTGGTGTTTGAGCGGCCGCTCGATGACGCCGTGGTCGGTCAACTCGCGGACCCAGACCAACTGCTGCTGTCCGTTCTCGCGGAAGCCGTGCTCGGCGACGTACTCCTTCACGGCTCGACGACCTCCTCCTTCGAGAGCGTGTAGGTCCGCACGACCTTCACCTCACGAGCCTCGACGTGCTCCTGCGCCGCGTGGTCGCTGGCGTTGCGCGCAGCGCCGCCAGGGTTCAGGTAAAGCGCCTTGTCGTCGCGCGCGTTCCACGGGCAGGCGATGACCTTACCGTCCTTGAAGGTCGTCACCAGGCAGTAGCCGACCCACCGCCGCACCGTGCGAGTCATGCGTCCACCCGCGACAGGTTCGCGCTGTCGAGGTACGCCTTCGCCGAGCGGCTCCCTTCACGCGATTCCGAGAGCAGGTTCTCGTGCAGGCCCACGAGCCGGTCGAAGTACGCCCAGAGCGTGAGCCCTCGCGCCTTCGCCAGCATCTTCATTCGAGACAGTCGCTCCTGCGTGTCATCGCCCTGCGGTCTGCGCAGGAACACGCTACCGGCCTTGGTCGGCACCTTCTTCGCTGGCATGTGCTGTCCTCCTCGTTGGCTGATGGGCGCAGCATAGCAACGTCATGCGGTCAATAGCAAACGGCCCGGTGGTCATCCACCGGGCCGCTCGCTCCCAGGAAAGGGACGGAGTTGACTAGAAGGCGATGCGGATGATGCGACCGGCCGCCCGGTCCATCTCGTTCCGCTTGTCCGCGAACGGGATGCGCGTTGCCATCCGCGTCGCACCCTGCGCTAGACCCCAGGCCGTTTTCGGGTCGAGGTTCTCGACCTCCTCGGCCACGGTGTACGCCTCGGCGGCCTGCTTGCGGGAGAGGATGCGCTTGCCGAAGATGTTATCGAGCACCTGCTCCTTAGTGTCGCCGAGTTTGAACTGCATCGCGTGCTCGACCTTGGCCTCGTCGTCCTCGCTCGACTGGTCGGCGTACTCGCGGATGGTGGCGAAGAACTCGGCGGCCTTGCGGTCGATGTCGCCGACGTGCCTGACCGACAACTCGATGACCTTCTCGGCGTCCCACACGATGTGGTTGCCGCACACGGCCCGGTACAGGAACCGGGTGACGCGCAACTTCGACGCGCCGACCTCGGAGTTCTCGACGAACACGCCGCGCGCCAGACCGCTCGGGTTGCCCGGCTCGGCGATACGGTTCTGCTCGTTGACCAGGAACACGAACATGTCATGGTCGCTGGCGTAGAGCCCTGCGGGGGCGATGATGTCGCCGACCTTGACCGAGAGGCCCATGCCTGCGTCGGTGTCGAGCAGGTCGGCCGCTGTCGCTGCGCGCGCTCCAGGCTGGCCCTCGGTCGAGGGACGAGCCGGGGGAACACGCCAGCCGTTCGAGGTGAGCGAGTCGAGCCGCTCCGCGACCTCCCAGTTCCAGATACGGGCGTACTCCTCGGACGTGAAGGCGCGGACCATCAGGGTGCCGTTCGAGTGCATCAGCAGTTTCGCGTCACCGGCCTCCTTGCCGCGCGAGTCGATGCCGAAGTTGAGGTTCTGCGCAACGATGTCGGACGGGAGGCGGCGCAGGTAGTCGGCGGGCGCGCCGACACGGGCGGCCAACTGGCCGAACGACCAATGACCGAAGCGAGCCTGCACGCCGGTCGGCCCGACGAGCGCGAGGTCGGTCTCGGTCTCGCCCTGCGCGGCGTCGGTCTCGACGACCCGCAGGTCCTTGTACGGGAGCACGGCCTCCACGGCCGCGTCGGCGTAGCCCTTGGTCGCGGTCACGAGGTCGCCGAGCGTCGCGAAGCGCTCGTCAGACGGTCGCGTGGCCCACTGGCGCGAGGCTTTGTAGAGGTTCATCCCTGCCATCGTGTGTGGTTTCCTTTCAGCCGAACGGCCCCGTCTACGGGGGCAACGTGGCCGCCGTCACCATACATCTGATGCGCGCGGCCTGTCAATGCCCATCTCTGCCTTGCATCCGTTTCTGGTCTCACTTGACAGGCAGTGACTATCAGCCCTATGGTTCGCGGCGTGACGAACACCAAGCCGAAGGCCACCAAGTGCCCGCTCTGCCGCAAGTCCACGCGCACGACTACGAACCCGTGCGGCATCTGCGACCGTCACTCGGTCCTGACCCCGGCCGGATACGTTCGCCACATCGGCGCACACCACACCCGCTGCCCGTTTGAAAGGAGCGCCAAGTGACCGAGCCCACCGCCATCACGCTCGCGGCTCCGGCCTACGGATGCTTCCGCTCGCGCGACGAGTTCGTGAAGGCCGCGCGCCTCGCCGTCTTTGGACAGGAGGGGCTCCGTGGCATCACGCGGATGACGACCGCCACGCCGACCGTGCGCGGGCTCATCTACAAGCACGAGGCCGTCGTGCGCTTCAACACCGACGGGCGCGTCTACCAGTTCACCATCGACGGCAAGGCCGTCAGCGTCTAGGGCCTCTTGACAGGCAGTGACTAGCAGCGCTAGGCTCACCTCAGCGAACAGGAAAGGGGCGACCAAGATGGGCCAGATGACACCGAAGCAGGCCGAGCGCCAGAGCCACCGCGACCGTTCTAACGGCCGGTACGCCGAGGTGAACCCGTGCTACCTCTGCCAGCGCAGCGTCGGCGTGGACTACTACAGCACCCAGTACACCGACAGCGACATGCCCGACGGGACCTCCTTCGGCGACGCGGGCCTCGTGCTTCACGGCGACTGCTCGGCCATCGTGGACGGCATGACCATCGAGCAGGCGTTCAAGTTCCTCACCGAGACCGACCTCGACGCGCGCCGCAAGGTCCTCACCGCCTACCGCCGCTTGAAGGCAAAGGCTCGCAAGTCATTCCCCTGCCTGCGGTGCGGCTACTTCGAGCCCGAGTGCATCGAGCGCTCGTCGCGTCACCCCGAGGACCGTCACGAGTTCACCGCGCCGCGCGAGGCGAAGTAGATGAACGTTCCGACGCAGCGCTACACGGCTGACGGCCACCTCGCGTGTCAGGAGTGCGGCCAGCGCATCAAAGCCAACCCGAACGACGCGCAGTGCAACACCTGCACGTTCGTGTTCTGCGCGAAGCACCGCAAGCGCGACCGGCGCGCAGGCATGACGCTCTGCGTGAGGCACTACTAATGAAGGGCCAACTCGACAACTACTACACGCGCTCGCGGCTCCTCAGCGTGGCGAGCGACCTGCGACACCTCATCGACAACATCGAGGAGGCGCAGGGCGGCCGCATCACGACCAACGGCATCCCGCAGTTCCGCGCGAAGAAGGGCACGACCGCCGACCTCACGCGCGCCCTCAAAGCCGTCAACCGCGCATTCGACCGGGAGGCGAAGTAGATGAAGCCAGTCATGCGCGCCATCGTGAACTTTTCGCACAAATCGAGCGTGCGTCGAACACACTACGTGGTGCGACTCGAATGCGGCCACATCGCCAGCGTCAAGACCGACCGCTACAAGGCCAACCAGGTCAACCAGGGACAGCGCACGATGCGCACCGCGTGCAAGGCATGCGCCGTCATCGAGGAACAGGGCCGTGCGTGCTGGTGCTCTCAACCGATGAGCATGAGCGACGGTAAGCACCTCATGCCGTACACCCACGACGCGGAAGTGAAGCGTGGCTAGGTCTCTCAACCGCCGCCCGCGCGGCGACGCGGGCGAACTGGTGACGCGGAAGAACCGCGTGACCGGGACGCTCGTGACCGTGTACCGCGCGGCCGAGCAGGGCCTGGAGGACGGCGGCTATGCGACCGTCTGCGGTAAGCACACGTTCCTGGTCTGCTCGTCGTCGCAGGCGCTCGCCATCGCAGCCGGTGGCGGTCGCAACATCCTCGACTGGTGCAGCCCGTGCCAGTGCATCGTCGAGCGCGACGGCCACACGATGTACGAGTGGGGCCAGTGCCAGTGGTGCGGCGCGCAGGCCGATGACATCGCGCGCTGGAACGAGAAGGTGCTGGCGTAATGAGCAACTGGATTAGCGCCACGAACCTCTCGCGCACGCCCGAGCATCTGCGCGACTCGCGCTCGACGCCCGAGTTGAAGGAACTGGCACGCAAGGTCCTGGCCGCGATGCTGGAGGACCCCGAGTGCCCGTTCCGAGAGGAGGCCGACTAAGTGAACGCGAAGGAGGCGAGGGCGAAGGCGCTCTGGCTCGCGTACCGGGCGCTGGACGAGGTGCCGAGCGGCGACTGGGACGCGAAGGTCCAGCGCGAGTTCGAGGAGTTGCGGCTGCGTGCGTTCGACAAGTACCTCGCTGCGCTACGCGCGGCGAACGCGAAGTAGATGAGCGGCCTGTTCGACGTGGACGTGCTGCCCTCGGGCGAGGTCATCCTCCGCTTCGAGGACGGCACGCGCGCGACCGCGCGCATCCCGCGCCGCGAGCGTGGGATTGTCTCGCGCTCCACGAGCCGGTACGTGCCGTCGGCTCACGGCGAGGGCGGGGTGCTGCGCAGCGACCGCTACCTGGAGGAGTTGCGAGCCGTCCAGCAGGCCATAGAGCCCCCGCCCGCCAAGCCGAGCCCTGTGAGCCATCTGCCGTACCGCCGCCCGCGTAGGGCCTCTAGGACCTGCCAGGAGGCCATCTGGGATGACACCGAGACCTTCGCCGACGCCGTCCGTGGCGACCCCCTCGACCACCCGTTTGCCCTCCGCTGGCGGCCCTGCCAGAACCCGGCCATGAAGGCCCAGGCCCTCTGCTGGCGGCACGCGCTCCGGGCCCTGCGCTACCTGATTTGGTTGCGTTTGACAGTCAGTGCCTATCAGCGCTAGTCTTTCCGCATGGCAATCAACGCGGCGGCACGGATGCCCCACTACATGCAGCGCATCGAGGAGCGGATGCCGGACCTCGCGCCCCGCCTGCTCGACATCGCTCGCAGCGTCGAGAGCCTGCGCCTCGCGAAGGACACGGCGGTCCTCGTCCACGAACTGCCCGCGATGCGCGGCGACACCCAGGCCAACATCCTCGACCGCGCCTCGAACGGCGACCAGGTGTGGGCCATCGTCCGTGGCGGCCGCGTGGTGACCATGATGTTCCGCCGCTCGACGCAGCCCGCGACCGCCGAGGCCATGCGGGTCGAGCAGTGCAAGCGCATCGCGAAGGGAGCGAAGTAGATGAACCTCGACACCCGGACCTTCCCGCTCAGGGCCGTCGTCGGCAAGGCGAACGCCGACTTCATCCTCTCGTGTGGGCACGCAGTCATGCAGTCGCTGCACATCCGCCAGGACCGTCACCAGGAGTACCGCATCGTTGAGCCGAAGCGGGTTCGTTGCTTCGAGTGCGCAAACCAGAAGGAGGCGAAGTAGATGGCGCGCGCAGGGACAGGCCGCTCGGGCGGCTCGTGGCGCACCGTTCACGCCGAGCCGGTGGCGTTCAGCCCCGAGATGCGTCGGGACCCGTGGCTCGCGCAGCCGACCGCGTGCGGCAAACTCCGCAAGGAGACGCGGCCCGCCGCCGAGTTCGTCGCCTTCGAGGACGGCCGCTTTCGCATCCACAAGTGCAAGGCGTGCTCGAAGGTCCTCGGCCCGG
>Ga0070696_100001611_pt1 | contig 14801 bp, 11 predicted proteins | sample KBSK1253metaG_FD_65474 | JGI IMG/M metagenome (GOLD analysis project Ga0070696, IMG submission 65474) | Corn, switchgrass and miscanthus rhizosphere microbial communities from Kellogg Biological Station, Michigan, USA - KBS K1-25-3 metaG | ecosystem: Host-associated > Plants > Roots >... | reverse complement strand
TGCACCTCTCACCGGCCGACCCGAACCCCGCGTTGACCGCGGCGTCCGCGGCCAGGTCGAGGTCGGCGTCCGGCAGCACGACCATGTGGTTCTTCGCGCCGCCCAGGGCCTGAACGCGCTTGCCGGCGGCCGTGCCCTTCTCGTACACGTAGCGCGCGATGGGGGTCGAGCCCACGAACGAGACGGCCGCGACGTCCGGGTGCTCCAGCAGCCGGTCGACCGCGACCTTGTCGCCCTGGACGACGCTGAACACGCCGTTCGGGAGGCCCGCCTCGGCCCAGAGCTGGGCCATGAGAAGGGACGCCGACGGGTCCTTCTCGCTCGGCTTCAGCACGACCGCGTTGCCGGCGGCGATCGCCACCGGCACGAACCACAGCGGCACCATGGCCGGGAAGTTGAACGGCGAGATCACGGCGACCACGCCGAGCGCCTGGCGGATGGAGTAGACGTCCACGCGCGTCGACACGTTCTCGCTGAAGCCGCCCTTGAGCAGGTGCGGGATCCCGCAGGCGAACTCCACGACCTCCAGCCCGCGAGTCACCTCGCCGACGGCGTCGGACAGCACCTTGCCGTGCTCAGCCGTGATGGCTGCGCCGACCTCGTCCTTTCGCTCGTTGAGCAGCTCGCGAAACTTGAAGAGGACCTTGGTCCGCGTCGACAGGGAGGAGTGTGCCCAGGACTCGGCAGCGCTGGCCGCGGCCGCGACAGCAAGGTCGACCGTCGCGTCGTCGGCCAGGTCCACCCGCCCGGTGACCTGGCCGGTGGCCGGGTTGAAGACGTCGGCGGCACGCTCGCTCGTGCCACCGAAGGCCTTGCCGTCGATCCAGTGGGTGATCCGCGTCGGTGTGCTCATGGCGTCTAGCCTCCCCTGTGGTCACGCCGGACGCCATGGGCACAGTGCCGGGGTAATCCCTTCTGCACTGACAGAGTGTCGGGTCTGGCTTCTCGGCTCAGGAGTCGAAGCCCAGCCCGAGACGGTCGAGGGCGCGTAGCCATGGGCCCCGTCGGCCGGCGTGCTGGTCGGCGCGGGCGAGGGCTCGCCGGGTGAGCTGGATGCCCGTCCAGCGGAAGGGTTCGGGCGGGAAGGGCACCGGCTTGCGACGCACCATCTCCAGCTCGGTGCGTTCGTTACGCCGTCCGGCCAGCAGGTCGAGGCAGACCTGCGCGCCGAAGCGGGTCGCGCCTACGCCGAGCCCGGTGTAGCCCTGCACGGCCGCCAGCTTGCCGCCGTGGCTGGTCCCCCAGAACGCGCAGAACCTGGTGCACGTGTCGATCGCGCCACCCCACGCGTGGGTGACGGCGATCCCGTCGAGCGCCGGGAACGTGCGAGCCAGGTGCCGCGCCAGCATCGTCTCGGTGGCGACCGCGCGCGCCCGGCGTCCGCTCATGTCGTTACCGAAGTAGTACAGCGCGTCGTAGCCGCCAAACAGCAGCCGGTCGTCCCGGGTCAGCCGGTAGTAGTGGAACCGGTTGCCGGCATCGCCGACGCCATGGCGTCCGGCCCAGCCCACGGCGCGACGCTGCTCCGCGTCCAGCGGCTCCGTCATCAGCACGTGGTCCCACACCGGCACGACGTACGGCCGGAACCGCTTCACGGGCGAGGGGAACACGTTCGTGCCGAGGACCACCTGCCGGGCGCGCACGCTGCCGAAGGGTGTCCGCGCGAGCACCCGGTCGCCGAGGTCCAGCAGCTCCAGGACGCGGGTCGACTCCCGCACGCGGCCACCCAGCCGCTCGACCACGTCCGCCAGGCCCCAGACCAGCCGCGCCGGGTCGACCATGGCGACGCCGTGCGGGTCGTACAGACCTGCCAGGTACGTCGGGGAGTCGACGAGGGCTCGGGTGCCGGCCGCGTCGAGCAGCTGCAGCTCGACGCCAGCCCGCGCGGCCAGGTCGTGCTCCTCGCGCAGGCCGTCGACCTGCCACGGCTCCACTGCGGCGTCCAGCTCGCCGGTGCGCTCGAAGTCGCAGTCGATGCCGTAGCGGCGGACGGACTCCTCGATGTCGTCGAGGTTCTGCCGACCGAGCCGCAGCAGCATCGGCATGTCATCGGGCCAGCGGTCGAACCCGTTGGCCAGCCCGTGAGTGAGGCTGGCGGCGCAGAACCCGCCGTTGCGGCCGGACGCCGCCCACCCCAGCCGGTGCCCCTCCAGCACAAGGACGTCGCGTCCGGGCTGCTCCTCCAACGCCAGGACGGCCGCCCAGAGCCCGGTGAAGCCGCCCCCGACCACCAGCAGGTCGACGTCGACGTCACCGGCGTGCGCTTCCCTCGGTCCGGGGCGTTGCGCCTGGTCCAGCCAGTAGGGCGTCGAGCTCGCGCCCTCCAACCGGGCGCTCGGCACGCCGGTCACGCCGCCGAGCGCCGCCGCCGGCTGCTGACGAGCTGCCCACCGCCCACGGCGATCAGCGCGACGAGGAACATCACGGTGCCGATGACGTTGATCTGCACCGGCGTCCCCCGGGTCGCGGCACCCCAGATGTACATGGGGAACGTGACCGACGAGGAGCTGGCGTTGAAGTTGGTGATGATGAAGTCGTCGAACGACAGGGCGAACGACAGCATCGCGGCCGCGGCGATGCCCGGCGCGACCAGGGGCAAGGTGATGCGCAGGAACGCCTGCGCCTCGTTGGCGTACAGGTCCGCGGCCGCCTGTTCCAGCCGCGGGTCGAGGCTGGCGATCCGTGCCTTGACCGTGACGACGACGAAGGACAGGCAGAACATGATGTGGGCGATCAGGATCGTCCACTGGCCAAGCGGCAGCCCCATGCCGACGAACAGGGTCAGCAGGCTCGAGCCCATGACGACCTCTGGGGTCGCCATCGGCAGGAAGATCAGCAGGTTCGTGGCGGCCCGGCCGCGGAAGCGGTGCCGGGCCAGGGCGAACGCGACCAGCGTGCCGAGGATCGTCGCCCCGATGGTCGCCATCACGCCGATCTTCAGGCTGAGGCTCAGCGAGGAGCACATGCCCGAGGCGCCGCACGGATGGGTCCACGCGTCGACCGAGAACCGGGTCCACTGGTAGTTGAAGCGCCCGTTCGGCTTGTTGAACGAGAAGATGATCACGACGACGTTCGGCAGCAGCATGTAGAGGAAGGCCGCTGCCGCGATCAGCGCGATGATGTTCTGGCGCACCCACTCCAGGGGCGTCCGGCGCCGCAGCGGGGCAGGGGCCGGCCGGGCGCTCGTGCGGGCGGGGACCTCGGCGGACGTCCGGATGGCCATCAGACCAGCTCCTCGGTTCCGGCGCGGCGCACGTACACCGCCACCAGCACGACGATCGTGACCATCAGGACGAACGACAACGCCGCCGCGGTCGGGTAGTCGAGGACGCGCAGGAACTGCCCGTCGATGACCTGGCCGATCATGGTCGTGTTGGTGCTGCCCAACAGCTTGGAGTTGATGTAGTCACCGCAGGCCGGGATGAACGTCAGCAGCGTTCCGGCAACCAGACCGGGCATCGACAGCGGCAGGGTGATCTTGCGGAAGCCGGTGAACGGCGACGCGTACAGGTCGCCGGCGGCCTCGAGCAGACGCTGGTCGACGCGCTCCAGGCTGGCGTACAGGGGCAGCGTCATGAACGGCAGGAAGTTGTAGGTGAGACCGCAGATCACGGCGAACTTGCTGGCCATCAGCTGGTCGTTGTTGGTCAGCCCCAGGAACTGCATCAGGTCGATCAGGTGCGTGGCCTGGAAGAACTTCACCACCGGACCGTTGTTGGTGAGGATCGTCTGCCAGGCCAGCGTGCGGATCAGGAAGCTGGTGAAGAACGGGGCGATCACCATGACGAGCAGGACGTTCTTCCACCGGCCCGCCTTGAACGCGATCGCGTAGGCGAGCGGGTAGCCGATCAGCACCCCGAGCACCGTCGCCGACGCGGCGTAGCCGATGGACCGGGTGAACTGGGGCCAGTAGGCCTGCAGCGCGTCGACGTACGTCTGCACGTGCCACGTGAGCACGTACCCCTGCTCGAGCGAGCCGGTCTGCAACGACGTCGATGCAAGGAACGCCATGGGCACCGCGAAGAACACGGCGAGCCACAGCATGCCGGGCAGGAGCAGCAGGTACGGCGTCTTGCGGCCGCTGCGCGCGGCCGGAGCCGGCGTGCCGGTGTCGGGCCCGGGCGCGACGCCGTGGGCCAGGGCGGTCACGGCACGGCCCCCACCGGCAGCGCCTCGTCGCTGACGTCCTCGCCCGCGTGCGCGTCCTGGTCGGCACCGAGCGCGAAGCCGTGCTCGGGCGCCCACTGGACGGTGACCTGCTGGCCCGGGCGCAGCGGCGGGGTGCCGTCGTTCTGCTGCACGACGGTGATCTCCTGGTCCCAGCCCAGCTTGACCAGGTACTGGGTGGAGACGCCGGTGAAGGACGCGTCCGTCACCGTGCCCGAGAGCTGGTTGCCGGTCACCCCCCCGCCGCCGGTCACGATGCGCAGCTTCTCGGGCCGGACGCCGAACCAGACGGCGCCGTCGGGAGCCGAGCAGCGCGACCGAGGGACCCGCAGGGACTGTCCCCGCACGTCGACGACCACGTTCTCGCCGTCGCTGCCGGTGACCGCGCCCGGCAGGAGGTTCGACTGTCCGAGGAAGTTCGCCACGAACGTGGTGTGCGGCCGCTCGTACAGCTCCGCCGGGTCGCCCAGCTGCTCGATGACGCCCGCGTTCATCACCGCGATGGTGTCGGCCATCGTCATGGCCTCCTCCTGGTCGTGGGTGACGTGGACGAACGTCAGGCCGACCTCCAGCTGGATGCGCTTGAGCTCGATCTGCATCTGCCGGCGCAGCTTCAGGTCGAGCGCCCCGAGCGGCTCGTCGAGCAGGAGGACCGAGGGCCGGTTGACGATGGCCCGGGCCAGCGCGATGCGCTGCTGCTGGCCACCGGACAGCTGACCCGGGCGCCGGTCGGCGAGCTGAGGCAGCTGCACCAGCTCGAGCGCTTCCATCGCCGTCCTGCGGGTGTTCTTCATCCCCCGGCGACGCAGCCCGAACTCGACGTTCTCGATGATGCTCAGGTGCGGGAAGAGCGCGTAGCTCTGGAACACCGTGTTGACCGGCCGCTGGTACGGCTTGGTCAGCGTGATGTCGTGCTCGCCGATGAACACGTGCCCGGCGGTCGGGCGCTCGAGACCCGCGACCATCCGCAGCGTCGTCGTCTTGCCGCATCCCGACGGGCCGAGCAGGGCGAAGAACGAGCCTTGCGGGATGGTCAGGTCCAGGTCGTCGACCGCCGTGAAGCTGCCGAACGTCTTGGTCAGGGACACCAGACGCAGGTCGCCGTCGGCCGTCGCGCGACCGGAAGGCTGGCTCTGTCCGGTCATCGGATCAGGCACCGATCAGCGACTGGAACGCCTGGTTGTACTTGGTCTCCTGCTCCTCCGTGAGGGCCATGAAGCCGTGCGACCGCCCCAGGACCTCGGCGTTCGGGAAGATCAGCGGGTTCTTCGCGATGTCGGGGTCGCTCTTGAGCAGCGCCTCCTGCGCCCCCTTGACCGGCGCGATGTAGTTCACGTAGTCCTCGACCTCGGCCATGATCTCGGGCTGGTAGTAGAAGTTGATCAGGGCCTCGGCGTTCTTCTTGTGCTGCGCCTTGTTCGGGATCACGAAGTTGTCGGACCACAGCATGTGGCCGGTCTGCGGCAGCACGTAGGCCAGGGCCGGGTTGTCCGCCTGCAGCTGGACGACGTCGCCGGTCCAGGCGAAGCAGGCCGCGATGTCACCGGAGGCGAGCGGCTTGCCGTAGTCGTTGCCGGTGAACCCGCGCAGCTGGCCGGCGTCCTTGGCCTTCTGCATCTCCGCGATGGCCGCGTCGAAGTCCGCGTCGGTGAACTGCTCGGGGTCCTTGCCGAGCGCGAGCATGACGAGTCCCACGGTGTCGCGCATCTCAGTCAGCAGCGTCACCTTGCCCTTGAGGGCCGGGTCGGTCAGCAGCTGGTCGACCGACTCGATCTTCTTGCCCCCCGTGGCCTTGGGGTTGTAGGCGATGCCGGTGAAGCCGCTCTGCCACGGCACGGAGTACACGCGGCCCTTGTCGAAGGGCACGTTCTTCAGGCTGTCCTGGAGGTTCGCGTCCACGTTGGGCAGGTTCGCGTGGTCCAGCTTCTGCACCCAGTTGAGCCGGATGAAGCGCGCCACCATCCAGTCGGTGCTGCACCAGACGTCACGACCGGTGTCCTGGTTCGCCTGCAGCTGAGGCTTGACCTTGGCGAAGAACTCGTCGTTGTCGTTGTAGTCCTCGGTGTAGGTCGGGGTGATCCCGGTCTGCTGCTTGAACTTGTCGAGCGTGGGGTGCGCCTGCGTCTTGTCGTCGACGTCGATGTACTCGGGCCAGTTCGACCAGATGACGGTCTTGTCGGTGTCCGAGCGGTCCTCGTCGGCGGCCTGCTCCGACGGGTTGACCTTCGTGGCGGTGCCCTTCGTGCCGCAGGAGGCGATGACGGACGCCACACCCGCGGCTCCCACGGTGGACAGCAGCGTGCGACGGCTGAGCAGGCCGCGGACGAACGGCGCCGAGGTGATGTCCGGGATCGGTCGTGGGGTCATGTCGTGGGTCCTTCCGGGTGCGCGCCCGAGGGCACGTGCTAGGTGTCGCTTGAGAAAACAGTGCGGTGCCAGGACTTGCGGGCGACGCCCGTCAGGTCCGTCATCACGTGCTTGACGGTCGTGTACTCCTCCAGCGAGTAGCTGCTCATGTCCTTGCCGAAGCCCGAGGCCTTGACCCCGCCGTGGGGCATCTCGCTGACGATCGGGATGTGGTCGTTGACCCAGACGCACCCGGCCTGGATCTGCCTGGTGGCACGGTGCGCTCGTCCGACGTCCTGCGTCCACACGGACGCGGCCAGCCCGTACGGCGTGTCGTTGGCGAGCGTGATCGCGTCGTCGTCGGTGTCGAACGGCGTGACGGTGAGCACGGGTCCGAACACCTCGTCGCGCCAGATGTCCATGCCCGGCGTCACCTCGCGCACCAGGGTCGGCTCGTAGTAGGAGCCGTCCGCCAGGTCGCCACCCGGGGCGCGGCCACCGCGGACCACGACGGCTCCCTGGCCTCGCGCCCGGTCGACGTGCGCCGCGACCCGCTCGCGATGGGCCATCGAGATCAGCGGCCCCTGGTCGGTCGCCAGGTCGTAGGGGTCGCCCAGCCGGACCCCCGCCATGAGGTCGGCCACGCCGGAGACGAACGCCTCCAGCAGCGACCGGTGCACGATGGCCCGGGCCGCGGCCGTGCAGTCCTGGCCCGTGTTGATCAGGGCCGCCGCGACGGCGCCGTTGACGGCTGCCTCGAGATCGGCGTCCGAGTGGACGACGAACGGGGCCTTGCCGCCGAGCTCCAGGTGCACCCGCTTCGCGCCGGCCGCAGCGAGCGCCATCACCCGACGTCCGACGGTCGAGCTGCCGGTGAACGAGACCATGGCGACGGCCGGGTGGCTCACCAGCCGCTCGCCGACGTCGGGGCCACGGCCGGTGACGACGTTGACGACCCCGTCCGGGATCCCGGCGCGCTGCGCCGCCTCCGCCATGAGCAGCGCGGTGAGCGGTGTCAGCTCGCTGGGCTTCAGGACGACGGCGTTGCCGGCCGCGATGGCGGGCAGCACCTTCCAGGCGGCCATCTGCAGCGGGTAGTTCCACGGCGCGATCGAGCCGACGACCCCGACCGGCTCGCGGCGGATGGCGGAGGTGTGGTCGGGCGAGTACTCGGCGCTGGCGCTGCCGCTGAGCAGACGTGCCGCGCCGGCGAAGAACGACGTGTTGTCGACCGTGCCGGGCACGTCGAACTCGCTGGACAGCCGCAAGGGCTTGCCGGTCTGCGACGTCTCGGTGCGAGCGAGCTCGTCGGCCATGCCGTCCAGCTCGGCAGCGAGCCGGTGCATCGCTGCGGAACGCTCACCAGGCGCCCGCCCACCCCAGTCGGGTTGGGCCTTGACGGCGACCGCGACGGCCTCGTCGACGTCGTTGACGTCGGCCAGCCGACCGGCCGAGACCACCTTGCCGGTCGCGGGGTCGAGCACCTCGTCGAAGGCCCCGCGGCCGGATCGGCGTGCGCCCCCGATCCACTGGTGTCCCGCCTGATCCACGTCGCTCCCTCCTTGACCCTTCGCCCCCGTGCGAGCAGCGAAGCGATCCTCGCACGGCAACTGGCACACATCAAGGAGTACCGAGGGATTCCGTCGTCCTCGGCGGGTCGATGCGACGAAATCGTGACCCAAGCCGTCGTTTTACTGTCGACGACCTCTGCCAAGATGGCACACTGAACCTGCCGTGGAGCCCTGACAGCCTGGCTCGTGATCGCCGCGGCGCGCTGACAATCTGCATCACCGAGAAGCTCAGGAGCCCGGGTGCTGCCGACCGTGACACAGGTGCTCTCGCTGCCCGTGCTCGCGGGGGGGCGGCCCCAGGTGCTGGCCGGCGCCGACCACCTCGACAACGCGGTCCGGTGGGCGCACGTCGCAGAGATCGCGGACATCTCCGGGCTGCTGCGCGGCGACGAGCTGATCCTCACGACCGGGGTGGCCCTGCCGCGGTCCGACGACGGCCTCGCGGCGTTCGTGCGCGCGCTGGCGGAGGTGCCGGTCGCCGGCCTGGTGGTCGAGCTGGGCCGCACCTACGCCGACCGGCTGCCCGCCGCGATGGTCCGCTCAGCCCGGCACGTCGGCCTCCCGCTGATCGCGCTCCATCAGGTGGTGCCGTTCGTCGAGGTCACCGAGAGCATCCACGGGCTGGTCATCGACGGCCAGCTCAGCCAGCTGCGCCAGGCGGAGGCGTTGCACGACACGTTCACCGAGCTGGCGGTGGAGGGGGCGGACGTCTCCGAGGTGGTGCGCCAGGCCGCGCGAATGGCGGGCGCTCCCGTCGTCCTGGAGACGCTCGGCCACCAGGTGGTCGAGCACGACGCGCTGGGCGGCGACGCGGCACGGCTGCTCGGCCGCTGGACGGCGCGGTCGCGTGCGGTGCGCGTGCCCGGACGCTCGGGCCACGACCCGTCGTCCGGCTGGTCGGTCGCGACGGTCGGGGCGCGCGGGGACGACTGGGGACGTCTGGTGCTCGTCCGCGAGCCGGGGCAGACGCCGCGTCCTCAAGACCTCATGCTGCTGGAGCGCGCCGCGACGACGCTGGCACTGCACCAGCTGATCACCCGGGACCGCGAGGGGCTCGAGCGCCAGACCCACAGGACGTTGATCTCGGCACTGCTCGACCACGCGCACCCGCACGCGGAGATCGGGCTGCGCGCGGGCGCCCTGGGCGTGCCCCTGGAGGGACGCCGGCTGGTTGGGGCCGTCGTGCGGCCGCGGACGGTGCCGACGACGTCGCTCGCGGCTCAGGCCAAGATCCGCGACCTGGCCGACTCCGTGGCCCAAGCCACGCGGTCCGCGGGTGTCGCGGCGCTCGTTGGGTCCCTGGACGACCGGACGATCGGCGTGCTGGCCGCGCTCGACCGGCGTGACGACGACTCGGTGGTCCTCTCCCGGGTCGCCACTGCTCTGCGGCGGGTGGTCCGGTCCAGGGCGTCCGGCGGCGAACCGGACCTGGTGCTCGCGGCCGGCTCGGTCGTCGCGGGGCTCCGCGAAGCGCGGCGCACCATCCTGGAGGCCGGGCAGGTCGCCGACGCGGCCACCCACCTGCCCGCGGCACAGCACTTCGTCCGGATGCCGGAGACCGGCCTGCGCGGCCTCCTGACGCTGCTGCGTGGCGACGCGCGGGTGGCGATGTTCGTCGAGCGCGAGCTGGGACCGCTGCTCGACCGCGACGTGCCGGGCGAGGACCCGCAGCGGCGCCGGAGCCGCCTGGACGCCGACCTGCTGGCGGCCCTGCGCGCGTACCTGGACAGCGGCCGCAACAAGTCTGCGACCGCCGACGCCCTGCACGTGTCGAGGCCGGCGCTCTACGACCGGCTGACCAGGCTGGAGTCCGTGCTCGGCGTCGACCTGGACGACACCGAGACCTGCCTGGCCCTGCACGTGGCGCTGCTCGCCAGCGAGCTCGCCTGACCGCGTGTCCCTGCCGCGCTCTCCCTGCCCGGGGACGTCAGATGCTGGGCGAGGCGAAGTAGTCCCGAGCCACGCGCCGTGGAACCACCATCGCCCAGGCCTCAGTCACCAGCTCGGTCATCTCCTCGACGTCGATAGCCGCGACCATCGCGTCGACCCAGTGGTAGCGCAGGTCCGCCGTCGGTGGGAGCACGAACGTGTGCGGTTCGCTCTCGACCAGGGCCAGCCGCTCCTCCTTGGGGAACGCGAAACCCATCAGTGCCTGGTCCAGCGAGAACGCCACGTAGACCAGCCGCTGGACGCGGAACTTCACTCGGCCACGGATCAGGTGCTCGGTGGTTCGCGGCAGGCTCAGGGCAACGGCCCGCACGTCGTCGACGGTCACCATGACTGCCAGTCTGCAACGACTGCCGGCGTCCCAGGCGGTTGTTGTCACGTGGCGGCGGCCCAGTAACCGCAGTTGTCCCGGCACGCAGGCCATTGGCATGAGCAAGCTGCAGCCGCCCGGCGATGGCAGGCTCGTGCCGACGGTGTCGATACCTCTTGGGGAACGACGCTTTGGAAGCCAGAGCACAGCCCAGGCCGGCCCAGTGACCGCTGGTGGGGCGACACGCCGGCGTGTCCTGCGAGCTGCGGTCATTGAACTGGCTGCTGTTCCTGTGCCCCGCGGGCCGACCTCGATCACGAACCTCGACCCGAAGTGCCGACGCCACCACAGCTGACGCCCGAGAGCGGCACCAGCCTGCCCGGGACCGTAGAGACGCTGTTGCGCCGCAGACCGCAGTCAGGCCTCGACGACCGCCGCGTACTGCTGGGTGAAGGTGCGGTCCTCCTCATCGGTGAGGTCACGCTGCACCTTCAACCGGCCGCGGACCTCGTCGTCCGGGAACATCAGGGGGTTGTCGGCGAGCTCCGGGTCGACGTCGGCCATCGCCTCCTGCGCGCCTCGGACCGGCGACATGTACTGGACCCACGCGGCGAGCTCGGCGGCCACCTCAGGCCGGTAGTACCAGTCCACGAGCTTCTCGGCATTGGCCTTGTGCGACACCGGTGCCGGCAGCATGCAGTTGTCGGACCAGAGCTCTGCGCCGGTGGTCGGGATGACGAACTGCAGATCGGGGTTGTCCAGCGAGAGCTGCAGGATGTCGCCGCTCCAGGCGAAGCATGCGGCGATCTGTCCCTTCGCGAAGCCGGCCGTGTAGTCGTTGCCCGTGAACGCCCGCACCTGGCCCTTCGACACCTGCTGGCGCAAGAAGTCCAGCGCCCGGGCGAAGTCCGACTCGGTGAACGCGGCGATGTCGGTGCCCAGCCCCATCATCAGGAGCGGCATCGTCTCCTTCATGCCGGAGAACAGCGTGACCTTGCCCTTGAGGTCGTCGGCGAAGAGCTCGCTCACCTCGCGGATCTCCCGACCCACCAGCTTGCGGTTGTACGCGATCCCCGTCATGCCCGACGCCCACGGGATGCTGAACCGGCGGCCCGGGTCGAAGCCCACGTCGCGCAGCTCCGGCAGCAGGTGGGCCTCGACGTTCGGCATCTGCGAGCGGTCGAACTCGCTGACCCAGCGCTGCCGCATCATCCGCGCTGACATCCAGTCGCTGACGACGAACAGGTCGCGGCCGATGGACTGGCCGTTGCTGGCCGCCGGACGGATCTTGGCGAAGAACTCCTCGTTGTCGTTGACGTCCTCGGTGTAGTCGACGTCGATGCCGGTGGCCTTCGTGAAGGCGTCCAGCGACGGTCGCACGCCCTCGTCGTCGTCCGAGACGTCGATGTACTGCGGCCAGTTCGAGAACGCGACCGTCCGCTCGGACGACGACAGGTCCGGAGTCGAGGGCGGACCGGTCGAGCGGGCGGTGCCCTTCGTGCCGCAGGCGGCCAGCAGTCCGAAGAGCCCCGCGCTAGCGGCGCCCCGGAGGACGGTGCGACGGCTGAGCCGCCGGGTCTGCCGTGGCAGGCTCGGAGGCGGCACGTCACGAGTCCAGGTTCGCCATGACGTGCTTGATGCGGGTGTAGTCCTCGAAGCCGTACATCGACAGGTCCTTGCCGTATCCGCTGTGCTTGAAGCCGCCGTGCGGCATCTCGGCGACCAGCGGGATGTGGGTGTTGATCCAGACGCAGCCGAAGTCAAGCTTCTTGCTCATCCGCATCGCCCGGCCGAAGTCCTTCGTCCACACCGATGAGGCGAGCCCGTACTCGACCCCGTTCGCCCACGCGAGAGCCTGCGCCTCGTCGGTGAACCGCTGCACGGTGATGACCGGCCCGAAGATCTCGTTCTGGATGGCCTCGTCGTCCTGCCGAAGCCCGTCCACGACGGTGGGTTGGTAGTAGAACCCGTCGAGGCCGTCCACCCGGCTGCCGCCGGCGGACACCCTCGCATGGTCCGGCAGCCGGTCGAGGAACCCCGAGACGTGGCTCATCTGCCGTGCGCTGTTGACCGGACCGAGCAGGGCGTCCTCGTCGTCCGGCAGACCGACCTTGGCCCCGCGGGCCTGCTCGGCCAGCGCGGCGACGAAGTCGTCGTGGATGCCCGGCCCGGCCAGCACCCGTGTGGCGGCGGTGCAGTCCTGACCGGCGTTGAAGTACCCCGCGACCGCGATCGCCTCCGCGGCCGCCTCGAGGTCGGCGTCATCGAACACGACGACGGGCGCCTTGCCGCCGAGCTCCAGGTGCACCCGCTTGACGTCGTGCGACGCGGCCTCGGCGACCTGCATGCCGGCGCGGACCGAGCCGGTGATGGAGACCATGGCCGGTGTCGGGTGCGCGACGAGCGCACGGCCGGTGTCGCGGTCGCCCGTCACCACGTTGAGCACGCCCGGCGGCAGGAACTCCGCCGCGATCTCGGCCAGCAGCAACGTCGTCTCGGGTGTGGTGTCGCTCGGCTTGAGCACCACGGTGTTGCCGGCGGCGAGCGCCGGCGCGAACTTCCAGACGGCCATCATCATCGGGTAGTTCCACGGCGTGACCTGCCCGATCACGCCGATCGGCTCCCGGCGGATCCACGACGTGTGCCCGGCCATGTACTCGGCGGCGGCCCGTCCCTCGAGCACCCGCGCGGCGCCTGCGAAGAAGCGGATCTGGTCGACCATCGGCGGGATCTCCTCGCTCGCGGTGAGCGCGAAGGGCTTGCCGGTGTTCTGCGCCTCCAGCCGAACGAGCTCGTCGGCCCGCGCCTCGACCGCATCCGCGATCTTCAGCAGTGCCGCCTGCCGCTCCCCCGGCGTCGTCTGCCCCCAGGTCTCGAACGCCGCAGCGGCTGCTGCGTACGCGCGGTCCACGTCGTGCTCGCTGGAGGCGGGCGCCGCGGCGACGACCTGGGCCGTGGACGGGTCGATCACCTCCATGACACGCTCGGCCGCGGCGTCGACGTACTCGCCGCCGATGAAGTTGCGCAGCTGACGGGGTGCGGTGGTGACGTCACTCACGAGTTGCTCCTCGGCTGGGGGTCCTGGCACGACCCTACCCACACGGCGTCGGTATCGACAGTCACGCGACTCAAGACCTCTGGAATCCGTGCTAGAGAGGCATCTTGACGACGGATTCACTTGCCAATGGCGTCCTGGCACGAGAGGATCGGGGCGTGACCACCCGTGAGCGCTCGAACCACGTCCTCGACGACGTCTCCAAGCGCATCATCGAGCAGCTGCAGGAGGACGGTCGCCGTCCCTACGCAGCCATCGGCAAGGCCGTGGGCCTGTCGGAGGCGGCGGTGCGGCAACGCGTGCAGCGGCTGCTCGACGCGGGGGTCATGCAGATCGTGGCGGTCACCGACCCGCTCCAGGTCGGGTTCAACCGGCAGGCCATGATCGGTGTCCGTGCCGAGGGCGACCTCACGACCGTCGCCGACGCGCTGGCGGCGATGCCCGAGGTCGACTACGTCGTCATCACCGCCGGCAGCTTCGACCTGCTGGCCGAGGCTGTCTGCGAGGACGACGACGACCTGCTCAACATCGTCAGCAGCCGCATCCGCACGATCCCGGGCGTCCGCAGCACCGAGACGTTCGTCTACCTCAAGCTCCGCAAGCAGCTCTACAACTGGGGAACGCGATGACCACCACTCCGCAGGACGTCACCATGACCACCCCGCGCGGCACGCCGCGCCAGGACGCCGCCCGTGACCACCTCTGGATGCACTTCACCCGGCACTCCACGTATGAAGAGGGCGGCCGGGTGCCGGTGATCGTCCGCGGCGAGGGCGCCTACGTCTACGACTCCGCCGGCCGCAAGTACCTCGACGGCCTGGCCGGGCTGTTCACCGTGCAGGTGGGTCACGGCCGCACCGAGCTGGCCCAGGCCGCCGCCAAGCAGGCCGAGGAGCTGGCGTTCTTCCCGCTCTGGTCCTACGCGCACCCGATGGCGATCGACCTGGCCGAGCGACTGGCCGCCGAGGCGCCCGGGGACCTCAACCGCGTCTTCTTCACCACGGGCGGCGGCGACGCAGTCGAGACCGCGTGGAAGCTGGCCAAGCAGTACTACAAGCTCATCGGCAAGCCCACCAAGCACAAGGTGATCAGCCGCAACGTCGCCTACCACGGCACGCCGCAGGGGGCGCTCTCCATCACCGGTATCCCGGACGCCAAGGTGCCGTTCGAGCCGCTGGTCCCCGGGGCGCACAAGGTGCCGAACACCAACCTCTACCGGGCACCCGAGCACCTGCGGGACGACCCGAAGCGGTTCGGGCTCTGGGCGGCGGACCGGATCGCCGAGGCCATCGAGTTCGAAGGGCCCGACTCCGTCGCCGCTGTCTTCCTCGAGCCGGTGCAGAACTCCGGTGGCTGCTTCCCGCCGCCGCCCGGGTACTTCGAGCGGGTCCGCGAGATCTGCGAC
>Ga0070696_100001610_pt1 | contig 14802 bp, 6 predicted proteins | sample KBSK1253metaG_FD_65474 | JGI IMG/M metagenome (GOLD analysis project Ga0070696, IMG submission 65474) | Corn, switchgrass and miscanthus rhizosphere microbial communities from Kellogg Biological Station, Michigan, USA - KBS K1-25-3 metaG | ecosystem: Host-associated > Plants > Roots >... | reverse complement strand
GAGCTGGCGGCCCGGAGCACGGCGTTTCGCAGCCTCCTTGCGCAGCAGGAATCCGGGCTGCCGCAGATGAAAACAGGGTTACCAAAGAACGCCGCCCTCGTCGCCTACGTCCAGTACCGGCGCTTCGTGCAGGATGGACCCGCCTGGGTGGAGAGACCGTCGTACCTGGCTTTCGTGAAGGCGCCGGCCGGCGCGAGAACTGAGGTCGTGCATCTTGGAGAGGCCGGCACCATCGACGGTCTCGTCACCCGGTGGCGGGAGAAGGCGGCCCGCCCGCCGGCCATGAGCCTGCTGGACGACGGGGGCCGAGGAGTCGAGGAAAGCGCGGCGGCGGGTGCGCTTCTCAGGGAGGCGATATGGGATCCGATCGAGCGGCGCCTCGGCGGCGCGCGCCTCGTGCTGGTGGTTTCCGACGGAGCCCTTCACCAGGTGAGCCTGGCGGCGCTGCAGGGTCCCGATGGCCGGTTCCTGGTCGAATCGCAACGCGTCATCCATTACCTGTCGGCCGAGAAGGACCTCACGCGAGCGGCGGCGCCCCGAGACGGCAAGGGACTCTTCGCTCTGGGCGCGCCCGATTTCGACAGCAGCTCTCAACTGGCGGAGGGCCGCCGAGTCTCCTCTCCGGGCCCGGCCCGCATCAAGAGGATGGCCGGCACCCGGCAGTTCCCGCCTCTGCCAGATGCCCGCACCGAAGTGGAGCAAGTCGCCGCGCTCTGGAATGGTCAATCCAGGAGAGCCGGCGAGGAGGCCTTGGTGCTGGTCGGCGGGGAGGCCACCGAGGACGGTCTCAAGCGCTTGGTGGCAGGCCGGCAGGTCGTGCACCTGGCGACCCACGGGTTCCTCGATGGCGGTGATGGCTCAACACGAACCGCAGCCAACCCGTTACTGTCCTCGGGACTGGCGCTGGCCGGAGCCAACACGTGCATGCGCGCGGCGACCGACTGTGAGGGAGAGGACGATGGCATTCTGCTCGGAGAGGAGATCCTGTCGCTCGACCTCACGGGCGTGGATTGGGTCGTTCTCTCGGCCTGCAGCACGGCCCTCGGACCGATCCTGCCCAGGGAGGGCGTCCATGGATTGCGGCGCTCCTTTCAGGGAGCGGGAGCGGCCACGGTGATCACGACCCTGTGGGACGTCGAGGATCGGACCACACGCGACTGGATGAGGGCGCTGTACGCCGCCCGCCTCGGCGGCCTCTCCACCGCGGAGTCGATGAGACAAGCGAGCCTCGAGCTGATTGCGGAGGCGAGAAAGAAGAATCGCACGCTGCACCCGTACTACTGGGGAGGCTTCGTCGCCACCGGCGATTGGAGATGAGGATCGTCTCTGCCTCCGATGCTGCCAATCCCGCCGCCGGCCGCTCGGTCAGGGTTGCGCGGACCTGACTGGTTCGACCGCCATCTCCCCTCGACCATCTCATCATCGCGCATCTGACCGCGCAGCGGGAACCGGAACTTCTCCGCAGAGAATAGTCCTATCAAAGGGAGTCCTTACGCGAGAAGCCCGGCATCCACCGGGGAACGCTGCGGCGTCCGGCCCAGGAGGTCCTCATGAGAATCGACCTGAAGCGCATCAGTCTCTCGGTCATGTCGACACTTATCACGCTCGTCGTGCTTCGTACGATCACGGTGGGAGCCGACAGCATTCAGTGGAAGAACCTGGGCCCCGGCAGCGGGGGCAACCTGAGGGCCGTTGGCGTGAGTCCGGCCGATCCCAACATCGCTCTGATGGGTTCCGACGTCGGTGGTATCTATCGCACGGCCGACGGCGGACAGACCTGGTCTCTGCGGAACAACGCCCTGGTCACGCCTTCTCGTTTCATACAATACGGGTTCTACAGCCACTTCGAGTTCGACCCTGCGAACCCCAATGTGGTCTACTTCAGCTACCTAAAGAGCGCCGATGCGGGACTCACATGGCATATCAACGTCGACGAGAGCCGACTGGATGTCGGCGGCGCGAAGGTCGACCCGAGCAATCCGAGCACCGTCTACGCGTTTGGCTACGGCCAGGTCTTCCGTTCCACGGATGCCTGGGCGGGCACCTCCTGCCTGGGGATCTCGCGTCCACTGGAGGGCGACGGTTCCTGCTCAACAGGATTCTCCTGCACGACCTGCGGCACGCCGGCGGCGACCTGTCAGCCAGGAGTGAGCAAGTGCTACCAGCAGTCCTGTCTGCCGCACGCAGGCTCCGGCTTGACCTCGCAGGACAATTGCGGCGAAAACTTCGACGATAGTATCCGCGCACTGGCGATAAATCCCTCGAACCCGAACGAGCTGATCGCCTGCGCCGACTCTGGCTTGTATCGCAGCACGAACGGGGCGCGCAACTGGTTTCAGTTCACCCCGGAGTTGGCTGCTGGCTCTCCCGAACCGCTTCCACCGGGCATCTGCTACGGTGGGACCACCCCTGGCGCCTCGTGCAATGCGAACGCCGACTGTCCAGGCCCCGACCCAAACGCCATCAGCTGCCGCTCTGTGGAGTGCGTGAATCTGATCCATCACACCCAGTCCAACACCCTGTTCATGGTCGTCAATACGCATCCTTTGTGGGGGGCAGCTCCAGCCTATTCGGGGCAGTGGCTCGACGTCGACAGCTGGCGCGGTGGCGTCTACAAGAGCCTCGACTGGGGCCAGAGCTGGACCAGTCTCAACGGCACCGAGGACACGATCAACTGGCTGCCCAACCCCAGTTTCAACACCCCCGGCAGCCCCGTCTCCGGCTGGGTCGCCGACACGAGCAATCCCGGATCCGTCACCCAGGACTGTACGGTCCGCTACGACCCCAACGGGGTGGATCCGACCGGCTGCTCCGTCAAGTTCCAGTACTCGGACTCCGGGCCGGAGTACTTTCACCTGCAGGCGCAGAGCCTCATTCCCGTCACGGGCGGCCAGCTCTACGAGCTGACGGCGGCTCACAAGTTCGATTCCGCGACCGGATACCCGGCCTACGCAAAGGTCTGGTACTACCGATCGGACATGACTCCGATCAACTGGGCAGGACTTCCATACAACAGCGTCGAGCCGTGGACACCTCGCTACGACACGCCGACGACAGTGGACTGGCGGCGATTCAAGGCCCGCCTACGCCCTCCCGATGCCGCCGCCTTCGCACAACTGATTTTCTCCGTTGGTGGAAACCCCACCGGCTCGGGCACAGCATGGGTGGACGAAGTCCTGTTGCATAAGGTCTACGACCTGCCGCGGCTCTCAGGCCAGGCCTCGAACCCCTACCTCGTCACTTTCAGCGATATCGCGGTGGATCCCTTCGATGCCAATACGATCTACGCCGGCACGCTGCGCGAGTCCGTGCTCGACATAGCGTTTACCGCCGATACCAGCGGCGTCTGGAAGACAACCGACGGCGGCGCGCATTGGAATCTCACGACACGCCGCCAGTGGCACGACAACGTCCAGGACAATGGCGCCGCCGTGTGCGGAGACAATGTCTGTGGCGGGCGATGGGAGAACTGCAATTCCTGTCCGAACGACTGCACCGGCCCAAGCAAGCCCGCGCCCCCTGCCTGCTGCGGCAACAACATCATCGAATCAGGGGAGACGTACAACAACTGCCAGGCTGACGTCGCGTTCGATCCGGATCCGGCTCCACGCCCTTACTACGAGGTCGACTCCTTCTACGACCCGGACGTCCACTACAACCCGGACCCGGACATCAACTACTACTACGCACATGCTGGCGGAAACCCGTCGTACTACATCTGGTCGATGGGAATCGGCCGCAACGAGCCGCCCGGCAGCACCCTGCTGGGGCGCAACACGCTGTATGCCGGAGCGCCGGAGCACTTGAAAACCACTGACGCCGGCGCGACCTGGCAGGACACCAGTTCGACGCTCTACACCGGCTCTGACTCCCAGGCCGGCACACTCCAGGCACGGGGGGATTCGACGGATGTCTTCGCAGGCCCCGTCGCGACGCGGTACGATCCTTCGACGCTGAAAACCAGACTGTACTACGGCGACACCGACAACTTTCTCCAGGTGAGCTACAACGAAGGCAAGAGCTTCGCTTTCGAAGGATGGCAGTGGTATCCGCAGTCATTCGGCCCCGGGACCACTTCTCCAGGCGTCATCGGCGACGCCGCGTCGTCGATCGTGCTCGACCCGAATAACGTCAATCGTATCTATGTGGGCGTCAGTCGACAGATCGGTAACCTCGCCGGTCAGTTCGTTACGAGCGGTGGGATGAACGGCGGCACGGTTCAGGGGGACTATGCTCCGGCCGTTCCACCGGCCGTCGGCCGGTGGCAATGGACACCCCTGGGCAACAACGACCCGAACACAGCCAACGCTTTTCCACTGGGCAGCGGCGGCGTCGATCTGCTGCGCACGTCCGGCGGCAGCTTCCTGGCGTCCATCTATGGCCGTGGCGTCTATCGCTTGAGCGGCAGCGACTGGCTACCCGCTGTCTCCTATGGAGCCAACGCGCCGCTGGACCTGCTGACCTACAGGCTCTATCAGGAGCCGACCGATCTGCGCCTCTACGTCGGCGCCGGCGACATGTCGCGTACCTCACCCGCGCTGTCGGGCGAGACCGGCATCTGGGAATCCTCGGACCTCGGCGTCAACTGGTGTCGGGTCAGCAACCACGCTGACGCGCCCCAGGCCGAAGACAACATGGACAAGGAGCCGGTCGTCGATCTCATCACCATGGGACCGAACAATCTCCTCGCCGCGACGGTCTTCAGCCATGGCGCGGATGCCAACGGGAACCCGACCGGCGGGGGAATCTACAGAGGGACTCGGACCGGCTCCTGCGCCTGGAGCTGGGATCGGGTCTTTTCGCAGTACACCGTCACCGGTTTGGCGAGATCGCCCCTGGACAACTCGCTGCTCTACGCCTACGTAGGTCAGTTCTGCTGCAGCGGCTCCCTCCCCGGCCAGCAGGCCGGCATCTACAAGAGCATCGATGGCGGCATGAGCTGGTCTCCCATGGCCAACAACGGGCTCATGAACCTCGCCCACGCCAGGCTGACCTACTCCTCCGCGAATCCGCAGCGTCTGTATGCCTCCACCATTGGCAGTGGATTGTTCGAAGGAACGATCGCGTGCGCCGACCCGGCACGCGATTTCGAATGCGCCACGCGCGTGCCGTTCAGCAACCAACAGGTGATCTCCGGCTCGCTCTTGTCGGGCACTCAGGGCAATCTCCTGGCCGCTTCCCAGGACGACACCTACGAAGTGTTCCAGGAATCGGCCGCTCCGAAGCTGCGCGTGCTCTGGACCTTCCCTGGCGCGCTGGCCTCCGTGCCCTATTCCGTGCGGTTCGAGGGCTCACGGACAAGCAGCGCGGGAGACATCTTCGGTCTGAGCTTCGCGACGCGGGCTTCGGGCAATTGCACCGGCTCGGAGGCCTACAGCTCCAACATCGTCACGGTGACGAAGACAGCCGACGACGACTTGATCCAGACGGGCAACCTGGGGATCTTGCCGGGCTCCGCCACAGTCTTCTGCGTCCAGCTGATGGACAGCGCCATCGGCGACGGCTTTGTCGATCAGGTGACAGTGGATCGACTCTACCTGCTGCCGCACCCGGGCGACGTCCTGGCATCGGCCGACGACACCAATGGCCCGGGTATCATCTTCTCAGGGAGCTATGCCGACACGTGGACCTCCAACAACGTGTGGGAGGTGCTGCGCGAGGAGGTCTCAGGCAACACGTCTCTGCTCGTGCATACCTGGAGGTTCGACAACGTCCCGGCGGGCACATCTCATGCGTTGCATCTGGAAGGCAACCGTCCGAACAACGCGGACGGCGACAACTTCCAGTTCTACTACTCCACCGACGGGACCAACTTCAGCATCATCAGCGGAGCGCTGATCAACAAGGGGCTGGAGCAGCCGGGAGGCGGCGACTACAGCATCGCGGTGGGCACGGGCGGCACCTGGTACATTCGTGTGCTCGACACGAACGCCGGGGCAGGCAAGACCGGCCTGGACACTGTCAAGGTCGACCACCTGAGCTTGAAGACGGTGCCGTGATTCGCCGGACGGCCTATGGCGACTGCCGCGGGAACAGGGCCGTGACCATCTCGCCGGTGTGTCCGCGCCAGAAGCTCCATCCGGTCCCTTCGGGAGACTCTCCGCCCGACGGCCGGTAGCCACGGTCGCGCAGCAGCGCGAAGACCTCGCGATTCCCTTTGGCGGTGTCCCAGGCCTCCCGCGACGAGCGCAGGTCGTAGGCGCCCCACTTCATGAAGATCACCAGCGGCTGCTTGTCCGCGGGAGGGACCCGCGACTCGAAGTCGGCGCGGCTGATCACGAAGGCCGAGATGCTGCCGAGACGCTGGAACAGCTCGGGATGCTTCAGCACGCAGGCCAGCGCTTCGTTGGCGCCACCGCCGGCGCCGGTCGAGGCGCGCGACAGCGGCTGGGCCTGGGTGCGGTAGGCGGCGTCGACCTTGGGCACCAGGTCCTTGGCCACCATCTCGGCATAGGGATCCACCTGCCACGACTCACCCGGATTCTCGGGGTCGGGCACCACGAACACGCCGATCAACGGGTCGACGCGCGTTCCGATCACCGCGTCGAGCACCTTCTTCATGTCCCCCTTCTCCAGCGCGTCCTTTCCCTCGTGGACGTAGAGCGTCGGGTAGCGGCGGTCGCTCTTGGCGTCATAGCCGGCCGGCAGATAGATCTGCGCGGTGCGCTTCATCTCCTTGCCGCGGGACTGTGTCGTGAACTCCAGCGTCTCCAGCCTGCCCTGCCGCGCCGCATCGGCCGGCGCGGCGAACTCCGCCTGGCTCCAGGCCGGCATCGCCAGCAGCGAGACGTCGCCGAACATGCCGCTGCCCTTGCGCGGGTTGCGCGGATCGGCGGCCGCCTTCTCGAAATCGACGATATAGCCGTAGGTCACCGAGGCGTCGGGCTCCAGCCGGGTCGAGTAGTAGAAGAGGTCGGTGTCGGCGAAGCGCACCATCGGGTCCTCGCGCCGGTCGCCGATCATGTCGCCCACGATGGCGACGTCCTTCCCCTTGCCGCGGTAGACGAAGTGCACCGCGCCGTCGCTCTCCACGATGGGGAACGACTTCTGCTTCTCGAGGTACTTGTCGACCGCCGCGCCCTTGTCCGCCGACTTGCCCGCCTCGGAGAGGAAGCGCCCGAACTCGGTCCCCTGCACCCATGAGGCCGTGGTCACGGGCGCCGGCGCCGCCTGCGAGACGACGTCGATGCGGGCCAGGTGCGCCATGCTCCGGGCGAAGAGGTGCCCGTCGGCGAAGGCCACGGCAGACCAGGACTGCTCGTCGAACAGGGCCGTGCGGGCCAGCTCCTGGTATCCGGCCGGCGACGCCTCGGCGATGTGCAGCGTCCCCTGCTTGGTGAGCACCACCAGATGGCCGCCGACCAGCGTGACGAAGCCGTCACCCGGCTCGCGCGACTTCCACTTCGTCTCGCCCGTGGCGGCGTCGATGCAGGTGAGGATGAAGCCGCTCACGCCGTAGACGTACCCATCGTGGTAGACCGGGATGACGTACGTGTTCTTGATCGAGTTCTTGGTCCAGAGCTCCTTCACCTGCCAGGCGCCGCCGTCGGCGGGCACGACGCGGATCATGGTGGAAGAGTCTTCCTTGTTGACCAGCAGGAACCGGTCATCTCCAGCCGGCACGGCGATGAGCTTCTGGCCTCCCATGACGCTTTGATCGCCCTGATGCTCGTAGCTCCAGAGCACCTTGCCGGTGGCCGGGTCGAGACCCCAGAGCGTCTTGCCTCCCGCCACGATGATCTGCGCGCGGCCGCCCAGCGTGGCGGCGATCGGGGACTGATAGTTGATCTCGTCGTTGCCCACGGACCAGATCAGCTTGCCGTCCTCGGCCTGGAAGGCGGCGATCGCCTTGCCCTCGCCGGCGCCGATCTCCACCACCAGCGACTTGTCCACCAGGATGGGCGAGCTGGCGAATCCGTAGAAGGGAGATTTGGCGCCCACCTCCGTCACCAAGTTGCGTGACCAGGCCTGCTTGCCCGTCGCCGCGTCGACGGCGAACAGGATGCCCCGCGGGCTGAAGCCATAGAGCCTGCCGGCGCCCAGCACCGGAGAGGCGATCGGTCCGTCGTGGGAGCCGTCGTGTCCCTTGTAGAGGTCCTCTATCCGGTAGCGCCACAGTTCATCGCCTGTCTCCTGCTTGAAGGCGGCGGCGAAGTCGCCGTCACCCGAGGAGAACATCGCGTAGAGACGGCCGTCTCCGGCCGCCACCACGGAATAGCCTGAGCCCAGATCCCGCTTCCACCCGATGGTCATGGCCACCTTGCCGCCCGGGGTCACCAGCCTGGCGTCGCGCACCGCGCCGTCGTGGGCCGGTCCGCGGAAACCCGGCCATGAGGTGCTGGTCGCGGCGGTGGTGGTGGCCGCGCCGGCGCCGGCCACACCGGCGAGCGCAGCGAGGATACAAAGGAGACAGACGGTCACAGGCGACGAGGACCATGGGGAGCGGCGCATTGAGATTCCCTCCGATAGATGTGCCGGCGATTCTACCATGCCGCATTGACAGCACCCGAGAGGCGCTCCCATACTCCCCGCCGATGAGCCTGACCCCCGGCACGCGCCTCGGCCCCTACGAGATCGTCGGTCCGCTCGGCGCCGGCGGCATGGGCGAGGTCTACCGCGCGAAGGACACGCGGCTGGGGCGCGAGGTGGCGGTGAAGGTGCTGCCGGAGCACCTCATGGACTCCGCCGAGGTGCGCGCGCGGTTCGAGCGCGAGGCGCGCACCGTGTCGAGCCTCAACCATCCGCACATCTGCACGCTGCACGACGTGGGGCGCGAGGGCGCCACCGACTTCCTGGTGATGGAGCTGGTGGATGGCGAGACGCTGGCGGCGCGCCTGGAGCGCGGCCCGCTTCCGCTGTCCGATGTGCTGCGCGTCGGTATCCAGATCGCCGACGCGCTGGATCGCGCCCACCGGGCCGGCGTGGTGCACCGCGATCTGAAGCCGGGCAACGTGATGCTGACCCGAACCGGCGCCAAGCTGATGGATTTCGGTCTGGCGCGCGCCACGGGCACGGCCGGCCAGACGCCGGGCAGCGCGCCGGGCGTGACGGCGCTCACCCAGTCGCCCACCATGGCCGGTCCCCTCACCTCCCAGGGCTCGATCGTGGGGACGTTCCAGTACATGGCGCCCGAGCAGCTCGAAGGAGGGGAGGCCGACACGCGCAGCGACCTGTGGGCGCTGGGTTGCCTGCTGTACGAGTCGGCCACCGGGCGGCGGCCCTTCGCCGGCAAGAGCCAGGCCTCGCTGATCGGCGCCATCATGAACACCGAGCCGCCGCCGATCTCGCAGGCCATGCCGCTGGTGCCGCCGGCGCTGGAGCGGCTGGTGCACGCCTGCCTCACAAAGGACCCGGACGAGAGGATCCAGACCGCGCACGACGTCCGTCTGCAGCTCGAATGGATCCGGGACGCGGGGTCGCAGGCCGGTCTGCCGGCGCCCGTGGCCGCCCGCCGCCATCTGCGCGAGCGGATCGCCTGGACGCTGGCGGCGGTGGGGCTGGCCGCCGCGGCCCTCTCCCTCTACTTCAGACCGGCCGCCGGTGTCGTCGCCGAGAGATTCGAAGGCTCCATCCTGCCGCCGGCGGGCTCGCGTCTCGTCCAGTACACGTCCGCCATCTCGCTGTCGCCTGACGGCCGCTACCTGGTCTTCGCGGCGCGAGGCGACAAGGAGCCCGGACTGTGGCTGCGCCCTCTCGCTTCCGACACGGCGACAGCCATCCCGGACGGCGTGCTGGGCAACGCCACCTTCTGGTCCCCGGACAGCCGGTTCTTCGCCTACGCCACGCTCGACGGCAAGCTGAAGAAGATCGCGATCCCCGGCGGCACGCCGACGACGATCTGCAATCTGAAGTGGGCGCGCGGGGGAACGTGGGGACGCAAGGACACGATCGTCTTCGCTCCGGCTCCCGAAGGGCCTCTGGTGGCGGTGCCCGCCGCCGGCGGCGTGCCGGCTCCCGTCACCACGCTGGACGCGGGGCTGCACCAGAAGTCGCACCGGTTCCCGGTGTTCCTGCCGGACGGGGAGCACTTCCTGTTTCTGGCCATGCCCCGCACGGAGAACGGCTACGACACCTTCGTGGGCTCGCTGCACGACGCCGCGGTGAAGAAGGTGCTCACCGCCGAGTCGGCCGCCATCTACGCCGAGCCCGGCGTGCTCGTGTTCCGGCGCGAGGGAAAGATCATGGTCCAGCCGTTCGACACCGGCCATCTCGATCTGACCGGCGAGCCGCTCGCCATCGCCGAAGCCGCGCCCACCACCGATCTGGACGCGGAGCCGGTGGCCTCGGTCTCGGACAACGGACGGCTCGCCTTCCTTCGCAGCGGCGCCCGCGCCACGCGGCTGGCCTGGATCGATCGGACCGGCGCCATCCGCGGCACCGTTCCGCTGGCGCCGGGCGACTGGACGATGTTCCGGCTATCGCCGGACGAGCGGCACGCCGCCCTCATGAAGAACGGCGACATCTGGCTGGTGGACCTGACCCGCGCCATTCCCACCCGGTTCGACTCGACCTTCTCCAGCGAGGCCAACGTGACCTGGCTCCGCGACGGGCGCCGGCTGGCCTGGTCCTCAAACCGCAGCGGGCGCGCGGAGATCTACTTCGGCGACCTGGACGGCGGGCAGCCGGCCGAGATCGTCCCCACGACCGACGCCATCTTCAAGACGGTCTGGGACGTGACGGACGACGGCAAGTTCCTCATCATCGGGTCGGTGGACGACAGCACCGGCTGGGACATCTGGCTGCTGCCGATGGAGAAGGGCGCCAGACCGATACCCTACGAGACCCAACCCGGCGCCGAGATGGTGGCCAGGGTGTCGCCGGACGGAAGGTGGCTGGCCTACACGGTCGGAAACACCGCGGGCTCCCGGGGAGAAGGAGAGGTCTTCGTCCAGTCGTTCCCCAAGCCGGGGCGCAAGGTGCGCGTGTCGGTCGACGGCGGCGACCTTCCCCAATGGACCCAGGACGGCAAGGAGCTGCTCTACCTCAAGGACGACACCCTCATGTCGGTGGCGATGAGCGGCGGAGCCGACCTCGCCCCCGGCGCCCCCACGGCCCTGATGACCCTGCCGGCAGGAACCACCGGCATCGGCGCGACGCGAGACGGCCAGAGGTTCCTGGTGACTGTGGGGCCGGACGCGGAGAGGGACATCCGCGTCATCCTGAGCTGGACCAGCCTGCTGAAGCGATAATCCCCTTCTCATCACAGCCTCACCGAAGGCTCATGACTCGGCGCCGGGATGGGCGCATCTTGAGTGCGAACCCAGCCGGGTGGAGGAGGACAGCCGATGCGCCACGCGCTACTGATAGCCACGCTCCTGCTGCCGCTGGCGGCCTGCGACCTGATCGAGGGGCGGGTCGAATCCGAAGTCGCGGGGCATCACGTGATCGTGACCGACTGCTACCGCAGCAGCCCCCCGCCGCCCGAGCGGCTGGCCGACGAGGCGGGCCAGCCGGTGCACCGCTACGCCCCGTGCAAGGACGCCATCGTCATGCTGCGCGGAGAGGCTCTCGAGGTGAACGGGAGGGCCTACGGCACGCTGGGGCCGGGCGACGAGATCCTCGTCGACCACGGTGTCGTGTCGATCCACCGAGGCGGCAAGCCGCAAAGAGCGGACCAGTGAGCGGAGCCCGCCGGCTCAGCGGTGCACGGAGTCGTCGTTGACCTGCAGGCTGGAGATCATCCGCTCGAAGGTCGGACGCAGCACGCTGTAGTCATCGGCCGGCGCGATGAACAGCGCGTAGATGACATGCTCGTCCGGCAGCTCGCGGGTGAACAGGATCACGCGCTCCTCCTGGCCGGTGACGCGCGAGCGGCCCGACATCGCCAGCGAGAGCGCGGGCTGCCCGTTGATCCGGTCGCTTCTTTGCGAGTCGGGCACCACGCTGAGGTTGCGGTTGGTGCGCAGGATCTCGCTCACCAGGTCCTCGGTCGCGACGGCCAGCTGAGAGCGGTTGCCGTAACCCGACCCGCCGGTCACGAACCCCTGCCGGTAGCCGTCGTCATCCTCGTTGAAGTGATCGTAGTGGTTGATGATCATCCCGTAGACCAGGTCGTTGGCCTGTCCGCTGTAGTTGGCGAACCCGCCCTCCGGCGCGATGGTCACGCCGTAGCCGCTGCTCGGCTCGTAGACGCGCCAGTTGGCCGGGTATTCCACGGTGAAGAAACGGCGGCGCTGCTGGTAGGCGCGGAACTGCTGCGACGGCCGATCGATCCTGCGGACGTCGGACACCCGCGCGGTGGGTGCGTCGGTGGACCGTGTCGAGCTCGACGAGCTGCCCGAGCTTCCCGTGCCGCTCTTGGCCACCTGCTGCATCGACTGCGCCTCCGGCATCGAGCGCAGCCGGGCGGCGACGTTGGAGAAGCCGCCCACATCCGCCGCCGGACGGATCTTCAGGCTCTTCATCTCCTGTCTCACGCGGGCGGCGCGATCGCCGGGAGAGGGATGCGAGCTGAAGAACTGAGACACCTTGCTGGGCTCGCGCTTCTGCTGGCCCTGGAGCTGCTCGAAGAACCGCACCATGTCCATCGGGTCGTAGCCGGCCTTGGCCAGCATCTGCGCGCCGACTACGTCGGCCTGCTCCTCGTCGGTCCGGCTGAACTTCAGGAAGAGGGCGTTGAGACCGAAGCCGCCGATGGCGTTCATGGCGGTGGCTGTGGTGCGGCTGTCCCGCGCGATGAGGCCTCCCAGAATCCCCAACCCCGTCTGCCCGAGATAGGCCTTGGAAGCCTGCGTGGTACCGTGCCTCAGCGCCACGTGCGCCATCTCGTGCGCCATGACGCCGGCCAGCATCCCTTCCGACTGCGCGGCCTCGATCAGGCCGCGGTTGACGTACATGTAGCCGCCCGGCAGCGCGAAGGCGTTGATGTCGGAGACATTCACCACCTTGAACTGATAGGGGTAGTCGGCGCCCGGCGCGACGGCGGCGAGGCGCTTGCCGATCGTGGTGACGTACTGCTCGGTGGCCGAGTCGCGCAGGATGGGGAGCTGCTGCTCCACCTCGGCCGCCGACTGGCGTCCGATCTCCTGGTCCTGCTGCACGGAGAAGAGGTTGAAGCCGGGGCGGATCCGGGTCTGGGCCATGACAGGCATGACCGACCCGGCGGCGGAAACGAACGAAGCAACGACAAGACACATCGCCATGCGGCGTCGGTATGCGGCCATGACTGCCTCCTTTCGTGCAGCGTAGGCCGTGCGCGCGCGCGACGGTATGGGGTGACTACCCCAGCGAGGGCCCCGGCTGATCCCAGGTGCCGGCGGACGCGCTAGCGGTTGACGAGGGCCAGGATGTTGCCGTCCGGGTCCTTGAACCAGGCGGCCTTCATCTCACCGTTCGGTCCCATGACGTGCACGTCACCCGAGAGCCGGACCTGCGGCATCTGGTAGTGCTCGAAGGCGACGCCCTTGGCCTTCAGAGTCTTCACGGCGCCCTCCAGCTCCTCGCCCATCGACCATGTGACGGCCGTGGCCTTGTTGGTGCCGGCGTATTGCGACTTGTAGACCAGCAGCTTCGAGCCGCCGGCCGCGTAGACCATGGCCTCCGATCCTTCCGCGTCCAGCCGTCTCAGACCGAGCGTGTCCTCGTAGAAATGCTTGGCGACTTCCATGTCCTTCACCGCGACCGTGGCGGTGACGTCTCTGTCTGCCAGCATACGGACCTCCTTTCGTTTCGATCGCGCTCCCCGGGCGGAGTGTAGGCGCTGGGGAACTCTCTCGCCTCCGGATGTTTGTCTGAGGTAGAAGCTGTCTGAGGTAGAATGCCGGCCATGTCGACCCGACCGACGCACCCGCTCCACCGCGCCCTGACCCTGGCCGCCCTCTCGCTGCTGTTTGCCACGACGTCCACGCCGCTCCATGCCGGCGACGCCGCCGACGTCCAAGCCGGAATCGCCAGGCTCCATGACGAAGGAGTACGCCGTCTTCAGGAGTGGATACGACTGCCCTCGATCGCCGCCGAGAACCGCGGCATGAACGAGGGGTGCGAGATGATGATGCGTCTGGCGCGCGAGGCGGGCTTCGATCAGGTGGCCCGCGTCGACACCGACGGCCACCCCGGCGTCTTCGCCACGCTGAACGCGGGGGCGGCCCGCACGGTCGGCCTCTACTTCATGTACGACGTCAAGCAGGTCGACCCCGCCGAGTGGTCCTCGCCTCCCTTCGACGCCGCGCTGATCGACAAGCCGGGCTTCGGCAAGGTGGTGATGGGCCGCGGCGCGGTGAACCAGAAGGGACCCGAGGCCGCCTTCCTGGCGGCGCTGCACGCCATCCGCGGCGCGGGCAAGAAGCCGCCTGTGAACCTCGTGCTGGTGGCGGAGGGCGAGGAGGAGATCGGGTCGCCGCACTTCCATCAGATCGTGCGCCGGCCGGAGGTGACCGCGGCGCTGAAGCGCTGCACCGGCGTCTTCATGCCGTCGGCGGCGCAGGACCCCGACGGGACCGTGACGGTGTCGCTGGGCGCCAAGGGCGTGGTCGAGCTGGAGCTGGTCTCCAGCGGAGAGAAGTGGGGCCGCGGCCCGGGCAAGGACGTCCACTCCAGCAACCGCGCTCGGCTGGACAGCCCCGCCTTCCATCTGGTGCAGGCGCTCAACACGCTGGTCACGGCCGACGGCGATCCGGCCATCGACGGCTTCGCCGACGCCGCGCGCCCCGCCTCATCGGCCGATCGCGCCATGCTCGACGCGGCCGCCGCCCGCCTGAAGGAGTCGACCGCCAAGAGCCTGCTGTCGGCGCAGCGCTGGGCCAAGGATCTCTCCTGGCGCGCGAGCCTCGAGCGCTTTCTCTTCACGCCCACCGTGAACATCGA
>Ga0070696_100001609_pt1 | contig 14816 bp, 12 predicted proteins | sample KBSK1253metaG_FD_65474 | JGI IMG/M metagenome (GOLD analysis project Ga0070696, IMG submission 65474) | Corn, switchgrass and miscanthus rhizosphere microbial communities from Kellogg Biological Station, Michigan, USA - KBS K1-25-3 metaG | ecosystem: Host-associated > Plants > Roots >... | reverse complement strand
CACGCGACAGAAGCTCGACATGCTCGCGCGCGCCGCCAAAGGCAAGGCACGCGCCGGTACACCGGCCGAAGCCGCGCGGGACGCGGACGCGCTGCTACTCGCGGTCCATTGGTCGCGCGTCGATGACGTGCTGAGTCAGGCGGGCGACTTGTCGGGCAAGACCATCGTCAGCTGCTCGCTCCCGATGAACGCCGACGATACCGATCTCGTGATCGCGCACACGTACTCGGGCGCGGAGGACCTGGCAAAGAAAGTTCCGACGGCGCACGTCGTCGCCGCGTTCGGCACGGTGCCGAGCGAAGTGCTGTTCGACGTCTTCGCGGCTCGGCGCAGGGCCACGAGGCCGAGCCTCGTCTACTGCGGCGATGAGGCGAAGAGCAAGAAGAGGGCCGCCAAGCTGATCCGCGACGCCGGCTTCGATCCCGTCGACGCCGGGCCGTTACGCATCGCGCGCTACACCGAGCCGTTCACGCTGCTGATCGCGCGGCTCGCGTACGAAACCGCCGGCAGCGCAAGGCTGGCGTACCGGTTCTTGCGCCCGTTCTAGACTCGCTCCATTGTCTCCGTTTCCTCCAATGGAGCAATGGATGCGCCCACACCGATATCTCCCGCTCGTCCTGCTTGGGGCGGTCGCCTGCCAGCCGGCCGACACCTCGGCCACCGCCAAGACGGCGATCGATGCCGTCAACGCCCAGTGGCCGCGACTGACCAGCACCGGTCACGCCGATTCGATCGCGGAGTTCTACGCCGCCGACGCCGTCATCATGCCGCCGAACATGGGCACGATGAAGGGCAAGGAAGCGATCCGCACGTTCTTCGCGGCGCTGAACACGATGGATCCGAAGCCAACCCTGACGCTGCGCGCCGACGCGGTGCACGGCGCGGGCGGCATGGCGATGGAACGGGGCCGCTGGACCTGGACCTTCCCCGCCGGCGCGAAACTGCCGCCGGGGATGGCGGGTGTGGACTCGGGCAAATACATCGTGCACTGGATGCAGCAGAACGGAAAATGGGTGATCGTCGACGACATCTGGAATAGCGACACGCCACCGATGCCGATGGCTCCTCCGCCTCCGCCCGCGCCCGCGCGCCGGGGTCGCTGACGACGTCGATCATTTGGAAAAACGGCGTGTAGAGAATCGGCAGGGGCGCAGCATGCTGCGCCCCTGTTGACTACTCAGGATGCGCGAGCGGCTTGCCGTCGGGTCCGACCTGGATCTCCGAGCGCCTGGCGCCGGTCCGCACATGCGCCTCGTACGCGACCAGCGTCCCGTGTTTGGTCAGCGACTCGACGATGGTGATCCGGCCGGCGCCGGCCAGCTTGCGGAGACCCGCTTGAACGTCGGTGGGCAGCGAATCGAGGACGACTTGCTGCTCGACCTCCAGCACGGTACCGGCGCTGTCCATGGTAACATCGCGGGAGTGGCCGCCCACGGTCATTTCGACTTCATACACGACCTGGCCATTGTCTTTCTCAGTCGAGTAGCCGCGCACCTGTGCGCCCCTGCTCTGCTCGGCGGCGGCGCGCTGAACCGCCGGCGGAAGGTCGGACTGCTTGAGCTTACGTTCCTGCGCCGCAGCGCGGGACCCGACAGCCGCAACGAGGAGCAACGCGATTGCCGCCGTTCCAATCTGCATAGCAACCCCTGGTGGTTTGTTTGAAATTCGAGTCGAATCTACATCGAGACTCTTACCGGAGCACACGCACATGAACCGTCTGTCCCGAGCCGTATTCGCTGGTGTCGTCATGCTGGCCGCCACGCTCGTGCCGGCGCACGCGCAGTCCTATCACATCGTCAAAACATTCACGCTCGGCGGTGACGGCGGGTGGGATTACGTCGCCCTCGACACGGCGGGACACCGGCTGTTCGTTGCCCGGGGTACGCGCGTCATGGTGATCGATCCCGCGAGCGGCAAGGTGCTCGCCGAGATTCCGGGGTTGAACCGCGCGCACGGCGTGGCGTTCAGCTACGGAACCGGAAAGGGCTTTGCGACGTCCGGCGGCGACAGCAGCGTCGTGGTGTTCGATCTGAAGACGCTGCAAGTGCTCGGCCGCACGCACGCCGCCGACGACGCGGACGCGGTGCTCTACGATCCGGCGACGAAACACATCTTCACGTTCAACGGCGATGCAGGCTCCTCGAGCGTGATCGATGCGGCGACGGGGCAAAACATCGGGACGATTGCGCTGGGCGGCAAACCCGAGTTCGGCGTATCGAGTGGCGACGGTAAGCTGTTCGCCAACATCGAGGATTCGAGTCAGGTCGTCGAGATCGATCCCACAGCCATGCAGGTGACGCGCCGCTGGGCGCTCGCGCCGTGTGAGTCGCCGACCGGCCTCGCGATCGACCGCGTGCATCACATTCTCTTCAGCGGCTGCCGGAACTCGCTCATGGCGGTTTCCGACGCGCAGTCGGGCAAGCTGATCACGACGCTGCCGATCGGCCAGGGCGTGGACGCGGCGCGCTTCGATGTCGGCAGGCAGCTCGCGTTCGCGTCGAATGGCGATGGCACGATCACCGTGATTCACGAGGACGGGCCGGACAAGTTCACGGTCGTCGGAAACGTGGCGACGAAGCGCGGGGCGCGCACCATGGAGCTCGACCAGACGACGCACCGCATCTTCACGGTGACCGCGGACTTCGGCCCGGCGCCGGCGGCGACGCCCGATCGCCCGCGGCCCAGGCCGCCCGTGCTTCCCGGGACGTTTGCGCTGCTGGAGCTCGACCCCTAGCGCAGTGTTACGAGCAGGCCGATCGGATTCCCAATCGTTCGATTCGATCAATTAGGGAAACGGCGTATGGAAAATCGGGTAGGGGCGCAGCATGCTGCGCCCCTACATTTTTGACATCCGGTTTCGCGTCCACCTGGCCGGATTGTCCCTGATGTACTGTCGAATACGATTCAAATCCCGCCGATCGCGGATGATCTGATCGAAATAGTTCCGCTGCCAGACGCCACCCACCCGAGCGCCACGCAAATAATTGACCCGAGACGCAACCGCTGCCTTGAACGATCTGACTATCGCGCCAAGCGAGCCAGGGCTGATCTGCCCCACAGCCTGACAGCGCAAACCACGATCCGCAACAAATAAGATGCCATGCACATGGTCGGGCATTATCACGAACGCGTCTATCCGAACGTGCGGGAAGTGATTCGGAATGCTCGTCCAACAATCACGGGCAATGTCCCCAAACGGACTCAGCCGCATTTCGCCAGCGGCTATACGGCCAAAAAGGTGAGTGGTCGCGCAGATAGTAACCAGGTACGCACCCGGACCTGCGTAATCATGACCCTCCAACCTGATCGACCGCCGGTGCATGCTCACACGCGGCTGCCATGAGGCGTTCATCCGGGAATTGATTTGATCAGGACGCCGAAAACGTGCAATCAAATCGTCGGTGGGTGGTACGGTTTCCCGCACCACGAATACATAGAGTTCAGCACTGCAGCGGTGCAGGCATGAAAAACAGTAGGGGCGCAGCATGCTGCGCCCCTACCCAAACCCTACTGACCGGCATTACCTCGATTAGCCCGGGCCTATGCCGATTTTTTCGTCGGCCGCTCCTCGCGGAGGTGCGACACCGCGGCGCGGACGTTGTCCGTGATCTCGCGCTCCTGACGCAGCGACGCGATCACCGTCTCGGCCTGCTTAGTGTGGAATTCGAGCGCGCTCGCCTGGGTGACCGCCTGATCGAGTAGCGCTTTCTGACCGTGCAGGCGCTCCAACCCACCCTGCACATCCGCCAGCACCGCCTCGGCGCGGGCCAACCGCTCCTCCGCCTGCTCCACCTGACGCTTGCGGTGGTCGAGGCTGTTCGCCGCATCGTGCACGTGCGTCACCATGCTGAGCACGGTCTCGAGCATCGAGCGCGTCTGGCCCACTTCCTCGCGCGCGCTCGCGATCGCGCGCACGTCGTCGGTGGTCTTCTCGGCGACCTCGTACAGGCGGTGCATGTCGGCCTGCATCGCGTCGACCGTCGCCTGGCGCTGCGTCATCTGCTCCAGCGCGCGCGTGAGCTGCGATTCGACCGCTTCCCACTTCGCGAGCCGTTCCTCGAACTGCGCCATGCGCTTCTGCGCAAAGCGCAGCCCGCCGGCGCGATTGTCGAGCTCGTCCACCATCGCGGTCACCTCGGTCAGCCGATTGCCGGCCGTCGAGACCGCGGTGCCCAGCTGCGACGAGCGCTCTTCCAGCTGTTGTGCGGCCGTCGCCGCTTGCTCGCGCAGCTGGGCCACCCGGTCCAGATGCTCTGTCGCCTTGTCCAGGGCGGACTGCTTCAACTCGAGCTCCTGTCCCAGCGCACGCGTGCGCTCGGCCAGGCCTTCGATATTCTGCGCGCGCGATTCGAGCGCGGTCACGGCGCTGTCGACCTCGCCGACGCGACGCTCGGCCCGTTCGACCGTCGTCACCGCGGCCGGCACGAGCTTCTCGATCCGCGCCGCTTCCTCCGCTCGAGCCGCGAGCGCCCCGAAGCGCTCGTCCGCCCCCTGCATGCGCGACAGCAGCTCTCGGCTGCGCTCATCGAGCTGCGCGCCGAGGGTGTTCAGATCGGTGAGTTTCTTGTTCAGATCGTCCACCATGCGGCTGCGGGCATCGATCTGTCCCATCGCCTGTGACACCCGGTCCGCTTCGCTGCGCACCGACTCGACCGTCGGCTTCAGCTCCTCGATGGCGGCAAGCTCGCCACGGAGCGCCTTGATCTGGTCGGTGACGCCGGAGAGCCACGCCTTGGTTCCGGACTGCTGCTCGAGCACGCGCGCCATCTCGTCGGCGGCACCCTCCACCTGCTCCAATGCGCCCCGGACCGATTCGTGTGTGCCCCGCAGCATCGCGACATCTTCCAACGCCGCCTTGACGTTCGGATGCGACTTCTCGAGCTGTCCCACGCGCTGGCCGATCTCGTCGATGGTGTTGCTCAGGCGGCTCGTGCTCGCTTCGATCGCGCGCGCACGCTCGGCCTGTGTGCCCAGCGTCGCCACGCTCTCGGCGATGCCCTCGAGCTGCGTGGTCAGGCCGTCGGCCTTGGAGTTGACGTCGGTGATCGTCCGGCTCGACTCCTCCAGGTGCTTGAAGCGGCCTTCCAACGCCGTGAGCCCGCCGCGCATGTCGACGATCCGTTGGCCGACGGCGTCGAGTCCCTGGTTCTCGAGCTCGAACCGCTTTACCGCCCGCTGCACGTCATCGCGCAGCGCGCCGAGACGGGCGCGGAGCTCTTCATCGGCCTGCTTCACGGACGCATGACTCGCGGTGATTTCCGTGGAGCGCTCCAACACCTCGGCGTGCAGCGCCTTCAGCTCACCAACCCGCGACTCGAGATCCTTGAGCCCCTTCGCGCTCTCCTCGTGCCGGCGGATCTTCGCTTCGACGTCCCGCATCAGCTCGTGGAGCTTGCCCACCTCACCGGTGGCACGGTCGACGACGTCGCGCTGCTGCTCGAGCGCCGTGACTTTTTCCGTCACCGCGTCGGCCAACGCCTTGAGCGTGACGAGCTGGCGCTTGGTCTGCACCGCGTCGGCCGCGGCCGCCGACAGGTCCTTGAGGGTCTGATTGACCGCGCTAGAGCGCGACTCGGTCTCCGCGACGCTGCGCTGCACGTTCTGTTGGCGGTCTTCGAAGGCGCCGACCCGCGCCGCGACGGCGTCACTCGCCTTGCGCAGCTCCTCCTGACGCGCGCGCACCTGGTCGAACCCCTGCGTCAGCTCGCGCACCGCGCCGCCCAGCGTATCGGCGTCCATGCGGAGCGCCTTGAACCCGCCGCCCAGCTCGAGGAAGCCCGCGACTTCATTCTTGAGTGCCAGCGCCTGCTCGAGCACGCCGCGCAGCTCGTCGATCTCGGTGCGCAACTCCTTGGCGCTCTCCGAGTTCTGCTGAAGCTGGGTCTCGGTGCGGCGTTGCGATTTCGAGACGTTCTCGGTCTGCTCGTCCAGCGTCGCGAGGACGGGGACGAGCCGCTCCAGCGATTTCACGCGCGACTGCAGCTCGGCGATCACCTTCTGTGCCTCGGTGATCGGCTGCATCAGCTGCCCGAGCTGCTGGCCGGATTCGCGGGCGGTGGTGGTTAGGTTCTCGAATGCGACGCGCTCGCGCTTCATGTCGGCGAGGATCGCGCGCAATTCGGCGGGGAGCTGCTCGGGCGTGGTATCGCGACCGAAGATATTCCAGGCCATATGGCTATCCCTCCGTTAGGAGGGCTCCGAAAAAGGACATGGCACTGGGATGGGGGGCGCGGTCCCGTCCCGGGACGCTGCGAGGGGCGCGCCAATGTAGTGAACGGGATGTGTAAAGTGCAACGTGACGGGTCGCACGCATCTTATGGGTCTCATGAAGTCCCCAAATGTCCCCATTGACCTAGGTGATTCCCGACAAATAAATTCGCCAATCATTCCCGACTAGTTCTATCAACTTTTGACAACGGAGCCATTTCGCAGCCATGTCGAGCGCCCTCCGATCTCTCACGCTCAGTGCCGCAGTCTGTCTCCTATCCGCCATCTCACCGCGCTATGTCACCGCCCAGGAGTCCACCACGCTGGGGGGGTACGGTGAGATCCACTACACAAATCCGTCCGGCCGCGGCACACCGGCCGAGGTCAACCTGCGGCGATTCGTGGTCTATCTCGCGCACACGTTCGATGAGCGGCTCAGCTTTCGCTCGGAGCTCGAAGTCGAAGACGCCAAGGTCGAAGGCGGCTCCCCGGGCGGCGAAGTCTCGCTCGAGCAGGCGTTCCTCGATTACCGACTCTCCGATCGCGTGACATTCCGCAGCGGTCTCGTGCTCGTCCCCGTCGGCATCATCAACGAGATTCATGAGCCGCCGACGTTCAACGGCGTAGATCGTCCCGCGTTCGACAACGACGTCATCCCCACGACGTGGCGCGAGTTGGGCGTCGGCATCCTCGGCAATCTTCCCGGAATCACCGAAGGCCTGAGTTACCGTCTGTACCTGGTGAACGGCCTCAAGGCGAGCGGTTTCTCAGACGCGGAGGGCATTCGCGAAGGCCGTCAGGAAGGCCGAGAGGCGTCGTTCGCAAATCCGTCGCTGACGGGGCGGCTCGAATGGGTGCGGCCCGGCCTGCGTGTCGGCGGCTCGTTCTGGTATGGCGGCACGACGGCTGGGGATTCGTTGCTCGGGACTGGGACCTTCACCGCACCAATCGCGTTGGTGTCGGCCGATGCCCGCTATGAGCGCGGGGCGTTCTCGGCGCGCGGGGAGATCGCGACGATTCACGTCAGCGATGCCGACACCATCAACGCACTATACGGCACCGCCGTGGGCAGTAGAATCGCGGGCGGCTACGTCGAGGCGGGATACAACCTCTTGCGACATCTGGCACCGAAGTCGAAACAGCGGCTCACCGCGTTCGCGCGCCACGAGCGCTACGATACGCAGGCGGCGGTTCCGGCCGGGACAACGCGCGATCGCGAATTCGCACGCCGGATCACGAGCTTCGGCCTGACGTACAAGCCGACATGGAATACGGCATTCAAGGGCGATTACGAAGTGCGCCGCACCGCGGCCGGCGGTGGTCTGGGCGAGGGTGAAACGCTGCGTCTCGGGGTGGGCTACCAATTCTGAAGCCACTGATCACGCTGATTGGGCTGATCGTGACGCAGATCGGCGGGGCGCCGTCACCCAAAGTGGCGGCGTCGGTGACGCGCATATTTGGGCGCGGGGCCGTCGCCACACCTGTCGCCGTGAATGCCGACACCGCGTTGCGCGTCACACGCGGTGACTCCCTGCTCGGCTTTGCGGTGGTACGCAACGTCAAAGGCAAAGATCAGCCGATCACATTTCTCGTCGCCACCGATACGGCGGACAAATTGAAAGACATCGACATCCTCGTGTATCGCGAGCCATACGGCGGCGAAGTCGCATATGAAGCGTGGCGGCGCCAGTTCCGCGGCAAATCCGCGACTGACACGCTCGAAGTAGGCCGCCAGATCCGCAGCATTTCGGGCGCGACCATCAGCGTGAATGCCGTCACTCTCGGCGTGCGGCGCGCGCTGGCCGATCTGACTTCGTGGCACCGCGAGGGCCTGATCAAGTGATCTCCTGGCGCACCATCGGCGAGCCGTGGCGCACACTCGCCCGGTGGGTGACGATCATCCAGCTGGTCGGCTACACGACCTCGCTCGTCTTCGTCTGGCACACGACGCGCCTCGTCCCTCATGGTGTGGCCACGCGGTACCGCGGCGCCCCGGTCGACACGCTAGCGACCGATGTCGCGATGCAGTTCCCCAAATCGTTCGCTGAGATGCTCACGATCACGCACACCCACTTGCTCAGCATGGCGGTGATCTTCGCGCTGACCGGCATCGGGATCGCGTTGTGCTCGCGCCCCTCGCCCAGGTGGCGGCGCTTTCTGGTCGCCGAGCCGTTCGTGGCACTCTTGATCTCATTCAGCGCGATGTGGTTGATGCGCTACGTGGACGGGCGCTTTGCGTGGCTGCTCGAAGCCTCGAGCGCGACGCTGGCGGTCACGTTCTACGTCCAGTCCTTCCTTATCCTGAGGGAGCTGGGACTGGGGACTGGGGATCAGGGGTGAACAGGCGAGAATTTGTCTCAATGGCCGGGGCCTGTATGGCGACCGCCCTAGTCCCCAGGCCCTACGCCCTAGCCCCTAGGCCAGTCGAGCGGTGGTCATGGGCCATGGGGCAAGCCGTCCATGTGATGGTGTTCGCCGACTCGGAGGATCACGGGCTGGAGGCGTGTGCGGCCGCGCTCGCCGAGCTGCGACGAGTCGAAGACCGGTTGTCGCTGTTTGCGGACAAGAGCGATCTGTGCGAGCTCAACCGCTGCGCCGGCAAGCGACCAATGCAGGTCGACGCCGACTTGAGAAATGCCCTCCAGGCGGCGGAAGGGTTTCGGAGGCTGACGCGCGGCGCATTCGACCCGGCAGTCGAACCGCTCATGCGCACCTGGGGCTTTCATCGGCCTCGGCGCACGGCGCCCAGCGCCGCCGAGATCGCCGAGGCGCGCCAGGCGGTCACGGCCGCCGTGGTGCGGCTCGATGGTGATGCCGTGTCACTGCCGAGCGCGCACACGCAGCTCGATTTCGGCGGGATTGGCGTCGGCTACGGAATCGACCGCGCGATCGCCGTGCTCCGGGGGGGGCACGGGATTCGGTGCGGGTTCATCGACGTGAGCGGGGATTGCTACGGGCTTGGCGCCCCACCGGGGGAGCCCGCGGGCTGGACGGTGGGCATTGCCGGTACGGCGCAGACGATGCGCCTGCGCGACAGGGCGCTGGCGACCTCCTCCAACACCGCATCGGTGATCCGGTTACAGGGCCGGCTGGTCGGCCACATCATGAACCCGGCCACCGGCTACCCAGCTGACATGCACCGCCAGGTGACCATGGTTGGTCCCACCGCGACCGCCGCCGACGCCCTGTCCACTGCCGCGCTCGTTTCGGGGGCACGTTCCAACGCCTAGCCCCTTCCCTTCGTAGAGTATTGGCTGCACGATTCCAGCACTCACCATCATCGATTGAGGACCGTCATGTTTCAGCGCCTGTGGGCGGCTGCTGCCGTCCTCACCGTAGTCGCAGTCCCCGTGCTCGCGCAGAATCCCCCCGCACCTCGCCAACCACGACTCTCGACCGACAGCGTGCGCTCACCAGGACGGCTCCCCCGCCCCCGCCGTCCCCCGCCGAGCGATGTGTCCGTCTCGACGGGCGTGGCCACGCCGGGGTTCTCTCGGAGCGCGCCCGGCATTACCCTCGACTCGACGCTGCTCGCCGCCTTCCGCTGGCGCAACATCGGGCCGGCGAACATGGGTGGGCGTGTGTCGAGCGTCACCGGCATCCCGAGTCCGTCGAAGACGTTCTTCGTCGCGGCGGCGGCCGGCGGCATCTGGAAGACGACCAACGCGGGGACGACGTTCCGCCCGGTCTTCGACAACGAGAGCTGCGTGTCGATGGGCGAGCTGGCGATCGCGCCCTCCGACACGATGCAGGTCTGGGCCGGCACAGGCGAAGAGGACTCGCGCAACACGATCTCGCCGGGATGCGGGATCTTCAAATCGACCGATGGTGGCCTGACCTGGAAGCGGACGGGCCTCGAGAAAACGGGTGCGATCGGACGCATCGTCGTGCACCCGACCAATCCCAACATCGTCTACGTCGCGGCCCTCGGCCAACCGTGGTCCGCCAATCCCGAGCGCGGCCTCTACAAGACGACCGATGGCGGGCAGACGTGGCAGCTCGTGAAGTTCATCTCGCCGCAAGCCGGTTTCATCGACGTCGCGATGGATCCGTCGAATCCGGAAGTATTGTTCGCCGCGAGCTGGCAGCGCGTGCGCGGCCCCTACTTCCTTAATAGTGGCGGCCCCGGCAGCGCGCTCTGGAAGACGACCGACGGCGGCAAGACGTGGACCGAAGTCAAAGCCGGCGGCCTCCCCACGTCCACGAAAGGCCGCATCGGCATCTCGATCGCGGCGTCGAACCCAAAAGTCATCTACCTGATGGTCGAAGCGGACACGATGCCGAACGCGAGCGGCGGCGCGGGCAAAGCTGCGCAAACGCGTCCGTCCGGTCTCTACCGCTCGCAGGACGGCGGCGCGACCTGGGAAAAGATGAACGGCAACGACGTGCGCCCCTTCTACTATTCACAGGTGCGCGCGGATCCGAAGGACCCGAACCGCGTCTACTTCTCCTCGACGCCGCTGAACTACTCGAGCGACGGCGGCAAGACGATCGGCAACGCGACCGTCGGCATTCACGTCGATCATCACGCCATGTGGATCGATCCCAACGATCCGAATCACATCGTTGTGGGGAACGACGGCGGTGTGGCCCAGACGTGGGATAGGGGCGGCAACTGGGAATTCCTGAACACCTTCCCGATCGGCCAGCCCTATATCGTCAGCTACGACATGGCCTTTCCCTACAACGTCTGCGCCGGCTATCAGGACAACGGTTCGTGGTGCGGGCCGTCGCGTCGCCGGCAGGGCGATCTGACGAATGCCGACTGGACCACGGTCGGTGGCGGCGACGGCTTCTACACGGCGCAGGATCCCACCGATCCGAACACGATTTACGTCGAGTCGCAGGGCGGCAACATGTCGCGCTTGAACTTTGCGACGGGCGATCGCGTGCTGCTGCAGAAGCCGAACTGGCGGCCGCGCTACACGCAGTACGAAGACTCGATCGTGATCGAGCGGCCGGACACGACGCGGCCGGAGACCGCGGCGCAGCGGCGTCATATCGCCGAGCTGCGGGTGCGGCAAAAGACCGATTCCAACGAGACCGATCTGCGCTGGAACTGGAACACGCCGTTCCTCATCTCGGCGCATAATCCGGAAATCTTCTACGCCGGTGCGAACAAGGTGATGAAGTCGACGCGCCGCGGCGAAGACCTCTACCCGATCTCGCCCGATCTCACGACGAAGGATTCGATGCGGATCCGGGTGAGCACGCGCACGACTGGCGGCGTCACACCCGATGTGACGGGCGCCGAGACGTTTTGCACCGTCGTGTCGCTGGCGGAGTCGCCGATCCGGCCGGGATTGCTCTACGCGGGTACCGACGACGGCAAGGTCTGGCTGACGCGCAATGACGGCGGCAGCTGGGAAGAGCTGACCGGGCGTTTCCCCGGCGTCCCCGCCGGCACCTACGTGAGCCGCATCGAGCCGTCGCGGTTCGATTCGGCGACGTTCTACATCACGTTCGACAACCATCGTAATGGCGACTACGCGCCGTACGTATACGTCACGACCGACTACGGCAAGTCGTTCCGGTCGATCGCGAACAACCTGCCGAAGGGCGACGACGCGCCGGGCTACGTCCACGTCATCCGCGAGGACGTCGCCAATCGCGACCTGCTCTTCCTCGGCACCGACGTCGGGGCGTACGTCTCGTTGAACCGGGGCGCCTCGTGGCAGCGGTTCATGACGGGCTTCCCCACGGTGCCCGTGCACGATCTCAGGATTCATCCGCGCGACCGCGACCTGCTCGCCGCGACGCACGGCCGGTCGCTGTGGATCGTCAACATCGCGCCGCTCGAGCAGCTCAACGACAGCGCGATCGTGGCGGCGGCGTATCTCTTCCAGCCGACGGTTGCCTATCAGTACGGCCAGCAGCCACTCGGCGGCGGTAACAGCGGCCAGAAAGCGTTTCGCGCGGCAAGTCCGCAGTACGGCGCCGAGATCGTGTATCGCCTGACGACCGGGAGCACTGATCGCCGCGCGCGCACGCAGGTCGTGATTCGCGACGTGCGCGGTGACACGGTCCGCACGGTTCAGGGCCCGGCGGGTGCCGGCCTGCATCGGGTCTTCTGGAACTTCCAGGGCCGCAATCCGCCGCCGGTCGCGCTGTCGCCGTCGCAGAAGCGAGACAGCTCCTGGCTCGTGCAGCGGATCAACGTCGTGTTCGACTCGCTCGCGAAAAATGGCGGCAACGCACAGCAGCTCGAGCCGATCAAAACGCTGTTGCTCGCCGGTGACCTCCAGGGCATCGCGCAGCGCTTCGGATTCGGTGGTGGTGGTGGCGGCGGCGGTGGAGGGGGAGGGGGAGGGGGAGGCGGCGGATCGGTGTTCGTGAACGGCCGGTTCGTCGACCGGCCCGGTGAGTCGACCCCGCGCGCAGCCACGGCGGCGCCGACGCTCCCGTCAGGAAGCGAAAGCGGTGGCGAGGCCGGCACCGATGCGCCGGACGCCAGCTTCCTGACGACACTCGGCAACCTGCTGCGCAGACCTGGCCAGGGCGGCGGCGGGGGAGGCGGCGGTGGGTTTGGCGCCTTGGGATTTGTGGCCCAGGCGTTCGGCCGTGCGCCCGCGGGTGGCGGAGGCTTTGGCGGGTTTGGAGGCGTTCAGAATCAGGTCACGACTGGGGATTATCTCGTGACGATCACGGTCGACGGCAAGACGCTGAGTCGAGTCCTGCGGGTCGAGCGCGGGCGGTAGCCCATCGCTAGACTCTCGGGCTCCGTGGCCTTTCTCGACACGAAGCACCAGCGTGCCGCGCTCATCGTCATCGCGCTGGGCGCCGCGCTGTTGTGGTCGCTGGGGCCGTATGCCACGGGGATCATTGGCATCCCGGTGCTCGCCGTGCTGTTCGCACCGCTGCAGAACTGGTTGGTGCGAAAGGGCGCACCCTCATCCCTCGCCGCGGCGGGCGTGACGTTGCTCGGCGCGGTGCTGATCATCGTGCCGGGCCTGTTGATCGCGGGGCTGTTGATCAACCAGGCGCAGGAAATCACGCAGACGGTGCTGCAGAGCCCGATCATCGAGCGGTTCCGCGGCCTGCAGATTCGCGGGATTCCGTTGGGCCCCCGTCTCGCCGAGGCCGGCGGGCGGATCGTGGCGGCAATCGGGTCGAGCGCGTTTGGGCTCGTCGGCACCGCCACGCGCCTGACGTTGAACCTCACGATTTCCTTCTTCGGCTTGTACTACGTGCTGAAGCATCCCGGCGACGTATGGCTCGACGCTCGTCCCTACATCCCCTTCTCCGACACGAACACCGAGAAGCTTGGAAAACGATTCAAGGATGTGACGGTGTCGACGGTGATCGGGACCGGCGTCGTCGCCGCGCTGCAGGGTGTGCTGCTCGGCCTCGCGTTCGCGGTGGCCGGCCTGCCGAACGGTCTGTTCTGGGCCGTCGTCACGATGGCGTTCGCGATTCTGCCCGTCGTGGGCAGCGGGATGATCTGGGGTCCGGCGGCCGTCGTGCTGATCATGCAGGACCGAGCGCTGGCAGGCGTGTTGCTGATCGTCTGGGGTGTCGTCGTCGTGGGAAGTGTCGACAATTTCATCCGGCCGCTGATCTATCGCCGTTTCTCCGAGATCCATCCGTTGATCACGCTCATCGGCGCGATCGGCGGTGTCAGCTACTTCGGACTGCTCGGCCTGCTCGTCGGGCCGCTCGCGTTGAGCTATTTCTTCGAGCTGATTCGCATGTACCGCGAGGAATACCTGGAGCAGGAGACTGCGGCAGCCGCGTAGGCAAGCTCATGTATCGTGAGATCCGGCCGCGCAGCGCGGCGATTCTCGCGATCACGCTGGTCGCCGGCGGACTGATCGCGAAGTGCGCGCTCTCGGGAACGAAATACCGTCGCTTCACCTCGGCCGATCGGTGCATGGCCATGCCCGTGTATGCCGGACCTGCCGGCCCGCTCATCGGCAATCTCGCGGGCGGAGGGCTGTTCGATCCTGGAAACGGCGGGAAACCCGTCAACGCCATCAACATCTCCGTGGTCGTGGATGGCGGCGCGCGCAGCGTGTGGCGGCGCGAACCTGAAACCAGGAACTGGTATGTGCCGATGGGTGTGATATCCGCGGCGAACTGTCGCTGGACGCCGGCCGATCTCTATCAGGGAGCATGGAAGCCGTCGCGCCTCGAATTCGGCCTCGACGTCCCGCTGTGGCATCATTTCCTCAGACGCGGCTGGAGTACGCGCGGCGGCCTGCTCGCCACGGATTCGATCTAGACCGGCCGCCCTTTCCTCTTTCATCGAGCAACGACATGGCAGCGGTCCTCGGTTTGCGCACCGTCATCTATCACGTTCCCGACCTCAAACGCGCGAAGGACTGGTACAGCGCGGCGTTTGGGGTCAAACCGTACTTCGATGAGCCCTTCTACGTCGGCTTCAACATCGGCGGCTACGAGCTCGGCCTCGATCCGGACACCAAGAACACCAAGCCCGGACCCGGCGGTGCTGTCGCGTACTGGGGCGTGCCCAATGCCGACGCCGCGGTCGCGCATTTCCAGAAGGCCGGTGCGACCGTGCGCTCCGCGATCCAGGACGTCGGCGAAGGCATTCGCGTTGCCACGGTCGCCGATCCGTTCGGCAATGTCGTGGGACTCATCGAGAACCC
>Ga0070696_100001607_pt1 | contig 14823 bp, 10 predicted proteins | sample KBSK1253metaG_FD_65474 | JGI IMG/M metagenome (GOLD analysis project Ga0070696, IMG submission 65474) | Corn, switchgrass and miscanthus rhizosphere microbial communities from Kellogg Biological Station, Michigan, USA - KBS K1-25-3 metaG | ecosystem: Host-associated > Plants > Roots >... | reverse complement strand
CTTTCTTGTGTCATGCTCGTTTCCGTCGCCGTTCCACTCCCGTTCTTCAAGCCGCTCACGTACGACGTTCCCGATGCACTCGCGGGCCGCGCGACAGTAGGGAGCAGAGTCGTCGTGCCCGTACGTGGCCGGCGCGAGATGGGGATCGTCGTCGCAACGGCGACACCGGTCGAAGGGCTGCGCCCCAAAGCGATCGCTGACGCGCCTGACGAGACTCCGGTTCTCGAGGGCCCGCTGCTCGCGCTCTGTCGGTGGATCGCGGAGTACTACGCGACACCGTTGGGAGTCGTGCTGCGAACGGCGCTTCCGGCAGCGCTGACTGGGGCGGAAACGCCGGTACCGTCGGCCAAGACGCGCCGGCTCGCTGAGATCAGAACACGGCTTCCGACGCTGATGGAGCGCGAGAACACATTCGCTCGCGCGAAGAAGCAGCGCGAGCTCTATGAGCTGATCGAGTCTCTCAGCGGCAGCGCCCCTGTCGAGCTGCTGCTCGAGCGCATGTCGTTCTCGCCGTCGGTGCTCAAGTCGCTGGAGACCAGAGGTCTCGTCGCCATCAGCGAAGAGGTCGTGGCGCGTGATCCCTTCGCTACGCGCGGCGCGGCCGCCGATCCGAAACATGTGCCGACCCGTGCGCAAGCCGCGGCGATCGACGCGGTCGGGCACGGCAAGCCTGGCGATGTCTTCCTCTTGCACGGCGTGACCGGCAGCGGAAAAACCCTCGTCTATCTCGATGTCCTGCGCGCCGTCGTCAACGAGCGCGGCAAGACGGCAATCGTACTCGTTCCCGAGATCGCGCTCACCCCTCAGACGGTGAGCCGCTTCCGCGCCGTATTCGGCGACAAAGTCGCGGTGTTGCACAGCGCGCTCAGCGACGGCGAACGATACGACGCGTGGCTCGCCCTTCGTCGTGGCGAGAAGCGCATCGCCGTGGGGGCGCGCTCCGCGATCTTTGCCCCGCTTCGCGATCTGGGCGCGATCGTCGTGGACGAGGAGCACGAGACCAGCTACAAGCAGGGTGAGGCGCCGCGGTATCATGCTCGCGAGGTGGCCATCGTGCGCGCGCGGGAACAGGGTGCCGTCGTTGTCCTCGGCAGCGCGACGCCGAGCCTGGAGAGCTGGAGCAACGCACAGTCGCGGAAGTTCAGGCTGCTCGAGCTCCCCGAGCGCGTTGGCGGCGGACGGCTGCCGCGCGTGCGCGTGGTGGACATGCGCGTCCCGAAAGATCAGCTCTCTCAGTCTCCCCCCCCCTCGCCTCGCGCGACGACCTCCGAGTCGCTCGCGCGTCTGGTGCTCAGCGAGCCGCTCGAGGACGCGCTTCGTCTCCGGCTCGAACGCCAAGAGCAGGCGATCCTGCTCCTCAACCGGCGCGGCTACTCATCGTTCGTGCAGTGCGCGCAATGCGGCGAAGTGGAAGTGTGCCCCAACTGCAGCATCACGCTCACCTATCACCGGGCGCCGGAAAGGCTGATGTGTCATTACTGCCGGCATTCCGAGGCCCCGCGCACGAGCTGCAAGCGCTGCGGCGGTGTCGTGCTCCGTCAGCGCGGACTCGGCACCCAACAGGTGGAGCGCATCCTCGCGGAGCGCATGCCAAGCTCGCGCATCGCGCGCATGGACGTGGATACGACCTCCGGGAAGTGGGCCCACGCGGACATTCTCGACCGAGTCGCCGCCGGCGAGGTGGACGTCCTCCTCGGGACGCAGATGATCGCGAAGGGGCTGGATTTTCCCAACGTGACGCTCGTAGGTGTGGTGGACGCTGACGTGGGCATCAACCTGCCGGACTTTCGCGCGTCCGAGCGATGCTTCCAGCTCCTCAGTCAGGTGTCCGGCCGCGCGGGACGAGGTCCCAAAGGTGGTGACGTCTTCATCCAGACGCGTGTGCCCGACCATCATGCGGTGCGGTGCGCCGTCGAGCATGACTATCATCGTTTCGTGTCGCAGGAATTGACCGCTCGACAAGATCCAGCGTACCCGCCGACCAATCGTCTTGTGAACGTTGTCTTCAGCGGTACACGGGAAGAGCCGACCGCCGAGCTGGCGATGGAGTCCGCGGACAAGCTACGCGCCATGCTCGCAAAAAAGCCGGAAGCTGAAATCGCCATGGTTGGGCCGGCCAAGTGTCCCATCGAACGCATCAAGAACCGCTGGCGCTGGCACTTCATGCTGAAATCCGGGAACTCCGCCCAACTTACCCGCGTCGCTCGTTACGTCGCCGAGCGATTGCCGGTTCCATCCAAGGGTCAGCTCAGGGTCGTCGTCGATCGAGATCCTATCTCGTTGCTGTAGGCTGCTCATACCGACACCTGCCTATCGCGAAACACGCGAAGGACGCGAAACGCGCGAAGACTGCAGATGCGGAGGAACAGCATGCGATTGGCCCATGGTCCCGATCTGCGCCACACAAGACCAACCCATTTCTTTTGAACTTTTCGTGTGTTTCGCGAAATTCGCGTGTTTCGCGACAAGCAGTTTTCGGTCTGAGCCCGCGGAATCATTAGCTTTAGACCCGTGAAAATCTCTCCGCCCGACCTCTCCAAACCCGAATTCAAGAGCGCTCCGGACGCGAAGTTTGCACCCGCGCCATCCGATGGCGTATTGCCGGAGAACTTCTTCTCGAGCACCAACCTGCCCACGTACGTGAAGGTGAAAGGGCAGTGGAAGACCCCGCGCGAGCCTCGCATGGATGCCGGTCTGATTCTCGACGACCACGGCGAGATCTGGGCGCGCGAGGGACGCCGTATCAAGAAAGGCCAGCTCACGGCGATCGGCACCGCGGAAGACGGCACCGAAGGCATCTTCGTCCATTCCGCGCCCTTCTTCGGTGAGGCCGAAGGCGGATTCAACTTCATGAGCAGCGAGGTGTCGCGCGAAAAGCCGATCGATTACGCACTCATGGCCCAGCTGCTCGTGTCGGAGCGCGAGCGCGGTGGGTATCCCATTTGGGTAACCGGACCGGCGCTGGTGCACTCCCGGGCTCGCAACGACATGAGCTGGTTCATCTCGAACGGCTTCGTCGGCGCGCTCCTGGCCGGGAATGCCGTCGCGGTGCACGACATCGAAGCATCGATCTACGGCACCACGCTCGGCATGACGCGCACGGGAGAGATCGCGCAGGGCGGACACGGCCTCCACATGCGCGCCATCAACATGGTCCGCGCGGCGGGATCGATCGCGAGCGCCGTGAAGCAGGGGATCATCAAGGACGGCATCATGCACGCCTGCGTCGTCAGCAACGTGCCCTTCGTGCTCACCGGCTCGATTCGCGACGACGGCCCTCTGCCCGACGTGATCACCGACATGGAGCAGGCACAGGACGCCATGCGCGCCCACACGATGAAGGCGACAATGGCCGTGCTCATCGCGACCGCTTTACACGCCATCGCGACCGGCAACATGCTCCCGGCATTCGTCACCGAAAAGGACGGCAACATGCGCGAGCTCGCGACGATTTGCGTCGACTCGTCCGAGTTCGTCGTGAGTAAACTCAAGGACCGCGGGACGCATCAGGCGTTCGGTGTCGTCACCAATGCACAGGACTTCATGCACATCCTTCGCTTATACGTCGAGCGCGAGCTCGATGCCGGCAAGAACGCGCCACCGTCCTCGCCCGCGGCGCCCTTGAAGGCGACCGCCCGATGACGGACCGGGACGAGACCCGCGAGCGCTTCGTCGCCGCCATCGCCGACCGGGTGAATCCGGAGGCGATCGCCGAGGCGCATCTGTTTCAGCCAATCAAACAGGGCGGAACGGAGAGCGGCGTCGCCGTGATTGCGGTCCGCGAGGCCGACACGCGCGGAGATCCACAGCCCACCGGCGCCGAAGGCGCCGCCGAGCACGCACCGGACGCGCGCAGCGCGGACGCTGAGACCCGAAGGGGAGCGAGCGTGCCACAGCAGATTGACGCGCAGCTCAACGCGCCGCAAGCCGCTGCGTCCGCCGAGAACAGCTCGGTCGGGCACGACGACCGTCTCGCAGTATACACGGCGAAGTATCGACTCACCCTCAAAGGCGCAGATCGCGGCAAGTGGGACTTCGACATTCACGTCGAGGCCGACGCTCCCCTCGTACAGGTCGACAAGGTCGTGCAGGGCGTTCAGCGCAGGTCAGGCGACGCTGAGGACCCCGAGCGATTGAGCGGCGATGAGTTTCGGGCGCTTCTGCCCCACCCCGCATCACCCCCCTCCTCTCCCTCCAGCCAGCCCGAGTCCACACGGGGCCAGTCCGCCTGATCGCGATCGCGGCGGCCTTCATGGCGGGGCTGCTCAGCTTTCTCTCGCCCTGCGTCCTGCCCCTCGTTCCGAGCTACCTGACCTTCGTCACCGGGATGTCTCTCGACGACGTCCAGCGCGTCCGCCGGTCCACGGTCGTGCACGCGCTCCTCTTCATCCTCGGCTTCACGATCGTCTTCGTGCTCCTCGGCGCGACCGCGACGGCGGTTGGGCGTCTGTTGCTGCACCAGCGACTCTGGCTCACGCGCGTCGGTGGCGTCCTCGTGATGCTCTTCGGCCTCTATCTGCTGGGTGTTCTCAACATCACGCCGTTCGCGCGCGAGCGGCGCCTGCACCTCAGCGACAAGCCGATGGGCTACCTGGGAAGTGTCCTCGTCGGTGTGGCGTTTGGTGCCGGGTGGACGCCGTGCATCGGCCCGATCCTCGGCGGCATCCTCACGTACACCGCCACCCAGGCGGATTTCGCCCAGGGGATCGGTCTTCTCCTCACGTACGCGCTCGGCCTTGCCGTGCCATTCGTGCTATCGGCAATCGCGGTGGAGCGACTCATCGAGCTGACGCGCGCGTTCAGCCGCCACTTGATCTGGGTATCGCGCATCTCCGGCGCGCTGGTGCTCGCGCTCGGGGTTCTCATGGTCACGGGATACCTGCCCCTGCTCACCGGGTTTCTTCAGTCGCTCACTCCTGGCTTTCTGAGAGAGCGCCTCTGAGACGGCCGCCACGGGCGGACTGGCCGCCCGTAGCGGGGTCGCTCGACGAATGATCTGTCAGCGCACGAAAAACTGATAGCACTCGCTGGTCAGGACAACGGCCGGCGGCGTCGTGGTGGTGATGATTCGAAAATGGATGTCGAACGCGTTTCCTGGAGTTGACAGAGTCCGGAACAGATCTTCGCGTCCGGTGCCGCGATCGTCGGTGACGATGTCGGCCGGAGTGGTCCCAATTCCGAGCGTGAGCCATGCCGCGCTCGTACACTCGTCATCCAGCACGGTGTCGACCGCCCGCTGCAGCTTGTAGTGCGTGTTGGGCGCAAGATCCCGCACCCAGACGCCGAGGTCCACGATCGTGGCATCGTCATTGGCTTGACGGAACTTCACGTGTCCGAATCCGTCCGCACCCTCTGGCGCTCGCAATATGACTTCGAGATTGAAATTTGGTGCGAGTGCGTCGGAGGCGATCCGTACCGACGAATCCGTGCGAAGAGCAGCTGTGGGCGACGCTGCTTCGGAGCCACAGGCGCCCAGCAGCGCCGCGGCGATCGTGAGGCCGAGCCGAACTGTGAAACGTGCATTGTGTGTCATCGAGTGCATACTGCCTCCCATAGGTGTCCAGCCGCGCGAGCTCCGGGCAAATTTGACCGGCGTGCGCGCGAGGGTCATGTTAGGGCCGAGCGAGCCTCGGATCTCCCAGCCTCATCATTGTAGGCGAGCATGACGGACCTCTGACGCACGCCTGATCTGACCGGCGAGGCGGATGCACTCGACCATCGAGCTGAAAGTTCTGGGAGCAGTCGAGCTGCGGGATCCTGCGGGCCGCGAGCTCCGAGCCGTGCTGACCCAGCCCAAACGTCTCGCGCTGCTCACCTATCTCGCGCTCCGGCGCCCCCAGGGATTCGTTCGTCGGGACACGATCGTCGGCGCATTCTGGTCCGACCTCGACGACGTCCATGCCCGCAACGCGCTGAGCCAGGCGCTGCGATTCCTTCGCCGCCACTTGAGCGACTCTCTCATCATTCGGCGTGGCGAGGAGGAGATTGCGCTCAATCGCGAGATCATCCGCTGTGACGCCGACGACTTCGAGCAGGCGTGCTCGCGCGATGATCACGAAAGCGCGGTCCGGCTCTACGGCGGTGAGCTTCTCGCGGGGTTCTTCGTCAATGGGGCCGCTGGATTCGATCAATGGCTCGAGGAGCATCGTGCACATCTCTCGCGCCGATACGCCCGAAGCCTCTCCCTAATCGATGGCGGTCGTTCGGCCCCGCGGCTCGCTGCGTCGCCGCGCGCTCCCACGTCGGCGGTTGGTGCGGCGGCAGTTGCCGAACCGAATCGATCTGAGCCTCGCCTGCGTCGAATCGCCATCGTGGCGGTCGCGGTGGCGGGTGCGGCGGTGCTTCTCGGGACATACGCCACGCGACTCCGTCCGAGCACGCTCGCGAAACGGGTGGTCGTCGCGAACTTCGACAACCAAACGGGAGACTCCGCGCTCACCCGCCTCGGTGTCGTCGCGGCGGACTGGATTACCCAGGGGCTGCAGCGGTCGGGCTTCGTCAATGTCGTTCCCTCCGGCACGACCCTGCAGGCGCTAATGCGCGAATCTCCCAGGGTGGAGTCGGCGGGAGGCCGCGACGTGGAAGCGGTGCGCGAGCTCGCGCGCATCACGAGAGCGAGTTACGTGATCAACGGTGTCATCTCGTTCGCGGGCGGTAGCCTCAGAATTCAGCCGCAGATCATCGAGACGTCGTCATTGCGGCTCGTCGGAGCGCCATCGGCGGTGCTGGCGCCACGGGACGAACCAATGCGCGCCTTCGAACAGCTGCAACAACACGTCATGGGCAGTCTCGCGAGCGTGCTCGATGCCGGTGTCGCGGGCTGGGCGGCGACGGCTAACAATCCTCCGTCGCTCGCTGCCTTCACGGAGTTTCAAGCTGGGATGGACGAGCTGCTCGGCCAACACAACGGCGAAAAAGCGATCGTGCATTTCCAACGCGCTTCAGACTCGGATTCGTCGTACGTGACGCCGCGTCTGTGGATGCTGTACGCGTTCATGAGGACGGGGGCCCTTTCAGGGACGCGAGCCGATTCGATCATCGAAACCGTGGAGCGAGCACGCCGGGATCTCGCGCGCACTGACGCCCTGTTGCTGGATCGATTCCAGGCCCTTCGCCGCAGCGACCGCGAGGCGGCGTCGAGAGCGTCACTCAACCTCGTGGCACTCGCGCCGACGTCGTACTTCGTGAAGATGCTGGCGGACGACGCCGCGTTCGCCAATCAGCCCCGCGAGGCCGTCGAGATCCTCTCGCGCCTCGATCCTCGATGGCCCTGGTTGCGCGACGCTCAGGAATACTGGTCTTCGCTCGGATATGGGCTGCACACGACCGGAGATTATGCACGAGAGCTGGAAGTGGCCCGGCAATCGAGACACATCAAGCCAGCCTCGAAGCGCTATCTGTGGCTGGAGTGCCAGGCATTGGTTGGGCTGGGCAGAATTCACGAAGTGGAAACGCTCCTCGATGACGCCGATGCCCCGCCGGTCCGCGCGGCCGACACGCACGGCGACTTCAATCCCGATGGACTCCTGCGAAACGTTGGTCTCGAGCTGATGGCCCATGGGCATCGAGAGGCCGGACTGGCCATGCTGCGGCGCGCCGAGGCCTGGTATTCGGCGCGCGCGCTGCTTTGGCCTCCAAACGACGCCGAGCGCCACCAGCACATGCTGACGGCGCAGGAACTCGAAAGCTGGGCCGACGCGTCCGCGATGGCGAAGTCCATCCTCCGTCGCGCGCCGAACCAAAGCATGGAGCTCGCGATCGTAGGGATCGCGGCAGCCATCTCCGGAGACTCCGCGAGCGCCCGAGCGCAGATGACGTTGCTGATTCAGTCCGATGGCGCGCCGGACCACGCTCGCCGCCTCTACGAAGCGGCGAAAATCGCCGCGAGGCTTGGAGAAAGGGATCACGCCGTCGAATTGCTGCGACGCGCCTTCGCCAGCGGACAACCTCACACGTTCTGGGATCATCTCGCGACGGCGTTCGAGCCGCTGCGTGCGCTACCGGCCTATCAAGAGCTCATGCGGCCGCGGCTGTAACCGATCCACAGCCAAGCGCATGGCGTCACCCCATGCTTTGCGCTGCCTGACGACGTCGGACGCGTTTCCATCCTACCCATGTCAACGCGGCCAGCGCGAAGACCGGTACGGCGACGCCGAGCGCTTCGATTCCGGTCGCGACGAAATGCACGAAGTTCCGCCACATGTTGACGAACGCTCGGCCCAACACGTTGGTGCCGGGCTGCGAAGCCACCAGAGGCGCTTTCTCGTGCACGGTGACCGTGATCGTACTCATCGCGATCCGGGAGCTGAGATACCGGATGCGACCTTCGGACCGCTCGATCTCTTCGCGCACCCGCGCGAGCTCGCGTTCGACTGCCAGCACGTCCTCGAGCTTGCCGGTTCGGGCAGCCAGGAGCGCGACCAGGCGTGCCTCGAGCCGCTTGCCGTTGCTGATCCGGGCATTGATGTCGACGTACTCCTCCCCGACGTCCTGAGCGGTCGCGTTGCTGTGTTCGACCTTGCCGAGCGGCCGCACCCCCGCCATGGCCTCGTCGAACCGTGCCGCTGGAATCTTCAATTCGAGCGTCGCGCTGTGCACTTCGCGCGCGCCCGTGTTCATCGCGACGTTCCCGACATAGCCTCCCAGCGTAGCAGTGAGTGCGCGCACAGCTTGGATGGCCGGCTCGATGGAATCGACCTGGATGGACACATCGCCGCTGCGAATGATCAGACTAGGGGAGGCAACCGGAGCCGCATTCCCGCCAGCGGCTTGTCGGCTCGCGCTCGTCGGTACGAATCGGGGACGACCCGCAACACTGCCCGACACGGCGGTCGTCCGCGCGGAAAACGCCGACAGATCCTTCTCTGCGACGATGGCGCTCTGGTTGGCAGGAGGGGCCGGCATCACCTGCACAGAATCCATGACACCTTCTGAGGCCCGGTCGCAGGCAACCAAGCCTGCGACGCAGACCATAAGAAACACCGCCAAGGCTGGACGCCCGGTGAGACTGGAATGCATTTGATCTCGCTCCTGGAAGACTTGAGCTCGGACCTCGGCTGGGAAGAACGCGGGCCCTGTAGTGAGACGCCGGTGGTCGCGGACCATGCACACCGCGCTTGCCGTTCGACCCAACTCCGAGCGAAGTATCTGGAGTCGACAATAGGCTGGGCGAGTTAACGGACGCCGTCAGCCATCGTTACGAATCGATCGTCGCCCCATTTCCACCGGCGAAGTGCCCCGCGCGGTGCGTCATCACCCGGGGTCACTTACAACCTGTTACGAATTCGCCCGAATGACCCGAATGAGCCCGAACGTTTTGATGGTTGGGAACCATTCGGGACCATTCGTGGCATTCGTGTGAATTCGGAGCAAGCAGTACGTGACCGCAGTGGATTGATGTCGATCAGTCGCAGAGCGGCATCTTGAGCCAGATACGACGCGATGAGGGGGGAAGATCTAGCCGAGCCACTCTTTCGCGCGCCGCAGCAGCTCTTTCGCCGGCACCGGTTTCACCAATACCGCCGTGACCCCCGCCTCGGTGCATCGCTTGACAGTTTCCGAGTCATCTCGGCCGGTCAGCGCGACCGTCGCCTTTGGTTGCACGCCGCGCTTCGACAGGCGCCGAGCCACCTCGAGACCGTCGCCGTCGGGAAGCGTCAGGTCCAACAGCAGGAGATCCGGGGGATCGCTCTCCCCTGCCGTCACGGCTTCGGCGACTGAATGCGCGACGGTCACACGCCGACCCGTTTCCTCGAAGAGAATGCGCAGCGCGCCGGTCACCAGCTCATTGTCCTCGACGATGAGCACGTGCGCTTTCGCCGTCTTATCGACTGTCTTCGGGATAGGGAATGGTGAAGTAGAATCGGCTTCCGCCGCCCAGTTCGCTCTCGACCCAGATACGTCCACGATGCAGCTCCACAAGCTTCCGGGCGATTGTCAGTCCAAGGCCCGTGCCGTGGTGCTGCCGGGATGCCGAGGCATCGACCTGCGCGAACTCTTCGAAGATGAAATCGTGATGCTCGGATGAGATCCCCATCCCCGTGTCCCCCACCTCTGCCAGGAGCTCGTTGCCACGCTCCGTCACCTTCGCGTGGACCCAGACGCGTCCGCCAGCCGGAGTAAAATCGATCGCATTGCCAAGCAGATTCCCGAGGATGTGCGCGACCTTTTCGCGGTCAGCGTACAGCGAGGGAAGCTCACGAGGCAACCGTAGCTCGAGCTGCAGTCCCTTCTTTGCCATCAGCGACTCGTTGAGACGCGTGACCTGGGAGACGACCTCGACGAAATGAAATGTCGAAGGCGACAGTGAGAGCTGATTCGCGGCGCCGCGAGCGTACGTCAGGATCTCGCCCACCTGGTCGAGCAGCTGCCGTCCGCCCGCGATGATGCCTCGGACGCTCTCCATCTGGCGCTCGGTCAGCGGCCCCAACATCCCGTCGCGCAGGATCTCCGCGTGCGTGATGACCGCCGTTAGCGGCGTGCGGAGATCGTGCGAGATGTTTGCGAGGAACTGCGTTTTGAGCTCGTCGCGCGCGCGCATGTCCGCGATCTCGGCGATCGCCTGCTTGTACAATCCCTCAAGTGCCGAAAAGCGCGACTCCAGACTCGATTGGGTTCCCAAATGCGGCGTGATTCCTACCAAGCTCATGTTCAAAAGTACCGGTTTGGCGCTAGGGTGACAACGTTTGTTCTTCCAGCGATTCCTCCAGCTGCTGTCGCCGCAACAACGACCAGTAGCGGCCCCCCTTGGCGAAGAGCTGCTCGTGGGTTCCCTCTTCCACTACGCGGCCCTGATCCAAAACGATGATCCAGGTGGCATCGCGAATCGCTGATACACGGTGCGACGAAATGAGTGCCGTACGTCCCGCGAGCGCCGTGCGCAGTGTCCGGAGGATCTCGGCTTCCGTATGAGTGTCCACCGCGGACAACGCGTCGTCGAGGAGCACGACCGCGGGCCTGCGGGCAAGCGCGCGAGCCAGCGCCGCACGCTGTTTCTGCCCCCCCGACAGATTGATCCCGCGTTCGCCGAGCATCGTCTCGAACCCGCCTGGGAACTCGTCGATCGTGCGCGCCAGCTGGGCTACTTCCGCGCCCCAACGCCCGGAGCCTTCGTCCGGTGCCCCATACGACAGGTTGTGGCCGATGGAATCGCTGAAGAGAAAACTTTCTTGCGGCACGTACCCTACCTCCGCGCGCAGCTCCTCGAGCGCCACCTCGCGCGTCGGCACACCGTCGATGCGGATCTCGCCCTCCTGGGGATCGTAGACCCTCGGTACGAGATCCAGCAGCGCGCTCTTGCCACTCCCGGTCGCACCCACGACGCCGAGGGTTGCCCCAGCCGGGACTGTGAAGGAAACATTTCGCAGAACCCAGCGTGGCGCTGTGTCGCCGCTCACGGGATAGTGGAATGAGACGTTTCGGAATTCGATCGACCGGCCGGCCGAATTGCTGCGGGCCGGGAGCTGCCGCGTCGAGGCGCTCTCGGTCACGGTATTCGCGCCGTCGAGGATCGCGAGCAGGCGATCCATGGATGCCGCGCCGCGCTGAAACAGGTTGACGACCCACCCGAGCGCGATGAGCGGCCAGGTCAGCATGCCGAGGTACAGGCTGAACGCCACGAGCGCGCCGACTGTAATGGTCCCGTTGATGACGAGGGTGCCGCCCAGTCCGAGAACGACTACGGCGCCGAGGCCGGCGAGCAGCGTGAAAGCCGGATGCATCGTGGCGTCGAGACGCATCAGATGCATGTTCTTCTCGAGATACTCCTCGCCCATACCCCGAAAGCGCTCGATCTCGGCGTCCTCCTGACGATACGCGCGCACGATCCGCACGCCGGAAAGGTTTTCCTGCGCCATCGTGGTCATGTGTCCAAAGAACTCCTGCACCGCCTCGAATCGCCGATGGATCTCGCGTCCGAGTATCGTTGCGGCGATGGGCAGGAAAATCATTGGTAACAGCGCGATTGCCGTGAGGCGGGTGTCGATGCGCAGCATGAACGAGAGCGCGAAAATGCCGCCGAACACCGTGCTCGCGAGGTACATGACCGCCGGACCCGCAGCCATGCGGACCGCGCTCAGGTCATTCGTGAGACGCGCCATCAGGTCGCCCGTGCGATGCTTGCCGTAAAAGGACGCATCGAGCGACGACAGATGCTTGAACAGGTCGTTCCGCAGGTCGAACTCGATGTAGCGGCTCAACCCGTTGAGCAGCTCGCGCATGTAGTACCGCATCGCGCCCGCGATCACCGCCAGACCCACCATCGCCCCTGCCAACCGCAGGATCGTCGAAAGCGGCGCGTTATTGCGAATCCCGTCAATTGCCGAGCGCAGCAGCCAAGGTGGAACACTACCGAGCGCCGAGGATACAACGATCATCAGCAAGCCCAACCAAACCATTCGACGGTAGGGCCGATAATAGGGTAGCAGGCGTCCAAGCGAGCGCATCACAGGCACTTGTCTTGCTCGCCTCGTGTGCGTACGATGCAGATTGACCGGCGCCGGCCAGGCCGAGTTAACTCGTCAGCAGACCACAGCTTACAACTTCCTCCAAGGGGAATATTCATGATCAAATATACGAGCCGGTTTGGGCTGCCGATCGTCGTTGGAGCCGTGGTGCTTCTGGCGGCGTGCGGCAAAGACAAGAATGCGTCTGACACAGCGCTAGCAGCGGACACGTCGCTCAACCGTGATCTTGCGCTGGCGGGCCGGGATTCGGCGGCGCAGCCATCCTTGACCGACGTTCCCGCGACGCCGGGAGGGTCGAAGGCTCCGGCGACGAAGACTACGACGAAGACCTCGACCAAGTCGACGGGCACCAAGACCACGCCAACCAAGACGGCGAGCGGTAACACGGTCACCAAGGGCACCGGCACCAGCGCCGGAAGCTCCGTCGGCACGATCCCCGCCGGCACCGCGCTCAACCTGCGCTCGAACTCGCAGGTGTGCACCAACACGAACAAGGTCGGTGACAAGTTCACCGCGACGCTGAATGAGTCGGTCGTTGGCTCCAACGGCGCGACGATTCCCGCTGGCGCGACGGTGACGTTGACGGTCACGCAGCTCAAGCGCAGCGAAAACGCGAACGACAAGATCATCATGGAATTCGCGGTCAACAACGTCGAGTTCCGCGGCAAGACCTACGCGCTCGATGCCAACGTGTCGTCCGCAGCGGTCGATCGCGTCCGCAATCAGCCGAAGAGCGCTGACGTGAAGAAGGTCATCGGTGGCGCCGCGATCGGCGCGATTGCTGGCCAGGTCCTTGGCAAGAACACCAAGTCGACCGTCATCGGCGCGGCCGCGGGTGCGGCAGCGGGTGCCGGCGCTGCTGCCGCCACCGCGAACTACGAGGGCTGCGTCCGGGCCGGCGGTAATATCGTCGTGACGCTGACTGCCCCAGTGCAAGTCACCGCGTAAGTCTCAACGCTGTATCTAGGAAAGGGCGTCGCGAAAGCGGCGCCCTTTTTCTTCAACTGCACACGCATTGAGCTCTCAGCGAATCCGGTCATCACGGAACACGCGGACTACGCCGATGAAACACGGATACAGCAAGAACTTTGGTGGGTTCAACTGGCGCTCGAGTCTGTCGCACCAAGAAACCAAGCAATTGCAGTGTCCGTGTTAGCTCCGCGTATTCCGTGTCATCCGCGATAGCCTTATCCTCTGAGGGCTAGAAGGGTGTGCCGTTTCAGTATCCGGCAGGCTTTCCCCCGGAGCGCGGATCCGAATATCCGCTCCAGCCTCCGGACACGCGCAGAATTCCGTTCACAGACGCGACATTGGAGATCGGACTGAGCCCGTAACCCAGTGTCCGTAAAGCGTCGAGCAGCTCGGCCGGCGCGTTCGGCTCGTAACGCAGCGAGTCCGGCAGGCCCTGATGGTGAATCCTCGGCGCGCTGATCGCGTCCGCGAGCGACATGTGATAGTCGATGACGTTCACGATCGTCTGCATGACCGCCGAGATGATGCGCGGGCCCCCGCGCGCCCCCACGATCAGCAATGGCTTGCCCATGCGATCCAGCACGATGGTCGGAAGCATGGAGCTCAGCATCCGCTTGCCCGGCTGGATGGCGTTCTGTTCGCCCTGCACGAGACCGAACAGGTTGGGTTGACCGGGATTCGCTGCGAAGTCGTCCATCTCGTCGTTCATGAAAATCCCGACGTTCGGCAGGTACACTCCCGAGCCATACAGATCATTGATGGTCGTCGTGGTGGAGACGGCGTTGCCGGCGGCGTCGACCACCACGTAGTGCGTGGTCTGCGAACCCTCGCGCATCGTCGTGGTGACGCTCGGGGTCGCGCTAGCGCGCGCGCCGATGCTCGCGCGCAACTTGGCCGCGTACGACTTGTTCGCGAGATGGTCGACGGGAATCCGAACGAACGCGGGATCTCCGATGAGCGCGTTGCGATCGATGAAGGCGCGCTGCAGCGACGACGCGACGAGGTGCGCCGTGCGCGCGCTCCCTGCCGGTGGCAGAGGAGTGAACCCTTCGAGGATGTTGAGCGCCTCGATCATGCTGACGCCCGATGACGGTGGCGACATCGTGATCAGCGCGTGTCCCCGATACATCGACCGCAGCGGTTCCCGCCACTCGGGCTTGTACGGCGCGAGATCCTCGCCGGTGATGATTGCGCCCGCGGCGCGCAGATCCTCCGCCATCGACCGCCCGACCGAGCCGGTGTAGAACCCAGCCGCGCCACTGTCGGCGATCGCGCGCAAGGTTCGCGCGAGCGCGGGCTGGCGCAGCTGCGATCCGAGCGCCACCGGCTGTCCGTCGGGGAGAAACACCGACGCGCCGGCGAATTGTCCGATCAGGCTCGCGTACTT
>Ga0070696_100001602_pt1 | contig 14834 bp, 10 predicted proteins | sample KBSK1253metaG_FD_65474 | JGI IMG/M metagenome (GOLD analysis project Ga0070696, IMG submission 65474) | Corn, switchgrass and miscanthus rhizosphere microbial communities from Kellogg Biological Station, Michigan, USA - KBS K1-25-3 metaG | ecosystem: Host-associated > Plants > Roots >... | reverse complement strand
TGCGAGCGACCGGAGAGCTGCACGCCGCCCAAACCGTTCGACTCGTACACGGACTCACGGCGATCCGGCTCGTCGCGCATCGTCGCCGAATAGCTCCCGCGCCACTCCACGTTCCAGCCTCCGAGTGGGGTGATGCGGTGCTCCCCGCTCAGAACGGTGGAGAAGAGACCGCGCTCCACGAAATCGAGGTTCGTGATGCGGACGAGATCCGTGCCGTAGTCGAAATTCGGCCCCTGCGTGACCCGCGCGTTGTCTTCGGAGTTTCTCGTATAGAGCGAGCGGAGACGGATGGCCTGACCTTGCCATGGCCGGAAGCTCAGGTTGGTCAGCCCGCCGCCCAGAACCCGAGAGCTCGATTCCTCGACCCTGTAGAGGTAGAGCGGCGTCAAGCTCGTGCTCGTGCCCGCGTAGGCGTTGTGGTCGCGCGTCACGGTGTTGAAGCTGTTCGACAGCGAGAAAGCGCCCAGAAACCCGACCTCCCGCCCGAAGAGGCGGAAACCGCGGGCGAAGCTGGCCGCATAGGAATAGTTCGGCCTCCCGTTTCGGCCCTCCGGACTCCACACGCGATTGAAGGAGCGCCCCATGGCTTGGATTTGTTCCCGGGTGAATCCGTCCCCGCCGAAGGCGCCGGTCCCGACGATTCTCTTGTCCCCCGCCAAGCTTCGAATCAGGCTCGGCGTGTCCCTTGTTCCGTCGTCGAAGCCGAGGAAGTCGAGGGAGCCGCCGTCATAGCTCATGAACTTCCGGCTGACCGCCTTGGCCGCGTAGCCCGTCGAGATCGTCTGGGTGAACGAGCGCCCTTCCACGAAGTCGCGCGTGTTGAGGTTGATGACGCCGCCCGCGAACTCCCCTTCCTGATCGGGTGTGTAGCTCTTCTGAACCACGATGTTGTCGAGCGCGCCGGAAGGAAAGACGTCGAGGGGAACGACGCGCTTGTTCGGCTCGGGCGTCCCCACGCTCGCGCCGTTCACCTGGGTCGAGCTGTAGCGTTCGCCGAGGCCCCGGACGTAGACGTACCGTCCCTGGACCACGGAGAGTCCCGTGACGCGCTGCAGCGCCTCCGCCGCGTTGGAGTCGGTGCTCTTCGAGATCTGCTCCGCGGTGATCGCGTCGCTGACGTACTCCGCCCGCTTTTGTTTGGCCAGGCTGGTGGCTTCGGAATTCCGGGCTTCGGCCCCCTTCACATCCACGCCCTGGACCTGGATCGGCCGCGGCGTGAGCGCGAGCGTGAGTTCCACCCGACCTCCCGCTTCGACGTGAATGTCGTCGCGAACCACGGGGGTGTACGACTGATACGAGGCGATGAATCGGTACGTCCCGGGCGGCACCTGGAAGCGGAAGGTGCCGTCCTCGCCGGCGAGCGCGCCGTGGACGAGCGTCCAGGCGGAATCGCCGGGCGTGACGTGATAGACGCCGAGTCGCGCGTTGGGCAGCGGTCGATGGTCCTCCTGGTCGTTGACGACGCCGGCGATTTCGCCGGAGGAGGACGTCGCGGTCGCCTGAGCGAACGCATGCCGCGCCGGCCCGCACGAACCCAGCACGAGGATGGCGAGGAGGAACGACGAAAGGGTCCCTCGAAGGGACCCCCTCGCCGCCAAACCGGATCGCTGGAAGATCACGCGGTACGTTATCGCACCAGGACGAGCTTGCCGCTCGTGGCGTTTCCGCCATCCGCCTGGACGCGGAAGAAGTAGTGACCCTTGGGAAGTCGATCGGAGGGAGTCCAGGTGAGGGTATGCGCGCCCTGGGTCATCGATCCCTCGGCGAGCGTTTGGATCAGGCGTCCCTGGGCATCGAAGATCTGCGCCCGCACGTGGCGTCCGTCGCGCGGGAGGCCGAAGATGATCTTCGCCTCGCGGAAGACCGGATTCGGGCTGATGGCCAGGAGGATTCCGTGGTTCAAGGGCGTCTGCTCCGTCTCGACCGCCGTGACGGCCGGCTGGATGAAGACCGGCGGCGCCGTCCCGGGGCAGTTCGCGAAGGTCTCGGGATCGCTCAGGTCGAGTCCCGGTCCGCGGAAGCCCAGGACCACGCTGTTCACGATCGTGCCGGCGGTGCCGCGTCGGAGGTGGATCCCGCGATTCGGGGTCACCGAGCCCGTGTTCGGCGGATTCGTGCCGATGAGCGTGAGATTCGTCATGATCGGGTTCGAACGGTTCGGCGCGGCGAAGTTGAATTCGGAGTTGTCGGCTTCGATCCCCTTGTCGCCGCGGAGCGGATGCATCTGCACGACCGCGTACTGCACTCGCCCGCGGTACCCCAACTGCCAGTCGAGCCCGTCGTCGTCCTGTCCCGCCGCGACCAGGTGCTTGCAGCGGGCGGTGCCGCCGAACCACTCGAACGCGTCGTCGCTGCCGAAGTACGCCTCGACGTATTCGATCGAGGTCCCGGTGCCCACCGCGTTCATGGTCAGCGAGTTCAATTCGTTGTTGGGGCTGAGTTCCTTTCCGGAATATTCGATGCGCATGTAGCGGATCGAACCGCTGTTGTCGGCGTCGTTCCCGCCGCCGAAGAAGCCCGCGCCGCCTTCGCTCGTGCACGAATCGCCGCCCGCGGTGTTCGCGCAGTTCGCGATCGCGCGGCCGTGGATCACGACGCCCCCGTTGTCGCCCGCGGCCATGGCGCCGATCGACGGGTCCTGGTCGCTCGTGAGCACCACCGGTGCCGCCTTGGTGCCGTTGACGAAGATCTTGGCGCCGCGATCGATCACGAGGTAACCCGTCGTCGCCTTTTCGCCGAAGAGATACGTCCCGGCCGGGATCGTGAGCGTCGTGCCCGCGAGCATGTTCACCTTGCCGCGAAGCAGATAGTTGTTCGAAGCCGAGAGCGTGAGCGAAACGGCCTGGGGACCGGTCAGCGTCACGAGCGGCTTCGCGTAGTTGATGTCGGTCCGTCCGAATCCGCCCGCCGTGTTGTAGTAGGTCCACCCGGTGGTCCAGTCCTCCGCGGGGGTGCCAAATCGATACGGGATCGCGCCGACGTAATTCGGCTGCTCGAACCACGGATCGAGCGACGTGGTGTTCAGCACGACCGCGTCGGTCGCGTACTTGGCGTTCAGGATGCTCGAGAGCTGAGGATCCCAGCGCGGGTTCGTCAGGTTGAACGGGTCGACGAGTTTGGGGTCGGTGTTGGTCCGATTGTGCGTGAAGAAGGACGTGCCGAGCTGCGTCACGGAATAGGTGATGGCCACGCCGGTCGTGCACGGGCCGGTCGCTGCGCTCCACGGCAATTGCGTGGTGCCGGTTTGAATGTTGTTGAAGAGCACGTTTCCGTCGAAAACGATCCGCTCCGGCGTGCTGGCCGCTCCGGCCAGTCCCGCCACGGCCGCGACGGCTACGGTCAGAGCGAGTGTCGCGATCATCCGCTTCGTCATGTTGGTCTCCCAGTGGTCATCGGTCGCGTTTCATTTCAGAGTTGCTGCTCTAGCACGGGTCCACGATGCGATGACAGGAGGAGGCTATCGGCGTCGCGTAACGATGCTATTTCGAAGTTCCATCATCGGTGTTACGCAACCCCGACGCCCCCAAACCCGTCACCGAACGCTTATTTCATGATCGAGAGCCGGCCGGCCGAGTTGCCGTCGGGACTCTCGATGCGGAAGAAGTAGACGCCGGAGGCCAGGCGCTCGCCGTCCTCTCCTCGGCCGTCGACGCGAACGTCGTGGTAGCCGGCGGCCGCCGAGGACTCCTCGGTGAGCGTGCGCACGAGACGCCCGCTCAGGTCGTAGAGGCGGACGCGGATCGGACCCGGCTTCTTGGTGGCGAACGTGATCAGGGCCTCCGGATTGAGCGGGTTGGGCGTGACGGTCGCGGCCAGCGACCCGCCGCCTCCAAAGACGTCCACCACCAGGTCTCCGGTGAAGTGGGCGCCGTTCGACAGCATGCCGGTCACCGTGACCGTGACGGTGTGTGGGCCCGCCGGGACACCCGCGAACAGCGTCCGCAGATCGTCCTTGGAGAAGCAGAAGGTGATTTCCTCGATCCCGTTCCCGTCGCCATCGGCCGTGACCGATGTCTTGAATCCGCCGGAGGGGATCTGGTTGCCCTGGTACCGAAGTGCAACCGAGCTGGAGACGATTTCGGACAGCGAGAAGCTCGCGCGAACCGGCTCCACCTGCGCGCACCAGCGCGGCTTCCCGGAGGCGAGGCGGATCGTCTTGTTCGCGTTGGTCGTGAACACGCGCGCCTCGTATCCCGCGAGGACCGACGCCGTCGTCGTTCCGTCGTCACGGAGTGGCGGGGCGCCGTTGTCGGTGACCGTGAGCGTGACGTCGAAGGACCCGCCCGCGGAATAGGTGTGCGTCGCAAGAGAGCCGGTCGCCGTGCCGCCGTCGCCGAAGTCCCAGGCATACGTGAGCGCGTCACCGTCCGGGTCGCTCGACCCGCTGCCGTTGAAGGAGATCGGCAGCCCGGCGACGCCCACGTAGGGGCCGTTCGGGTCCGCGATCGGCGCGCGGTTCTGCTCGGTCACTTCCAGTGCCGTCGCGGCGCTGCCGGACAGGGTGTTCGACGCCGTGAAGACCACCGTGTACGACCCGGACTGCGCGAAGCTCGGCGTCCAATCGAACGTGCCCGAGACGTTCCCCCGGCCCGCGGCGAACGTCGCGCCCAGCGGAAGCGGCGCGGCGGCGAGAGAGGCGATGGCGTCACCGTCCGGGTCCGCCGCCGAGACGGCGAAGTGAATCGCTGCGCCTTCCGGACCGCCCTGTGCGGCGGGCGCCGACACGGCCGGCGCGCGATCCACGTTCGCGATCGTGATCGTCGTTGCGGCAGAGCCGGAGAGGGCGTTCGACGCCGTGAAGACGAGCGGATGAGAGCCCGCCTGGGAGTAGGACGGCGTCCAGGCGAGGGTCCCGGACGTGTTGGCTCCGTTCGCGGTGAAGGTCGCTCCGGACGGCGTCCCCGACGCGTTGAGCGAGGCGATGGGGGTCGCGTCCGGGTCGGAGGCCGTGACCGTGAACGAGAGCGGCGTGTTCTCGATGCCGTTGACGCTCGCCGGGGCCGTCACCACCGGGGCGCGGTCGGTCCGCACCACGATCTTGGTCACGAACACGGTCGAGACCGGGAGCGCGCCGGACGTCGCGATGAAGTCGATGCTGACCGTGATGTTCTGGTCCGGCGCCGGCGTCCAGGTCAGGGTCCCCGCGGTGTTCGAGCCATTGGCGGTGAAAACCGCTCCGACCGGAAGGGGCGTGCTCTGGGTGCCGCGAGCGATGAGCGAGGTGATCGGATCGCCGTCGGGATCCGACGCGGTCACGTTGACCGTGATCAGCACGCTGGTGACGCCGTTCACGGTGGCGGGCGCCGTAACGACCGGCGGACGATTCGGCGGACCGATCGTGAGTACCGTCGTCGCGGTGGCGGATCGGATAGGCGAGCCGGACTGCACGGTGAAATTGATCGAGTAGGTGCCGGCCTGCCCCAGTGAGGGCGTCCAGGTGAAGAGCCCAACGGTCTTCAGCGCGTTGACCGTGAACGTGGCGCCGGCGGGAAGCGGCGTGGCGGTGAACGAGACGACGGCGTCGCCGTCCGGATCGCTGACGTTGACGGGGAACTCGGTCTTCACGGTCTCGGCCCCGTTTCGACTCGCCGGCGCGTCGATCACGGGGTTGGAGTTCGTGTTGACCGTGAGCGCCGTGGTCGTCGACGCCGTTGCCACGCCGTCCGAGACCGTCCATTCGATGAGGAACGAACCGGCATCGCCGGCGCCGAGCGTGCCGCTGAGCGTTGCCGTGGCGGGGCTGGCGCTCGGCGTGTGATCGAAGACGAGGCTAGGAGGAGCGCCGGTGGCAACGATCGTGAGCACGTCGCCCGCGTCGGCATCCATGGCCGTCGCGGTGAGCGAGAGGACCTGGTCGGTTGCGGCCGCGGCCGTGACGGGCGCATCGATCGTCGGTGCGCTCACGGCCGAAGCTCGAGCGGAGACGTTGCTCGAGAGCGCGACGGCCCCGATGCCCGGCGCCGCCCACGCGATCGCGGGAAGGAGGACCGTTAGCCCGAATCCGGCTAGGAGGGCGCTTCGAACGCGGCATCGCATGATGAGATTCCTCCGAAGGGGTTGTCGCGGGCCGACGAGTGAGCCCGACGCTGAGCCTCTTTCTCGCAACGGAGGGAATTCTAGGCAGGCGCGATGACGGGTTGATTAAGCCCCACTGACAAATTGGTTACGTCGGGGATCTGGAAATGCGGCGCGCCCAGGAGGTGGAGCCCCTGGGCGCGTTTTCTACGACACCGCTAAACGGCTCGCGTCGAAACGGATGAATCAGTCGCCGCGATAGAGTGCCTTGATCTTGCCCCACGTCGTGTCGGTCACCGGCGTTCCGCCCGCCGTGCCGCACGTGTCGAACCAGTCCAAGCCCAGCTTCATCGTATTGGTGCCGAGGGTGCCGAGGCAGGCCGAGCCGAACGAAGTGAGCGCCTGCGACGAAGCCGAAGTCGAGGAGATGATCGAAATCGACGGCGATCCCGTCACGGTGATCGCGTGCGACCCCAGCTTGTACGTACCGGGAGGCAGGATATTGCCGGAACCACGGCCGACCCAGCGGTCGTTGCCCGCAAGGCCCGTCCCGAGATTGGTCCCGAATGCCATCGCGTCCGTCCACGCTCCGAACGTCACGTTGCCCGTCGAACGCAGGATGAAAGTGTAGGAGTTGATCGTCAGGTCCTCGCCCGTCGGACACGTGACGGGGAAGAAATTCGCATCCTGGTTCGTGGCGAGCCAGAGGTCGATCGACGTCACCGTGTTGTCCAGGACGTCCTGCGAGTCGCAGAACCCATCGCCATTCACGTCGATCCACATGAACTGCGCGGAGGCGGGTTGAGCCGCCGCCAGCGCGAGAACTGCCACACAAAACAGGTAGAGCTTCCTCATGGTTCTCTTCCTCCTTGTGATTACGGCGTCGGCGCCTGTCCCGGCGACGCCTTCACCTGATCGCCATGACCCATCGTAGAGCATGACGGAGAACTGCCGATTTGTCACGCGGGGTGTGTAGCGGGCCTGGGACGCGCCCGGCGCGGAGTAAGGTGTCTCGGGGGGCGCGGCTACGAGGCGGCGCGGATCGCGGCGAGCATCTCGCGCACGGCAGCGCCCATGCCAACCTCCACCGCACGGGAAACGATGTGATGACCGATGGATAGCTCGCGGAAGGGATGGCGCCCGAGGAGGGCGCCCACGTTCGTGACGTTGAGGCCGTGTCCGGCGTGCGTGGCCACGCCGGCGTCCCGGAGCAGGCGCGCCGCGCGCTCGATTCGCGCGAGCTCGCGATCCACGGCCTCGGGGGCGGTCGCGTTGGAATAGGCGCCGGTGTGGATTTCGACGATGACCGCGCCGCACTCCCGGGCCAGCACGACGGTCGCCTCGTCCGGGTCGAGGAACAGGCTTAGCTTGATCCCGGCCGCCTCGAATCGCGGGGCCACCCGTTTGACCTCCGCGCCGTGGCGCTTCAGGTCGAGGCCCCCCTCGGTCGTCAACTCCTCCCGTCGCTCCGGAACCAGGGTGACGCGTTCCGGGCGAACGCCGAGCGCGATCTCGACCAGTTCCGCCGTCAGCGCCATCTCCAGATTCAGCTCCCCGCGCCGGAGCGCGCGGATCTTGTGGAGGTCATGGTCCTGGATGTGGCGGCGGTCCTCCCGCAAGTGAACCGTGACGCCTGCCGCGCCCGCGTCGAGCGCCAGTTCCGCCGCGCGCGCGGGATCCGGTTCCACGCCGCCACGGGCCTGCCGGAGCGTCGCCACGTGATCCACGTTGACCGACAGTTCGCAGCTCACAGGACGATCTCGCTCGCCGGGACGATCTCGAGCCCCTGCGCGCGCAAGTTATCGCGCTCCGCCTCGATCACGCCGAGGAGGGTGGCGTTCGCGCGGATCGATACGACGAGGGCGCCGCGCTGGGTCGCCGTCGCCGCGATCTGCTTCAGCCGAGCGCGCGCGGCGGCGGTGGTGCCGCCGGACCCGTCCATGTTCCCACCCAGGATGAGCACGCGGGCGCCGATCTCCTCGCCGATCTGTTCCGCCACGCTCGGCCCGGCGCCGTGCGCGTCGACGAACGGCAGGTCGCGATGGCGAAGCTCGAGCAGGACCGCGCGCATCACGTCGGCGTCGTTCACGGCGGCGCTTCCGAGGCGGCTGATCACGCCCTCGGCAACGCCGATCACGGAGAGCGAGCGGGCGATTCGATCCTCGATCTCGATCCGCGAGAGGTCGAGCAGGATGGCGTCCTTCCCCGGATCTGTCCGAGGGTAGCCTCGCGGCTCCATCGCCAGTGAGAGGAAGACCTCGTGTTTCGCCTCGCGGATCGCCCTGGCATCGCGCGCCGCGCCCGGCCGGTCGGGCCGGACCGCGAACGTGAACGGAACGCGGCTCTCGAGGAATGCGCGGTAGAGCGGTTCCTCGTCGCGGCTCAGATCGGTCACCACGAACGCGACTTTGGCGCCCGCGTCGACGACCGCGCCGCTCGGCTCGACCGCGATCGCGTGGGTCACGCGGTCTCCGTAGCCCACCCGGAGGTCGAGCGCGGTGCCGAGAACCTGGGCGGGGCGCTCGGCCCCCCGAAGCACGCGCCCGCCCAGCATGATCATCGCCTGCGTCACCGCGTCGTTGATGCGCGGGAGTGACGCGCGGGGCGGAACCTGGATGCGCCACTGGACCGGCGCCTTGCCGGCGCTCGCCACGGGAAGCGGGCGCTCGTCGATTCGGTCGCGGGAGATGCCGATCTGCTCGAGGGCACCGCGGAGCGTCCGGCTCGTCAGGCGGAGGAGCGCGGCGCGGTCGCTGCCCCCGAAAAGCCGGAGGTACTCGGCGGTCGCGCGAAGGCGGAGGCGGTCCCAGTCGGAGTCGACGACGAGGGAGTTGCGCGCGTCCGTCGAAGGGGTTTCGCCGTCCGTGGCATCCCGGACGGTGGCGGCGCCTCGGTCGTCCCGTGGGGGGTTGCGCCGGGGCTCGTCCCGCTGCGGCTTGAGGGACGGGCCGTTTTGGGCGAGCCAGATCACGACGCCGAGGAGCACGACGCCGATGCCGAGCATCAACCCACGCGAGGGCGGACGGCGCCGTCGCGGGGCCTTGCGGGTCTTCTTGGCCACGGGCCTGCTGGGGATCGGGTGTGATTGGGAACGGCGCGGACTACGGGGGCGATTCTAGGAGCGGGTGTTTCGGGGTGTCAAGGAAGGGGGCGGGGCTAGAGCTTGGCGCGGGATTCCACCCACTTAACGATTTCCCAAACTGCCTGCCCTGACGGTCCGTTCGGATAGGTTGGCCTCAGGGTGAACTCGAAGATCCACGTTTCTCCGTTGCGAGGAGACTTGGCGCTGTACTCACCTATCGTCGGATCGTTGACGTATATCGTAAAGCTTGGAATCTGGACGTATCGCCAATCAGGAGGATCAGACACATAGTGATCCTCGATCCACCCGCTTTGTAAGCCGAAATCCATGGTGGCGGAAATGATGTTCTGGCTGAGTGCCATGGCGCCCACGGCTCGGATCTCGTCGCTCTTCACGAAAGAAAGGTTCTGCGCCGTGTCATCGGTCAGGTCATTCGAGGTTCCCTGGTAATCGTCCGCATAGACGGTGTCGATTTGGGCGCTGTCTCGGGCGCCCCACGCGATGGTGAGAAAATACACGGCATTCTTAGGCGTATCTCGCTTCGGGTAGACAACTGGAGGTTTCGTCGGTGGCTTCTTGCCCTTTTCGGGGCTGAAAATGCAGCCACAGGGTGTGCCGAACAGGCAGAGCAAAAGGCCTAACTGCACATATCTAAATAGGTTCGGGCTCAATTGATTGGAGGATACTGGATGCGGAGCTCGGATGGTGGACCTCTCAGTACCAGCAGCGGCGGACGAACTCATACTACCTGGAAGCTTTGCTAAAGTCAATCCGTCCCTGGCGTTACAAACCTCCGCGCTTGTTCGCTCGTAGGATGCCCCAGGTGTCGATTCCAGAACCGTCCCGCTGGTCCTGCCACGCGGTGATTGTCCAAAGAGACCCCGCTCCCTGAAGCATTGTGATGTCCGCCAAGCCCTGGAAGCGAGTCGTATCGGGCTGTCCCGTCTCCTGATAGAGCACGTGGTAGTGGTAGTATCGCGTTTCCGTGGTCGGGTTCGTCGTCGTGGTCGACGGCTTGTAAGTACTGTCGAACGAGACCGCGATGAAGGCCGCCGTGCTCTTGATGTTCGTCGTAACCCCAACCTCGATATCGTGGTTCCACCCGTCGTACGGGTTATTGGGCGGAGCGGGTGCCTCCAGATAGTCCTGAACGTCCGGGGTGAAGACGAATCCAGGATCGATCATGTCGGCATAGCAGGAGCCACTAGCCGGCTGGCCGTAATGGGCGACGATGTTGTCAAAGAGGCTGTCGGGGTCCGATCGGTTCCGGCATCTCGGTCCTGAAACGCCGTCGGCGTCCCGGGGATCGCGCGGCTCGAAGAGGCCGCAGCCCGCCAGGAGTGCGACGAGGAACGCGAGCGCTGTAGCCACGCGGCCAACGACGCGACGGCTCAAAACTGCTTCTGGAACGTAACGCCTGCGATCCAATATGCCTCCTCGTTGTTCGGCGCATTGGGCACCACCCGCTCATCGTAGGAACCGATGTGCCGTATGGCCCCCGATAACAGGGCGCCGTTCCAGACGGGTCGCTCGATGTCGATACCACCCGTCAGATTCCACCGATTCCGAAGCGTCCTCGAGTCGTTGGACAAGTAGTGATTCCGTTGGTTCAGAAGGCTCTGCATCGCTGAGATGCGGATCCCGCGCGCGACTTTGATCCCGACGGTTGCGGCCAATGTCTGATCGTACGTCTCCACGGAGACGCGGTATTCCCTGGATGCATCCCCGAAATCCCGGCTGTAGGTCCCCTGGTCTCGGAAGATGAAATTATGCGTCAGACGAACGTAGGCGAACGAAAAGACCGTGTCGATGATGTCCGAGTCGATGCGCCGCACGCGATTCAGGTAGTTTTGATCCTCTGTGAAGTCGAACACCCTGTAATCGGCGCTGAGCAGGTAGTTTTGGTTCAGCCAGAAGGTCCGGGAGACCTGGAGCCGCATGGTGGCGTTCATTTGATAGGTCGACTGCACGGCGTTCGTCGAAGAAGCGCTCGGATCGATATAGATCCCATGGCTCCGCGTAGCTGAGAAGTGAACCGTCGTGCTGCACGCCGCGGAGACTCGATACCCGCCGCCCGCACTCACATTGGTGCGGGTCACGTCCTGGTCACTTCTCTCGTCCTCGTACTTGGAGGTCTGGAGCGAAATCGATGCGGCCCCGTCCATGGCCAGGCGATTGGAAACCTTGCGGTAACCATTGGCGCTGAGCGACCGGTCCAGAATCGTTCCATTGCCGGAGGCCTGCCGCTCGCTTCGATTGCGGCTCACGGAAAACGAGGTCGAGAATCTGGTATTCGCGTCGCTGTACCCAGCCGTTGAGAGGATCTGTCTGGTACGGACCAGGGACGTGTAATTGGTCCGGAGTGCGTAGACCCGTTCGGATCGAATGAGCGAGCCGTCGACGACCAAAGAGTACTTTCCGCGGAAGTTGCTTTGAAGGCGGAATGACCCGCTATTCCTATCGAAGGATGCCCGTTCCTGGCCTCGCAGCTGCTTGTCGAACGTAGACTGGTCGAGCGCCGACTTCGAGAGATTCACGTCGAACGTATGGCCCCTAAATTTGGTGAACGAGATCTTTGACGTGTAAACGGCATTGTCCGTTGGCTCATTCGTTCGCTGAGGCGAGCCCACGGCGTAGCCTCCGCCCGATCCGTCCTGTGCATTCGTGAAATCGCGGACCAGGCTGAATTGAGTGGGCCGTACTCTGCTCGCGCTCGCGGTCCCATTTACAGCGAACCAAGGCTTCGGCCGCCAGTCCATCGACCCGAGAAATCCGTCCTGCCGGCCGGTGGTGAAAGACGAGTCGCGCTGCACGCGAAGCGTGTCGACATCACCGGCGATGATGGTGGCATGTTTCAGAGTTCGCCGTTCCGCCAGGTCGTGCTCCCTTCGGAACTCGCTCGAGATCGACCCGACGAGGGAGAGTTCGGGTGTGGGGTTGAGCGTGTACTGGGTCTTGAGCTGGAGCCGGTTCCGACGCGACTCTGCCTCCCGCGAGCCATCCGTGGTCGAGCTCATATTGTGGCGACCGTCCAGCGACACGACCCACCTTCGGGTGAGCCTGGTGCTGACGCGACCGACGAATTGGCCGAAGGTCGACTTGTTATCGAACCCAGAGAGTTCCTGTGTCGTGATGTTTCCATTCGCGCTGACCGCGAAGCGTTTCGTGTTGCGTGTGTATGTGAGGTTCTGGGTCCAGTTCGACCGGGTATTGTCTCGATCGAAGACAGTGAGGTAATCGGGGCCAGGGAGCGACGGCGCCGAGAAGAGAGTGTCGGGTATTGTGAGCGCGCTCAGGTCTGGGTCCTGAGCGTGGGCCGGCGCAGCAGAAACTGCGACGATTACCGCGATCGTGGCGGCGACAAGACAACGCGCGCGCCCTCTCATCCCTCACCCCCACTCCTCGTGCCACCCATCCGCCACGCCCGCGCCAGCGCCAGCCACTCCTCCACCGACAGCGATTCCCCGCGCCGCGTCGAATCCACGCTCGCCGCCTGCAGAAGCGCCCGCGCCTCCTCGGCCGCGATCCCGAGCCCGCGGGCGAGCGCGTTGCCGATCGTCTTTCGCCGGCCGCCGGTTGCCGCGCGCGCCAGCCGCTCGGCGTCGGCGCGCTCTTCGGCCGTGGTTCCCGGGTAGGGGCGCGGCACCATCCGCACGACGATCGAGTCGACCTCCGGGCGCGGGTGGAACGCCCCCGGCGACACGCGGAAGAGCGATTCGATCTCGGCGTGCAGTGACAGGAACACCGAGAGCGACCCGAATTCCTTCCGCCCCGGCACGGCGGTCATCCGCTCCGCCACCTCGCGCTGCACCATGAGATAGGCGGCGCGCACGCGCCGGCCCTGCCCCAAGATCCACTCGATGGCGGGCGTCGTGATCGAGTACGGAAGGTTCGCGACCACGGTCACGGGCGCGTCGCCGGGGACCAGCACGTCCAGACGCTGTTCCAACACGTCGCCGCGCGCGACGCGCGACGCCGAATACGGCCGTAACACTCCCTCCACGTGCTCGGCGAGGCGATGATCCAGTTCCACCGCCACCAAAGTCCGGCCTGACCGGACGAGGCGCTCCGTCAACGCGCCGAGTCCAGGGCCGATCTCCACGACGGCGCCGTCCCGATCCCGTTCGTCCGCCAACGCGGCGATCCGTTCGGCGACCCGCGGATCGGTGAGAAAATTCTGCCCGAGCCGCCGGCTGGGGCGGACATCGAGCGAGCGGAGGGTGGCGGGAACGCCGGAGGTCGCGGCCGGATCGCCGGTGCCGGCGGTCGGGCGGAGGCGCTGCCTTCGCTCGGCCGCGCGCTCGCGCGCCGACCCCGCGGCCGCCCGGACGCGTCTAGATCCGGAAGAGGCTTCGAGAGGCGGCATCGGTTGCCTCCTCCAGCGCGGCCGGCGTCATATCGAGGGCGGTGGCGACCTGATCCCGAACCAGCGTCAGGTAGGCCGGCTCGTTTCGTTTTCCCCGATGGGGCACGGGGGCCAGGTAGGGCGCGTCCGTCTCCAGGACGACGTCGCGCACGCCGACCTCCCGGAGGATTGCCGGGATCGGGCTCTTCTTGAACGTGGCGGAGCCGCCGATTCCGATCTTGAAGCCCATCGCGATCACGCGCCGCGCGAGCGCCGCGTCCCCGGCGAAACAGTGGAAGGTGCCGCCGGCCGGAGGCGGGCCTTCGCGTTCCAGGATTTCAGCGACCCGCTCGCCGGCGGCGCGATGATGGAGCACGAGGGGTTTCCCGGAGCGCTTGGACAACTCGATGTGCCGCCGGAGGAATTCCTCCTGCACGGGCGCGGGGGCGTTGTCGGGCCAGTGGAAGTCGAGGCCGGTTTCGCCGATCGCGACCACCTCGGGCTCCATCGCCAACGCTTCGATCTCGCTCATCTCGGCCGCGCGATCCTCGCGCACGTCGCACGGGTGGAAGCCGACCGCCGCGCGGACGAGGGGCATGCGGCGCGCCAGCGCGAGCACGTCGCGGCTCGACGCCGCGTCGGTGCCGGCGTTCACGATGGTTCGGACGCCGGCCGTCGCGGCTCGCTCGATCACCTGATCGCGGTCGCCGTCGAACTCCTCGCGGTGGATGTGCGCGTGCGAATCGATCATTTCTCGATGCGCGGGAAGAGCGGCTTCGACTCGCCGAGCGCGACGCCCGTCGGCGGCGGCGGGAGAAGCCCTCCGTCGGCGGGGAACCGGGTCTCGCCGAGCGAGGGGGTCAGCCGGAGCGTCTCCCAGACGAGCGCCGCCTTGGCCGGCATGATCGGGAAGAGCAGGAAGGCCGCATGCTGAAGGGCGACCGCGAGGGCGCCGAGGAGCTGATCCAGCTCCTCGGCCTTGGCCGGGTCCTTGGCCAGGTTCCACGGCGCGCGCTCCTCGACGAGCCGGTTCGCGCGCCGGACGATCGTCCACGCCGCCTCGATCCCGCCCTCGATCGCGTAGCGATCCAGCGCGGCGCGATAGTCGCGGAACGCGGAGGCGATCACTTCCTCCAGTCCGTCCGAGGGCGTCGCGACCGCGAGCGAGCCCGCGCGATAGCGGTGGATCATCGAGATCGTGCGCGTGAAGAGGTTGCCCCAGTCGTTGGCGAGGTCGGCGTTGTAGCGCTCGATGAAGAGCTCCCACGTGAAGTCGCCGTCCCGGGAGAGCGGAACCTCCTTGAGCAAGTAGTACCGAAGCGGATCGGCGCCGTACTTCTCGGCGACGTCGAGCGGATTCACGATGTTGCCGAGCGACTTCGAGAGCTTCTG